>ERZ1090867.506-NODE-508-length-16213-cov-13.237529_pt1 | contig 16213 bp, 10 predicted proteins | sample MGYA00478476_ERZ1090867 | MGnify/ENA primary metagenome ERZ1090867 (study PRJEB33644, sample SAMEA5815742) | chicken gut metagenome | biome: Chicken; feature: Gastrointestinal Tract; material: Caecum | place: Ireland | collected 2019-01-01 | study: A study of the... | reverse complement strand
TTTGCTTGGGTGTTTTTATAAAATTTTCAAACTTATCTCCGCACATCAACTCCCATGCAAAAAGTTCTTGTTCCGACGTGTACCCGTCTTTCACAAAATCCAAATTGTCGTTGTTCTTCATCGCGCAATCTCCTTATAAATATAGTAATATTTAGTTCGTTTTTTATTATTATATCATATCACTTAGTTTGAAATCAAGCGTTTCAAACTATTTCTTACTATAATAATATCGTGTAGGAGATTATCATGGATGTATTAAAAGGATTTAGTGAAAGGCTATCCGAACTAATGCAAGAAAACGGATTAAATGCAGAAAGTCTTGGTAAGGCAATCAATATTGCCCCGCCGGTTATTCGTCGTTGGTGCTTACCATATAAAGACGCTTATTATAAAAATGTTGTGAGAGTGGCAGATTATTTCAACTGTTCGCTTGATTTTTTATGCGGCAGAAGCGATGTTGTTTTAGATTTTGTACCCAAAAAGTGTCCGCCCTTTATGGAATGGCTGCCTACGGTGATAAAGGAAAGAGGAAAGTCTACTTATAAAATTTTTAAGGATACAAGAATCAAAAGTTCACATTTTGCTTTGTGGCGTAAAGGCAGAGAACCGCTTTTATCAAGTTTGGGGATTTTGGCGGATTATCTCGATTGCTCTCTCGATCGTTTGGTCGGCAGAGATCGGTAAAATATCGGAGCAAGCAGGAAATTTTAATAAAATACGAACAAATGTTTGTATTTTATTGACAAACAGAAATAGATATGATATAATGCAAGAGTACAGGTGTAGATGTCGCCTGTACTCTTTTGCCATACTTTGAAGTGCGTATGGCATTGTACTCCCCCTATAAAGGGGACGCAGAATTATCTGCGCAGCGGAGCGGGATTTGCCCGCGAGGTTTTCAGCGCGTATTGCGCTGCACCCGAGCCGTCTGAAAGATGAGCCGTTAAGGGGCTTTGTAAGCGTACAAATTTTTGAACGTGTAAAGCACTTGTATGGTTGTTGTTTTTCGTCAGGCAATGAGGAGCTTTTTTGTGATACAATTTTTCCGAAAAAGCCGACGTTCTCTTTGCTTGAAAAAGATGTGCGATGAAAGGCTTTTTTAAGTGTACTCTTTTTATGGAGTTGAGCCTGTTTTATCTCGCTTTTTTGGACGCGCGATTATGGGTGTTTTCAGCGTACAAATTTAGATGTCGAAGTAGAAGTGTGTAAAGCGGTCGGCATCACAATAGAATGGCTAACCACCATAGAGCAATGAGAAGTTGCTAAATTCGGTTAAGGTCGGTGATTACGTTAAAGGTATCAGCGACTTTTTTGCACCCTTTTTCAGCTATCTCGTCCCGCCTCTTTCGGCGTGGATAAAGATAAGAAAATCAAAATCAGGAGGTAATCAATGAGCGAACAAAGAACGATCAGACCGCCATGATACGGCAATCGGAAACAAAAAACGGAAAGCAAAACAGACGAAAACAGCCTGTTCCGTAGTGTGTTACACAAGCGGAGCAGACTGCCGGTTTTCGTAATGGTCAAGTACGCCCTGGGGTATCGTGTGCGCAAGGCCTATCGGGCGGGGGACAGGGAAGCGCTTGTTGTCATTGCCGACGATTTTGCCCGCACGGAAAGGCTACTGAAAAAGTTTATCAAAAGTTTTTCAGCACAGTGGAACGAGGAGTGCAAACCGTTCGGTTTTGAAAAGCACGACCTTCGCCTGGGCGGATTGCTGCAGCGGTTGAGCCATTGCCGCCGCAGGCTGGGAGAATATGCAGAGGGCAGGTCCGACCGTATCGAGGAACTGGAAGAGGAGATCTTGCCCTTCAGAAAAGGCGCGGAGGACGGAGAAACACTGGCGTTCAACGACTGGCTCTATACGTTCGCTGTCAAACCGGGATTATAATGCAAAAGCGTCGGGGGCAGCCGTCTGCCGTTCGGGCGGACGTGCGCTGCGTGCCGACGTCGGGAGGATGTTATGAAATTGAATGTGCCGTTCGGCAGCAGTCAGCCCGATCCCTACATTGTCGGGATCGGCGGGAAATATTATATGTATGCAACGCATGTCGACGGAGTGCAGTTGTATGTCAGCAGCGATAAACTCAACTGGGATTTTGCGGGATTTTGCTTTACGCGCGAGGAATACAAGGAATTTTGGGCGCCCGCTGTGGCGCAGATCGGCGGAAAGTATTATCTGTACGTGTCCTGTATGCCTTCGGACACGGCGGACGATCATACGCAGAGGCTGATTACGGCTGTCAGCGAAACTCCGCAGGGACCGTTCCGCTATTGCTGCGATCTGGTGCCGCCCTTTTCCATCGATGCGCACGTCGTTCAGAGCGGCGGCGAGTGGTTTTTGTTCTATTCCGTAAACGATTATACCGCCGAATGTGCGGGGACTCTGATCGTTGTGGACAAGATGCTTTCCCCCACGCAGGTGTGCTGACAGCCAAAAGTGGTGGTGCGCCCCACGATGGACGAAGAGATCTTCATGCGCGACCGTTTTGAAAAGGGAAAGGACTGGTACACCGTGGAGGGCGCCTTTTATTTCCGCAAAGGGGACTGGCATTACGTCACCTACTCGGGAAACTGTTATAAAAGTCCGTATTATTATATCGGATATGCGCGCGCCTGCACGCCTGAAACGGATCTGACCAAAATCAATTTTGAAAAATACCCCAACGATCGGGAGTATCGCCCGCTTGTCACAAGGAACGGGGAGGAGAGCGGAACGGGGCATAACAGCATTCTGGAAGAGGACGGCAGATATTATCTGTACTATCACGGCAGGGATCCCGGCACGCCCGACGGACAGGAAACCAGGACTTGCCGCGTGTGCGAGCTCCTCGCACAGGACGGAACGCTTTCCGTCCTGGCAAGGTAGTGGGGCATCCCCGCCTAAATATGGTTCGGGAGATCGTATCCCGGCAGGCAGCGCCTGCCGGGATCTTTTTTGAAAAAGTGTTGAGGAGATTCGGCAAAAAACCGCAAAAAATTTTTCAAAAAAGGTATTGACAAATGAAAAAAAGGTGATATAATTGTTATTGTAATGAATGGAAACGTTTCCAGGCATTCCGTTATAAATTGGAAACGTTTCCAATAAAAAGTTCAGGAGGGATTGGCATGAAAAGAATGATCGGCATTTTGCTGGCAGCGGCGCTGAGTTTCGGCGTTTTGGCAATGGTGGGGTGCGGCGGTGACGACGGTCCCGTCGATACGGATACGACCAAGGTCGTCAAGGTCTGGCTGCACAAGTCGCAGGCAGAGCCGGAAGGGAAGGTGTACCGCGCTTTGCAGGATCTGTTCAACGAGGCGGACTATAAGACCACGGACGGACGGGACATTGTTATGTCTATCGAATACAAGAACTCGTCCGACGCGCTCAGCACCGCGATCAGCGGCGAGATCCTTTCGGGAGGATTGCCCGACGTCGTGGCTGTGGACAGCCCCAACATCACTTCCTATGCGGACGGCGGCATTCTCATCGCGATGGACGAATATCTGTCCGACGAAGTCATTTCCGATTACGTGGACAGCGTCATCGAGCAGTCCACGTACAACGGCAAGCTGTACGCGCTTTCCGGCATGGATGCGCCCGGCGGTCTGTACTACAACAAAGAGCTCCTCAAATCGGTGGGGTATGAAGATTCCGATTTCGGAACGGTGGCAGATCCCTGGAGCTGGAAGGACGTGGAAGAGGCGATGGACGCGCTGAAGTCGGCGGGCAAGGAATACCGCATCAAGCTCAACCTCGGGTTCGGCGGCGATGAAGGGTGTATGTATCTGTATTCCCCGCTGGTGTACTCTGCGGGCGGCAGTTTCATCGGAGCTGACAACAAAGTTTCGGGCGCTCTGACGAGCGAAAGATCCCTGGCGGGATTGGGGATGCTGGAAAGCCTGTTCGCGCAGAATGCGGAAAAGGAATGGATCTACAACGGCACCAATACCAATGCTTTGCCCGGCGGCGAAGTGGCGTTTGAAATTTACGGGCCGTGGCTGATCGACACGATCGACAAATCGTATGCGGATTTTGCGGACAAATATGACATCATGCCCTTCCCCGTCTACGAAGACGCGAGCGGAAACAAGGGCACGGCGGCTTCTCCCTGCGGTTCGTGGGGCTTCGGCGTGACCAAGGACACGCGCGACGCGGACGCGGCGGCGCAGGTGGTGGCATTCCTGACGGGTGCGGAAGCGAGCGAAATGTTCTACGATTCCATCGGCACCTTCCCCACGCACACGTCCGTGCTGGAAAACAACGAAGATTTCAACAGCGGCGCTTTGAAGTCGATGGCGGACATCCTCATGGAAACGGCGGTCGCGCGCCCGAAGATGGTCAAATACCCGCAGTTGAGCAGCGCGTATTCGGACATCGTGGAATACATTGAAACGACGGCGGGGACGAGCGATTACGACCTCGCGACGTACGTGACGCAGAAGGCTGCGGCGGCGGACAGATAAACAAGGAGTCGGGAATGAAAAACAATGCTCTTCCTGTCAGGGCAAAGGGGATGTATTTCCGCTTTCTCGGCAGATCGTTCAAAAAGCACGATGCGATCGTGGGTGCCGTTTTCGTGCTTCCCGCGTTTGTGCTCGGCTGTATCTTTGTCGTGGCGCCCATGCTGGTCTCTCTGGCGTACTCGGTGACGGACGCAAACTTGCTGGCGCTGAACAACGTACATTTCAACGGCTTTGTCAACTTTGCCGAAGCGTTCGGCGACTCCTATCTGTGGAACGCCTTTCTCAACACGCTGGAATTTGTGGTCAAGGTCGTGCCTCTCCAGTTGTGCGCGTCGCTCGGGCTTGCACTCATTCTCAACACCAAGATCCGCTGCAATACCTTTTTTCGCTGGGCGTTTTTCTGCCCGGTCATGCTCTCGCTGGCGGTCACCTCCTTTTTGTGGATGAACCTGCTCAACGAGCAGGAAGGCCTGATCAACGCGATCCTGGAAAATCTGGGATTCTCCCGCCAACCTTTCCTGGAAAGCCCCAAACAGGCGATGAACGTCATCGTGTTCATCTCCGCGTGGCAGGGCGCAGGGTACCAGATGCTCATTTTCCTGTCCGGGCTGAAAAACATTCCGCCCGAAATTTACGAGGCGGCGGCGATCGACGGGGCAAACCCGGTGCAGAAATTTTTCTTCATCACCATTCCCAACATTCTGCCCACCTTTTCGTTTGTTCTCATCACCATGCTCATCGGGGCGTTCCGTCTGATCGTGCAGCCCATGGTCATGACGGGCGGCGGGCCGGTGGATTCCACCATGACGATGTCCTATTACATCTACACGCAAGGCATTACCTTCCGCAACGTGGGGTATTCCAGCGCCATCGCGCTGCTGTACACCTTTTTTATGGCGGCGATCGCGCTCACGCTGCGCAAGCTGATGGACGTCAAGGACTGAGGAGGAAAACATGGAAAATACTCTTCTTACTGCCGAAACTGCGGAAAAAAAGAGAAAAAAGGCAATTTCGCCCCTGCACGTCGTCCTCAAAACGCTTGCCGTGCTCTTCCTTGCCGTGCTGTGCGTGCTGTTCCTGTTTCCCGTCTGGTGGATGGTCATTTCCTCGTTCAAGACGGAGGACATGATCTACGCGCAGATGGATTCGTGGCAGACCTTCCTGCCCGGCACATGGAACGTTGCGGACTGGTTCGTTTCCTATCAGAAACTGTTCTCTTCCTTTGAATATTTCGGGCAGTCCATTCTCAACAGCATCGTGTACTGTTCCGTGACCATCGCGGCGGTGCTTCTCATCAACTCGTTTGCGGGCTATGCGCTGGCGCGCCTGGAATTCCCGGGCAGCCGCACGCTGACAACGGTCATCATCCTGCTCATCATCGTGCCCGTGGAAACGTCCATCGTTCCGCAGTACGTCATTCTCAGCAAACTGGGGCTGCTCTCCACCGATCTGCGCGTGGTAGGGTACCTGCTCCCCGGGTTTGTCAGTGCGTTCTATATCTTTATGTTCCGCCAGTTCTACTTGGGAATGCCCAAGGAGCTGGAAGAGGCGGCGGAAATAGACGGCGCCAATAAGTTAGTCACTTACTTTGCCATCATCATGCCCCTCGCCAAGGCGATCTTCGCCACGGTGGCGATTTTCACCTTCATGGGCGCATGGAACGAGTACGTCTTTGCGCAACTCATGTTCCCCAATCCCAAAAATCAGCCCCTGCAGGTTTTCCTGCAGTTGGTCAACACGTATAATCCCAAAGACCTCGCGGTCGTGATGGCGGCGCTCACGTTCTCTACCATTCCCATCGCCATCGTGTATATTTTCTGTCAGCGCTATATCGTGGAAGGTGTCTCCTTCTCGGGCCTCAAATAAACGGAGGAATGTATGAAAAAAATCTACCTTGCGGTGCTCATACTGCTGTGCGCGGCCTTCTGCACGGCGGGACTGCTCTCTTTCGGCGGCTGCAGCAAGGATCCGCACGCGGATTCCCTGCTCCTGCACCTCACGTTCGACGAGGGGGAGGGCAACGTCGTCAAAGACAAATCGGGCAACCTTGCGGACGCCACGGTGCAGTATGTGTTCAACGATCCCGCGTTCCAGGCGGAACCGCAGGATCCGCAGTGGCGCGAAACGGGCGCCGTGGACGGCTCCTTGCTCTTGGACGGATACTCCAATTACGTGCGCTATCACTACGAGGACGTGCGCGTTTCTGGCAGTTCGCTTACCGTATCCGCCTGGGTGGCGCCCCGTGTGTTCGAGTGGGACGATCCCAACGCCGCGGAAAACGGCACGGAAAATTTGACTGCGATCGTCAGCCAGTACAACGAGGAGGCCAACCAGGGCTTTCTGCTCGGCTACCAGCGCCACGGCGCGTGGAGTTTTCAGGTGGGCATCGGCGACCGCTACCTGCGGCTGTGGGACGGCGGACATCCGTTGGTCAAATATGAGTGGAACCACGTCGCCGCCACCTTCGACGGTGCTAACGGCGTGATGAAGATGTATCTCAACGGCGAGGAGATCGCCTCCCGCAATTTCTACGAAAATGCGTCCATCGCCGCCTGTTCGGACTGGCTGTACATCGGCAGAAACAATCACGGCGATTCCAACGCCACCGCCACCTGCAATATGGTTTCGGGACTGATCGACGACACAAAGATCTACCGCGCGGTACTCAGCGGGGAGGAGATCGCTTCTTATTACAATTCCTGTCTCCAAGACGGGAAGGTCGCGGAGATCTCCTTCGAGGACATCTGGCTGCAGAACATCCTCACCGAGGACATCTACAAACCTCAGTATCACGGCGGTCCTTACCAGCATTGGATGAACGAGCCGCACGCACCTTTCTACTATAACGGGAAATACCATCTGTTCTTCCAGTTCAACCTTACGGGGCCGTATTTCCGTAACATCTGTTGGGGACACCTCGTTTCCGACGATATGGTCAACTGGACGCCTCTCAAAGAGGTCATCACGCCCGAGGCGGGCACGGTCGCTCCCGACGGCGTATGGTCGGGCGGCGCCACGCTGGACGCGGACGGCAATCCCGTACTCTTCTTCACGGCGGGCAACGACAGCTGGGCGTCCTCGGGCGATGGGCTGATCGGCAACCAGAACGTGGGCATCGCCCGTCCCAAAGATCTTTCCGATCCCAACCTCACCGAATGGGAAGTGTACGACGGCTATGCCATCAGACAGCAGGCGGGGCAGGGTACGGCGGGGCAGTTCCGCGATATGTTCGTTTACCGCGAGGAAAAGGGCGACGGGTATATCTGGTATATGCTCATCTGCACCAAATCCACGCAGACCAACGGCGGTGCGGCGCTCCTGTACACGACCGAGGACGATTCCTTTACGTCCTGGACGTATCGCGGCGAGGTGTTCAACATTCCCAACCAGCCTTCCGATTTGGGGCAGACGTGGGAGCTTCCCGTGCTCATTCCCATCTCCAACGAAGCGGGGACGATCACCAAATGGCTGTTCGCCTTCTCGCCCGCGCCCGCGGATTCCGCCGACAACGACATCTTCTATTTCATCGGGGAATTCGATAAGACGACGTACAGGTTCAAGCCGGACGCTTCGTTCGGCAACACGCCGCGCAGGTTCGATTTCGGCAACAACGTATTTACAGGGCCGAGCGCCTTTGTCGATCCGGTCAGCGGGAAAGTGTTCATGTTCTCCATCATGCAGGACCAGCGCACTCCCAACGACCAGTACCTGGCGGGCTGGGCGCACAGCGTGGGGCTCGCGCGGGAGGTGTACCTCAACGACGAGGGCACGGACGCCTGCATCCGTCCTGCGGACGCACTGGAAAATTACGAGGGAAAAGTTCTTGCGGAAGGGGAAAACATGACGCTTTCGCAGGCGAACGAAGCGCTTTCGGCGGCGAGAGGGGATATGCTGCACGTGCAGATCACCGTCCGCAACGCGGGGGCGAATTCCTTCGGCGTGCGCCTGCGCCGCAACGACAGCGACACCGAGTACACAGATTACTATTACGACGCCGCCAACAAGCGGCTGGGCGTAAAGACGGGGCTTGCGGGCGACCAGAACATTTCCGGAAATTTCTACGACACCTATGCCATGGGCGACACGCTGGTGATGGAGTTCTATCTCGACCGTTCGCTCATCGAAGCGTTCTTCGACGACACTAAGGCGGTGACGGCGCGCGTGTACCCGACGGACGAAACCAGCCTGGGCATCCTGCTGTACGCCGAGGGCGGCGATATTGAGGTCGTCAGCCTGCGCGTGGCGGAAATGAAGTCGATCTACTGAGGGAGGGGTGCGATGAAGAAAAAAACAGTTCACCTTTTCGGTGCATTGCTGGCGTCCGCCGTGGCGCTGAGCGGTTGCGCCGGTACCTCAAATGAGGAATACGTATTCAAAAATGCGGGCTTTGAACAGGGTACGCTTTCCGGCTGGACGGCGGAGGGCGGCGCCTTTACGAGCGCCTGCGTGTACAACCAGAGCGAGGACGAACAGGGCAATCCCTATTACAAGGAAGGCGAGTTTTTCCTCTACGGCGGCGCGGCGCCCGAGGGGAGCGTGGGAACGCTCACCAGCGAGCCTTTCAAGCTGAAAGGCAACGGCAGGATCGGTTTTCTCATCGGCGCGGGCAGCGACGCTTCCAAGTGTTACGTTGCCGTGTGCGACACGGACGGAAACGAACTGATCAGGCGCGGCAACGACGATTACGGCACCGCAGGCTTCTATGACAGCCTGCACCGCGTCGTCATCGACGCGAGCGAGTATCTCGGAAAGGAGGTAGTCATCAAAGTGGTGGACAGCGATTCGGGATCTGGAATGCACAATTATATCAACGTAGACGATTTTATCGTGAATTACCAAGGCGCGGAGGACGTCGTGAGCAAGACATTTGTGGCGGATAAGTATATCGAAGAAAACATGGGCAGCGTCGTTACGCAATATCGGCATACCTACCATGCGATGCCGCCCGTGGGTTGGATGAACGATCCGAACGGCTTTTCGTACGCGTTCGGCAAATACCAGCTTTTCTACCAGTTTCATCCCTATTCTTCCGCATGGGGCCCCATGCATTGGGGACATTATTCCTCGGAAGACTTCATCAAATGGGAACTGATGCCTACGGCGATCGGGCCGGATACGTCCTATGACAAAGACGGCTGTTTTTCCGGCACTGCCATCGTAAAGGACGGCGAACTGTACCTGATGTATACGTCCGTCGCGGACGGAAAACAGACGCAGGCGCTGGCAAAGTCCTCGGACGGCGTCACGTTTGAAAAGGTGGGGCGCGTCATCGGCAGCGACAAGGTGCCCGCAAACTCTTCCCGGGCGGATTTCCGCGACCCCAAGGTATTTTTCCGCGGGGACAGCTATTACGCCGTCATGGGTTCCAAAAACAACGACGGGGACGGGCAGCTCTTGCTGTACAAGTCTGCCGATCTGCAAAACTGGAGCTACGTCGGCACCGTGTGGAAGGACGATCGCACCACGATGGGCATTTACGAGTGCCCCGACCTTGCCGTCATCGACGGGACGGACGTGCTGATCACCAGCCCGCAGGGCTTTGCTACGGGCGGCTGGCGGTACGAAAACGTGCATTCCGCCATTTACATGACGGGAAGCCTGGATACGCAGTCGGGGCAGTTTGCGCGCGTTACGGAGGACGAGATCGACAGCGGTTTCGATTTCTATGCGCCGCAGACGCTCACCGCGCCGGACGGCAGGGTCATCATGATCGCGTGGATGCAGATGTGGGACCGCACCATGCCCACGCAGGCGCACGGCTGGGCGGGCGCTGCAACCCTGCCGCGCGAACTCACGTTAAAGGACGGGAAACTGTACCAGGCCCCCGTCCGCGAGATCGAAAAATACAGGAAAAACGAGGTCAACGTCACCGAGGCGAGCATCAGCGGCGAACAGTCCTTTGACGGCGTAGAGGGGACGAAGACGGAACTCTGCTTCACGCTGGACGTGGGCGACGCGGCGCAGGCGGGCGTCAAGGTATTCTGCGGCACCGAACACGAAACGCGCATCTATTACGACAGAGAGAGCGGGCTGGTGATTTTTGACCGTTCGGATATGGGAACGCGCATTTCCGGCAGCGCCAAGGAGCTAAACGCTTCTAAGCGTTCGGTCAAAGCGGAAGTCAGGGACAACAAGATCGAGTTCCGCATCTTTTTGGACGTCTCTTCCTGCGAGGTCTTCCTCAACGGCGGCGAGCGTACGATGACGGGCAACGTGTATTCCGATCCTTCGGATACGGGTATCCGCTTCTTTGCGGAAGGCGGAAGCGCGCGCATCCTGTCCCTGTACAAGTACGACATCGTCGTGGAATGATGAAGAAATTTACCGTTTTTTGCATAACGTTTGCGCTTTTTCTGTGCGGATGCGTCCCCGCATCGGAGGGGGAAACGCCCCCTCCGTCTCAGACGCAGCCCGATCCGTTCAACGCGCAGGTGCTGCTGGAAGTGGGGTTTGAAGGGGACGGCTTCGACCAGCCCGACCTTTCGGGCAACGCAAAGGCGGCGTACGTGGAAGGTGTTCTCAACAACCCCGCCTATCAGGAAGAGCCGGTACTTCCTTACCGCCCGCAGGGCGTGCGGGGCCAATCGCTCAGCTTTGACGGCTATTCCACCCGCCTGGTGTACGATACGGACGTTTCGGGCGAAGAGCTTACCATAGAGGCATACGTCTGTCCGCGCGCGTTCGCGTGGAGCGCGCCGCAGGATCCGGTCTCCGAACACGTGCCGCACGTCATCGTCGGTTCGTACGACGAGGGCGCAAAGGCGGGTTTTTTGTTCGGTTTCACAAAGTTCGGGCACCTCACCTTCCGCTGCGGCACGGGCGACGGCTGGTACGTTCTGGCGGATGCAGGGCATTCCCTCAAAGAGTACGAGTGGAACCGCGTGACGGCGGTGTTCGACGGGAACGCGGGCTACATGGCGGTGTATATCGACGGCGAGGAGACGGCAAACATCTCCGTTCCGCGCGGCAGCGCCGTCGCGTCCGCGGGCGTGCCCGTCGCGGTGGGCGCCGCTTCCCAGCCCGTCACGGAAGGCAGGTACGAGATCAGCCGCTTCAACGGGCTGATGGACGAACTCAAAATTTATGCGGGCGCCAAAAACGAGGCGGAAGTCGCCGCCTACGGGCAGTGGCTGACGGGCGGAAGCGTCCCGCAGATCGGTTACGACGAGGCGCGCCTGCCCGATTCCATGCTGGAAGGGGACTGGTACCGCCCCGCCTGCCACGCCTCTCCCCCCGCCAACTGGATGAACGAGCCGCACGCGCTCTTTCATTATAACGGGATGTGGCATCTGTTTTATCAGTACAATCCCGTCGGCCCGTACTGGCGCAACATCCGCTGGGGACACTGGGTCAGTGAGGACATGGTGACCTGGCAGAGCGTGCGCGACGCCGTCGTTCCGACGGAAGGGAGCGTCGCTCCCGACGGCATCTGGACGGGCAACGTCGTGTTCGACGGGGAGGGGAGACCCGTTCTCCTCATCACGGCGGGGGACGATTCCCGCCCGTACAACAACTCCAACCAGAACGTCGCACTTGCGGTGGCGAAGGATTATTCCGATCCCTGTCTCACCGAGTGGGAGATCGGCGATTACGCCGTCGTGCAGACGTCGCAGATGGGCACGGCGGGGGAATTCCGCGACGCGCAGGCGTTCGGCATCGGAAACGAGCGGTATATGGTCGTGGGCGGCGCGTCGGACGGCAGGGGCACGGCGCACGTGTTCAAAACGACGTCGGACGCGCTCACGGACTGGCAGTACATGGGGCAGCTGTTCACACCCTCCGTCTACAAGTCGGAATACGGCACGGTGTGGGAGATGCCCAACCTCGTCCCGCTCCCGTACGAGGACGGGCGGCAGAGCGGCAAATACCTGTTTGTGTTTTCCCCCCAGCACGGCGACAACGACGTATGGTATTATACGGGCACCTTCGACGCGCAGACCTGCCGCTTCGTTCCCGATTTTGCGGAGGCGAAGCGCATGGATTTCGGGGACAACGTGTTCACGGGCCCAACGGTATACACCGATCCGCAGAGCGGGCGGGTATATATCTGCTCCATCATGCAGGACCAGCGCACGGACGAAGAGCATTATCTCGCGGGCTGGGCGCACACGGCGGGATTCCCGCGCGAACTGTTCCTGCGCGCCGACGGCACTCTGGGGCTCAAACACATCGACACGTCGCCCATCGAGGGGGAAGTTCTTGTCTCCTTTTCGGGGCTGACCGCGGCGCAGGCAAACGAACGGCTTGCGTCGGTGCAGGGCAATCTGCTCAAAGTGGACTTTACGCTGACGGGCGGCTCCGACTGCGGATTTTATCTGAAAAAACAGGGGGATGAGTACGCAAAACTGTACTTTTCCGGCGGGCGCGCGGGCGTGGACACGACGCGCTTTGCTCAACAGGTGCGCGGCAATTTTTCCGATATTTTCGCATACGGTAACGGAATTTCGGGCACAGTGTATATCGACCGCGCTCTGATAGAAGCGTATCTGGATGGCCGTGCGGCCATCTCCGCGTCCTGCTACGGCAGGGGCGGCGGACTGCAGGTGTTCGGCGACGCGCTCTTTACCGTCACGGTAACATCGCTTCGTGCGATCTGAATAAAATCATCTTTTCAGGAGGAAGATCATGAAAAAGGGAATGACTCTCATCTTTTCCGCTTTTTTGCTTGCGGCGTCCGCCTTTGGAATTGCGGCGTGCGGCGACAAGAAAACGGATACCGTCAGCGACGACATCGTCAACGGCGGGTTTGAACAGGGCGTGGGCGACCTCACGGGCTGGACGAAGACCGGCTCGGCGTTTTCCCAGTACGGCGTCGTCAATACCGACAAAGTGGGTAACGTGGTCGTGGGGAAAGTCGGCAACAACTTCTTCAGCGGCTACGAGGCGGGCAACCCGCAGTTTACGGGCACGCTCACCAGCGACACCTTCAAGCTGGGCGGCACGGGCAAGATCGGCTTTTTGCTGGGTGCCGGCAAAAACGGGGACAAATGCTACGTCGAGTTTTACGAAGAGGGCAACGATACGCCCCTTCTGAAGATCACCAACACCGCGTTCAACGCGCCTTACGTCACCGATCATCTCATCCGCAACATCGCCGACCTTTCCGAATACGTGGGCAAGAACATCTACATCAAGGTCACTGACAACGACAAGGGGGACGCGGAAGAATATTCCTACGTCAACCTGGACGACTTTAAGGTGTATCAAACGGAAGCGGAAGTCGAGGCGGCGCAGAAAGAGCGCGACGACAAGCTTGCCGAGATCGGCGCCCCCGAGTTCAGCGAAGATCCCACCGAGACGACCATCAAGAACGGCGATTTCGAGGACGGCATGAACAACTGGCTGGTGCTGGAAGGCAACACCTTCGGTCCGAGCGTCATCGGGGACGCGTCCGAGCTGTTCTGGAACACCCGTTCCTTCAACGCGGAAGGGGAGAAGTTCCTCAACGGATACAAGGACGACGAATCCTTTACGGGCGCCGTGCGCTCCACCAAGTTCACGCTGGCAGGCGACGGCATCATCTCCCTGCTTTTGGGCGGTTCGGGACAGGATGACATTTACGTCGCCGTCTGCGACGGCGAAACGGACAAAGAACTCTTTGTCGTTTCCCCCGCGGAGCACTTTAAAGATCCCGAACTTTCCGAAAATATGCTGCGCAAGTACATCGACGCGAGCGCGTACATCGGAAAAGTCCTGTACATCAAGATCGTCGACGGGGCGGCTTCTCCCTTCGGCGCCATCACGGTGGACTCCGTCCGCGTCAGCATGACGGAGGAAGAGACGGTCGCTCTCATGCAACAGGATTATGCATGGGCGCAGGGCCTGCCCGCCGAGGACGTCTCCGCGTCCGCGACGCAAAAATATTACAACGATTACAATTATCCGTACGAACTGCCCGTGCTCCGCTTTGCAACGGCGGCGGCAAATCGCGCCGTCAAGGCGAGCGAAACGCCCGCAGACCTTACGGAGTTCCTCGCGGACGTGGTGCCCGCATACGGCAGCATCCCCGCGGAAGAGATCGCCGTTTCCATTGTCAAGGTCGCGTTCGGCGAACAAGAATTCACCTCAGGGTTCGATGCGTTCGATCTGAGCAAAACGGGCGTGTACACGGTCACCTATCAGGCGGTGTACGAAACCCTCTCCCTTTCCGCAACTTTCACCGTCGAAGTGACGGACGAATACCACATCATGAACGGCGGTTTTGAAACGGGTTCGTTGGCTGGATGGACGTACGAGCAGGGTACGGGCAACGGACAGATCGCGGGCGACGCGGCTGTCTCCTCCGCCACCGAGTGGTGGGGCGAGCGTATGCCTTACAACAAGGTCGGAACGTATCATTTCGACGGCTGGGCGGCAAATGCCACCGAGAGCAATACCTACTGGCTGCGTTCTTCCGTGTTCACGCTCGGAGGAAGCGGTTGGATCAGCTTCAAAATGGGCGGCAATGCGGCCGTTGTCAAGGTGTTTAAAGAGGACGGCACGCGCATCGGCGAGTTTGTCAATACCGCGTTTGCAGACGTCGCGTTCCCCAACATCGATGAGGGGTGCCGCCTGGCAACCATGACCACCTTTGCGGCAGATCTCTCCGATTATTTGGGTGAACGGCTGTACATCGAGCTGCACGACGTGTCCGCAAGCGGCTGGGCGGTCGCCTTCTTCGACGACATAATCACCTATTACGAAACGGCGCCGGACGTGGCAAGCCTTTCGGATACGGTGCAGTTCTACAAAAAGGTGGATGGCGTTCAGCAGGAAGAACCCACTTCTTACAACATCCCTTGGGTGATCGCGGCAAATACCGCCGATCAGCTGATCATCGTCGATCCCGCGCAGAACGTCACCACGGAAACAAAAACGGTCGATCTGAACACTTATCTCAGCGGCGTTTCCGCAACCATTCTCGGCCAGACGGTCAGCGGCGTGCTCGTGGACATCGTCAAGGTCAGCGACGGCGCGCAGGACGTCACGGAAGGCTTCGATTCTTTCCTCCTCGAAACAGGAAAAACGTATACCGTCTCTTATAGAGTCAGCGATCCCGCAAGCGGCAAGTTTGCGGAAGCGACGTTCAGCATCGTCGTCACGTCTTCCTATCAGATCATCAACGGCGATTTTGAAACGGGCGATCTTACGGGCTGGAGCGTGGAAGAAGGCACCGCGTTTGCAGACGTAAACGTGTTCGGTGATACCGATTGCTGGAACGGCAGTTACAATCAGCAGGGCAATTACCACCTCGACGGCTGGCAGGGTGCCAACGAAGCAGGAAAGGGCGTTCTCCGCTCTTCCGTGTTCACTCTCGGCGGTACGGGCAAGATCTCCTTCCGCCTGGGCGGCGGCAACAACGCGGAAGCCACGTATATTTCCGTCAAAAAGACGGACGGCACCGAGGTGGCACGCTTTACAAACACCAAACAGGAACCGTATAACGGCGGCGCCGGCATGGGTGAACAGTATATGTGGGTGTATGTGTTCGATCTCACTGCCGTTGCAAGCTTGGGAGATCAGCTGTATATCGAGATCGTGGACAATGCGGAGTCCGGCTGGGGGCTTCTCTTTGTAGACGATATCAAAACCTATCATACCGAGGAGACGTATGCGGCGCTCGGCATGCAGGATACAGATTATTTTGTTGCGGAAAATAAAGTGCCGAATTGACTTTCCCCGAAAAGTATGGTACAATGAAACCGTTAAATAAGAGGGGTTTCAGGTACGGGTAATGGCAACGATCAAGGATGTGGCGAAGGCTGCGGGCGTCGGTGTGGGTACGGCT
>ERZ1090867.497-NODE-499-length-16302-cov-7.906875_pt1 | contig 16302 bp, 17 predicted proteins | sample MGYA00478476_ERZ1090867 | MGnify/ENA primary metagenome ERZ1090867 (study PRJEB33644, sample SAMEA5815742) | chicken gut metagenome | biome: Chicken; feature: Gastrointestinal Tract; material: Caecum | place: Ireland | collected 2019-01-01 | study: A study of the... | reverse complement strand
ATCAATCTGAACAAAGGAGGTTTTACCGTGAGATTAACCGCACAGGAACTGGAACGAATGAAAAGCGTTGACATTGGCACAGTCTCCCCCGAGTCTCTGCCCGATGTGAGCGGTATGACCTTTGATAATGCCCTTTCCCGCAAAGAGCGCGTCACAAGGTTTTTACAAGTTACCAAAAATCCGTACTGCTTCAGCATCGGCGGTATCGGTGTAAAAATGGAATTTACAGAAAACGGGCCATCCCTCCAGGATATTTTGACGGACTTTTTGATCCGTCAAAAAAGCGGGCTGTAACTTCGGTTACGGCCCACGCCTACTTCGAGACAAAATGTCCCATAGCGGAGCCATCCTTGTTGTCCCTATGGGACAGAGGTATAATGTAAGTGTAATGTGATAGGGAAGGAGGAACAATGCCACGAACAAAAAACAGAGGGGTTCAACAGAGTTTCTCCCCCTCTTATACAATCCGGCGCTGGCGGCTGGGCGAATATATCCGGCTTTCTAAAGAAGATTTGAAAAAAGGAAAAGACGATAGCAACAGCGTTAAAAACCAGCGCGACCTGCTGAATGACTTTTATCAAAAGCACATCGAGGAATTTGAAAGCGTTTCCGAATATGTGGACGATGGACACACGGGAACAGATGCCAACCGCGAAGATTTCCAACGGCTCCTGGCCGATGTAATGAGCGGGAAAATCAACTGTGTTGTGGTAAAAGACCTTTCCCGTTTTGCCCGGAATTACAGCGATGCGGGAAGTCTGATTGACAACCTGTTTGTACAGATGGGTGTCCGGTTTATCAGTCTTGCGGAAAATGTGGATAGCTTTACAAACCCGGATAGCGTTTCTAATATTATCGTTCCGATAACAAATGTAATGAATGATAACTATTGCTATCAGACTTCAAAGAAAATCCGCCAGGTATTTGACTATAAGCGGCGCAACGGTCAATACATCGGAGCTTTCGCTCCTTATGGGTACATTAAGCATCCAAAAGACAAACACAAACTGATTGTTGATCCGGATGCTGCTGAAACAGTCAAACTCATTTTCTCGCTATTCTTGCAAGGAACATCAAAACGGGCCATCGCTCTGCATTTGAATGAGCATGGCGTCCCGAGTCCCTCTGCGTATAAACTGCTCAAGGGCCTGCCTGTTTCTACAAGAGGTTATGACGAACCTATGTGGGGCGGCAGGATGATCCATGCAATACTTACCAATCCCACTTATACCGGGGATTTGGCACAAGGCCGTAGCCGGGTAAAAAGTTATAAGGTACACCAGATTGAAACGGTTCCCCGTGAAGAATGGGTAGAGGTGGCTGGAACGCATGAAGCCATTATCGACTATGAAACCTTTGACAAGGTGCAGGCTCTGTTAAAGCGTGACACCCGAACTTCTCCCGAAGGCCGGAAAGTCCATTTGTTCAGCGGCTTTCTGAAATGTGCCGATTGTGGCCGGGCAGTCACTCGTTGCGTTAGTAAAAACAATCATGTGTATTATGCTTGCTCTACTTACAAAAACCGTTCCCGGACAGCCTGCACCATGCACTCAATCAAGCATGAACGGCTGGAGGCCGCTGTTCTATTCGGTATTCAGTACCAGGTACATTTAGCCGTTTCTTATTCTGAGGCGATTACCCGTATCAATTCGGCTCCAACGAAAAAAAGCCAGTCTTTCAGACTGGACGAGCTGATTGCCACAAAGGAAAAGGAACTGGCGAAAATCACCCGCTACAAGCAGTCTCTTTATCAAGACTGGAAAGACGGGGAAATTACCCAGCAGGATTATCGAAACATGAAAGCCGACTATGAACGGCAGATAGCGTCCCTCTCTGATGTGCTGGAACGGTTGACCGCTGAACGGGCAGAACTGGCAAACGGTGTTGACAATGAGCACCCGGCGCTGGTGGCCTTTATGAAATACCAGAACATCGACAAACTAACCCGGGAGGCTCTCATTGATCTTGTAGACCATATCAAGGTTTACGAAAATGGAAATATCAGCGTTAAATGCAAATTCGCTGATGAATTTCGTAAGATAGCAGAATACATTGAAATCAACACTTCTGAAATTCCCGCCGTGGCGGGCTGAGTCCCGCTACATCCTTTCTGGCAGTGTGTTTTCCTAATAAGATCTAATCATATGCTTCTTGCTCATTTTAAAAAATAAATCCGTGTCACACTTTGACACGAGTATAGTTACCGGGATACTCACGAAAAGACAAACGGCTCCAAGAAAAGCTTTGGAGCCGTTTGCTATTGGAAGCACAAATGTTTTTCGTTCTCGGTGATGAAGTGAAAAGCTTCTGGCTCTATGTGGCTTAACCTAAATGTAATTTTCTTAATGTATCTTGAAGAATGTGAGAAACATTCACGTTTCTTAGTGCATCAGATAAGTGGGGAATCTGTGTCAAAGTCTGACACGGATTAAGAAAATCAGGAAGGAGTATGTAGGAATGAAAAAGGAAGAAGCTGTGGTATTTCTAAGAAATCATGGGCACCAGGCAATGATTGAAAATGGAGTGGTTATGATAATTATGGCTCAAAATAGAAGTACGGTAAAGAAAATCGGAAGATTTTTGCGGGAAGCTGGGTATCATAGCAGCTATGGTGTAAGATACAAAGCAAATTCAGATATATAATGTAAAGACAAGTGAATGATCGAAAAAAGAGAACACTTATAAAAATGTCAAAAACTCAAAATTGACTTTGTCAATTTTCGTGGATATTGAAAAGAGAAATGATTGGATGATTGCGGTAAAAGACTTCTTACGTATTTCCATAAACTGGATGTCATGAAAAAAGAAAATATCTGAAACGAATATCAGAAGGAAGGAGCGTGTCAAAGTCTGACACGGAAGAATAATGGAATCGTTCTTGTTAATGAATATAGATCGGCCGGTTTTGAAGTTTACGATTCTTGAGGGAACGTTTGGTACTGTTGAACTAAAAGAAACGGAACGATATACCGATTTGCTTCCGCTTAGATTTCGAAGCATTCAGAGTTGGATCGAAGGTCGGCAGGCTCTGAAGCATCGGGAACATATCGCAGAGTTAATGCGGGTATGTGGCTGTTCCAGGTTGGATGGGTTTGTAAAAATTACCCATGCACTGAGTTTAAATAATACTTTTTGGACAAAACCGGAAGAGAGTTCCATGAAATGGGATGAGGTGGCGCTTACTGCAGATCGATCAGATCCTGAAGCGGAAACAGCTGTTCCTGTCAAAAGGCAGTGAAAAACCGGTTCATAAAAAGAATTCAGTGAAAATCAAATAATATGTGGTGTCAAAGTATGACACGAACAAATATAAGAATATTGCCAGATAAGGGGAGTGTGAGATACTTCCCCTATGGGAAACCAGAGAGCCAAAAGGTGGCTTACCCTCTAGTTATCGGAGGGGCTAACCCTCCAGACCAAGGAGGAAAGGAGGGTGTTGCCAATGTATGTTACATACGCTGACTTAATTCAGCTTTTAATATTCATTGTTGCCCTTGTTGGTCTTGCTTACGAAATTTTCGAGGATAGACGAAAACAGCCGCCACTACTGCAATAGTGACGGCTTTCCTGGTTTAGAGGATTAAGCAAAAAGTTATTTGAGGGCAGGCAGCTTCTTTGGCTTTCCTTTTTTTCCATCTCACATATAGCACATCCGGTAGTGGGGCGTAAGTGTTTCTTTTTCATTCTTCCCATTCTTTTTTCGGATTTTGGCAATAGAATCAAGGAAAGAACGAAGGCTGCTGTCTGTCCGGCTGCTTTCTGCGTTCAGGAAAATCTTAATCTTTACGCCTTCCAATGGATATGCTTTTGGGATAGAGATAATCACCGTGTCAAAATGTGACACGAGCAGATGATGACAAGAAAGGCTTTGCAGTTATCTGTCGATAATAACGTTATATACTCCTATCCTATTTCTCATGTGAGGAAAACCATTGACTGACGGTATCAATATTCGTTTTAACAGCTGTTGCAATCTGTTCGATGGATAAGCCCATATTTTTTAAAGTAAGAGCCGTATCTTTCGCCTGCTGAATTTTTCCTTCTTTAATCCCTTCTTTTCTGCCTTCTTCCCGTCCTTTTTCCAAATTTTCCAAATCTCTCATCAATAAAGTCATATACTCATGCCTCCATTCACGGTTCCGTTTTGCTTCTCTGACGGCGTTTTCCAGTTTCTGCACATAGCTGTTTTCTGCCTTCCGTCCGGCAACATAGTCAAGGAAGGAGCGAAGCCCGTCGCTGACGTCCTCCCGGCTGCTTTCGGTGTTCAGGAAGATCTTTACAGCGCCATCCTTCAGTTTCAGGCTTGTGTTTTCCAGACAGATGTTTTCAAAGGTGTACTTATGAAGCCCAAGCCCGAAGATGTCTGCCAGGCAGATGAAGATGACATAGCTGTGGTTCAGTTTTTTATAGGACTGTCCTGCATCAATCAGCTGCAAATCAATCATTCCCTGGTAGTACCGGCTTCTTTTCGGTAATTCTCCGGTATTTACCGTTTGCATTTCGATGTCATATACAGTATTTTTGTTGTCCTTTACATAGACATCCAGGCGGACGCTCCGCGCGTCTACGTCCGGACGGATGGGCTTCTGCAGCTCGGGGTATTCGATTCGGTCAATCTGCAGTTCCGGAAGAATCAGTCCTAAAAGTTCTTTACATAATTCCGGGTCGCTCATGACTTTGCCAAATAAGAAATCATTGGATAAGCCAAGCGAATCCCAATCGTTTGTTTTTGTCATTGGTAATTTCCTTGTCATAGTATCAGATGTTCTCCGAAGATAGAGAGAATCCCCCGTGTCAAAGTGTGACACGGGCAGAGGACTCCAAGAAGAGTTTTGGAGACGTTGCTATAGGGATCATAAATATTTTTTTGCATTCTCAGCGGTGAGGTGGAATTTTTCCTGAAGCTTCTCGAGAATCACCTGGGCAGGAATGCCGAGTTCTTTCAAGGCAGCTACCATTCCGAAGATCCCTTCTTCCCGTCCTTCTTCCCGTCCTTTTTCCAAATTTTCCAAATCTCTCATCAATAAAGTCATATACTCATGCCTCCATTCACGGTTCCGTTTTGCTTCTCTGACGGCGTTTTCCAGTTTCTGCACATAGCTGTTTTCTGCCTTCCGTCCGGCAACATAGTCAAGGAAGGAGCGAAGCCCGTCGCTGACGTCCTCCCGGCTGCTTTCGGTGTTCAGGAAGATCTTTACAGCGCCATCCTTCAGTTTCAGGCTTGTGTTTTCCAGACAGATGTTTTCAAAGGTGTACTTATGAAGCCCAAGCCCGAAGATGTCTGCCAGGCAGATGAAGATGACATAGCTGTGGTTCAGTTTTTTATAGGACTGTCCTGCATCAATCAGCTGCAAATCAATCATTCCCTGGTAGTACCGGCTTCTTTTCGGTAATTCTCCGGTATTTACCGTTTGCATTTCGATGTCATATACAGTATTTTTGTTGTCCTTTACATAGACATCCAGGCGGACGCTCCGCGCGTCTACGTCCGGACGGATGGGCTTCTGCAGCTCGGGGTATTCGATTCGGTCAATCTGCAGTTCCGGAAGAATCAGTCCTAAAAGTTCTTTACATAATTCCGGGTCGCTCATGACTTTGCCAAATAAGAAATCATTGGATAAGCCAAGCGAATCCCAATCGTTTGTTTTTGTCATTGGTAATTTCCTTGTCATAGTATCAGATGTTCTCCGAAGATAGAGAGAATCCCCCGTGTCAAAGTGTGACACGAGCAGAGTTTTCGCAAAAGCTACATACTTTATTATTTCTTGTCCTTATACTTAAAGTATTTTCTTAGTGCATCGTTTACTACTTATTTTCATTACTTCGCAGCGAACAAGAATGGCATCCGGTCAATTTGTTTCAATGATGCCGTACTCTATGAGAATGTTTTTTGCAGCATGGGGCGGAGAAACAATTCCAAGGCTATAGTAATCATAGCGATGGCTGCGCCGAAAGTCCTCTACCGGTTCTGGAGCATAGGCAGATACGTCTGCATGCTGATATTCTTCCGTTTCCTTTAAATCGTCCGTTACAGCGCGGATGATATCGTCTGTAGCGGAATAGATATCCTTGCCGTATTCAATCCCGATCAATTCGTGTTTCCTGATATCCCGGTCAATTTTCCCTTTGGTTTTAAAGATTTTGTATTTCAATATGGAATCCTCCGATCGTAGCGTTCATTTCTTACAGATTATCCTAAGTGATGTTCTTTACGTAGTGTATTTTGCAATATCTGTAAAAAAATTAATCCTTCTTATCTGTTTACATAATAGCAAACTTCATAATAATTGTCAAAACCGGCGGATAATAAAAAAATGGAAATAAAGCGTCGAAAATGAAAATAATCGAAATGAAACGGCGAAAATGAAAATAATGGAAATAAAATGGCGAAAATGGAAATAATCGAAATAAAACGGCGAAAATGAAAATAATGGAAATAAAACGGCAAAAATGGAAATAATCGAAATAAAATGGCAAAAATGGAAATGGACATACCGAAAAAAGGGTGGTATGATAAAATCACCAGAAGTGGATAGGAAATCACCTCGAAATTCATCTCTGGCGAAAAATGAAGCAAAGGGAGAAAACACCTTGTGTTCCGGATATGGTACATGAAGGTGTTTTTTTCTGCCCTTTTTGAAAGGAGAGGATGCGTATGAGGGTCTGAACGAACCGCATGGAAAACCGTGTCAAAGTATGACACAGAAGTGAGGAGAAAAGAGTGAAAAGAAAAAAGAGAAGAGTCTGGAAAGCTGTGGGGTTGCTTGCGATCGCTGCGGCTTTTTTCATTTTAACCCGGGAGATAAAGCCTTACGTGGTCCTGTCTGGATCGATGGAGCCTGTGATTCCGGTCGGATCGGTGGTCCTTACCGATCAATCCCGGACGGCTGTATCGGCGGGAGACATTGCTGCTTTTTCGAAAAATGGCCAGACAGTGACACATCGCATCATCAAAGAGGCAGAAGGAGGATTTATCACAAAAGGGGATGCCAACCAGGAGGAAGATACAGGGGTAACGGCTCCGGAAAACATCATTGGTACGGTTGTGTTTTGCATTCCCTATCTTGGTTACGGGATTATGTGGCTGCAGGAATACAGGTACCTGGTGATCGGGGTGGCTGTACTTCTTCTCTTTCTGATCTTGCTTTTCTCGGGTGTCCAGGAATCTGAAAAAAACAAAGATTACAAACTGGAAAAGAAAGAAAATGAAAAAGGAGAAATAAAATTATGAAGAGAAAGAAAATCGCAGCATTCGTAGTTGCAGGAGCGTTATGTGCCGCATTGGCAGCCGGAAGTACCGTAGCATACCTTACCGACAAAGAGGATCTGACCAACCAGTTTACCGTCGGAAAAGTGGACATTGAAGGAGAAGAGCCGAACTATACCCCGGATCCGGATGGGAAAACGAATGATATCGTACCGACAGAGGAAATCGCGAAAGATCCGCAGATTGAAAATGTAGGAAAAAACGACGCGTATGTATACATGGATGTTTCGATTCCAATTGCGAAGGTTATCACGACAGATGCCGATGGAAACCGGCAGAATGGGGGCGTTGCAAAAGATACCGAACTGTTTACGATGAACAATGTTTCAAAAAAATGGACCCTGATGTATTCCAGACGCGTTGACAATAACATGGTATATGTTTACAGCTATAATGAGATCCTTGCGCCGGGAAAAACAACCGATCCGTTGTTCACGTCCGTAACCTTCGCGAATGTGGTGGAAGGACAGATTGACGAGGATCAGTTTGATGTACCTGTCAATTTCTACGCGATCCAGGCATTGAATACCGGGGACGGCACCAGCGTTCCGGAACAGGCAGCAGATGCATGGCAGAAATATGTGAATCAGAACGACGGACAGGCAGGTGATGTCGTTGTTCAGTCGGACGAAGGAATGACAGAGGAAGCTGGATCAGCCGATGAAGGAACAACAGAGGAAGCTGGACCGGCAGAGGAAGGAACGACAGAAGACCCGTCAGCAGGTGAGGAAACCGATACAGGAAATGAGGCTGAACCAGAGGTGGATGAAGGCATCGAAGACGAGGCAGGACTGGCATAACCGGCGGATCAGTGATGATCGGATCCGGATGATCCGGATCTGACAGAAAGGTAGAAGACAGCATGAAAAAAAAGAGAATCATGGCGGCTGCCGCAGGATTGCTCTGCGGCATGATCGCTGTAATCAGTGCTGTTTCCGGAACGGCGTCTGCGACGGCATACATGTCAGACCACGCGGATGTGAACAACCAGTTCGTGGTTGGAAATAATACAACAACCGTTGAAGAAGAATTCCCAACGCCGACTCCTGTTTCTCCGGGAGAACACGTGGCAAAAAAGGTAAAGGTCACGAATCAGGGGAATGTACCATGTTATATCAGGGTAGCGTTGTCTTACAGTGAGGATCTGATTGCGTTAGAAAATTTGGATACCGAGAACTGGGAAGCGGGAGAAGACGGGTATTATTATTATAAACATGTTGTAGAAGTGGGAAGCAGCACGACGAACCTGTTTTCTGGCGTGACAGCCAAAGGGCAGGCGGAAGCGTCGGACATCAGGATCGACGTATACGAAGAATCGGTACAGACGACCGATGGATCGCAGCCGTACAAGGATTATAAAGAAGCCTGGGCGCATTATGGAGGAGGTGGGCAGACTTGAAGAAAAAACGGATGATTGCCGCAGGTGTGCTCATGACTGCGTGCCTGGGAATCAGTGGAACGTATGCGTATTATCAGGATTCTGTTTCGGTACAGAACCATATCAGTACCGGTGATGTGAATATTGGAATCCGGGAGTATCAGGAAATCGATGGAAAGGAAACGGAATATGATCTGGCAGAAAACAGGATTGTCCTTCCATCCGAAGTGGTATCCAAAATCCCGCGTATCACAAATTACGCAGAAACTTGTTATATACGGGCAAAGGTAACGCATCATTCAAAACCCGTGTCAGAATCTGACACGGAGAAAACAGCCGAATATATCCTGTCAGATGAAAACATCAATGGGATCTCCGGTCAGTGGATCCGGAAAGGGGAGTATTATTATTACACAGAACCGCTCGAAAAGGGAGCATCGGTTGATTTTTTTGAAGCGGTAACCATACCGGCGGAGTGGACGGAAGCTTCTTCCGGGACTTCGCTGGGGCTTACGGTAACAGCGGAAGCCATTCAGGCGGCAAACTTTACCCCGGATTTTCAGTCAGAACAACCCTGGGGCGACCAGGAAATTGAGATCTGCGTCCATGAAGAGGACAATGGCATTACCGAGGTGAGCCGGGAGTACCAGCAGATGACGGTGACCTATGAAGGGGCGGCACGGAACCTGGTAGCAGTTCCAGAAGATTTCTTCCGGAATCTGGACAAAGCAATGCCGGGGGATCGCGTGCAGGATACTTTTACGATTTCCAATACGACAGACACGGAAGCGGAATTTTTCTTCCGGACGGAAACTCCGGGAGGGCTAACCGAAGAAGAACTGGATCTGTTGAAGCAATTTCAACTCACGATTTCACAAAATGGATCTCCAATCTATTCCGGTGACCTGGAAGCAGCTTCGCTTAACGACCGGATCAGCCTTGGAACTTATCAGCCGGGAGAAACGGGCAGCTTCGTATTTCAATTATCTCTCCCGGCAGAATTGAAAAATGCGTATGCGCAGAGAGAAACTTTTATTAACTGGATTTTTTCTGTGGAAGGCGCAGAAGAAATTGTGGATACACCAGACGGTCCGGCAATCGACCAGATGGCAGCGCCAAAAACAGGATTGGAAAAGCCCTATGTGGTTGTCCCACTGTTATTGGCGGTGGTGGCTGGAACCAGTACCATACTGCTTAGCAGAAGGAAGGAGGGAAACTTGAATCATGAAATGGAACCATAGGATCGGATCCTTTCTGGCTGCCTGTGTCCTGACCATCGCGGGCTTTGCTTCGGCAAAGCCTGCGGAGGCGGCAGCCGGATACGCGGATCTGTCAACGATGGGAAATGGGCACGAAGTCACATCGGATTATGTGGTGGATGGCGACTATAAGTTTGTCCCAACAGTAACCGACCAGACAGAGATTGTGTTCAATGGAAATTGGGATAATACGTTCTGCAGGAATTCGGAGGCAGATGTAAATTATATCAGCAGGTTCTATCCGTACGCGGATACAAGGGGCTGGGGGAATACAAGAAGTGCGATCCTGACCAACGACAAGAAAGGCAATCTCTCGGTTGACTTGAAAAATGTCGGGGAATACAATGGGGAAATCATCAATATGAAGGTTACCCTGACAGACTGGACCAATTTTACGAATTTGCCAAGCAGCGATTATGCCAATGTATTTATTACCATGGGCGGGGATACCAGGCTTCCGCAGATCAATATCATCTGTGCACAGAATATCTCCGTAAAATTTTCCTATTATAATAACCAGGGGCAGCCGGTTTCTTTGAAAGGACATTATACGCTGAATGACCTGGACTATAACCAAGGCTTTAAAATCTTAAGTTCAGGCGGTGATGTGTACTATACAAAGGAAGCAGCAGCCAGAATGGGATACGACGCTGCAACGCAGACCATCTGGGCGGATAGTTCTTCCACCGATCCCAATAATGAAGTTGGCTGGGTAACCTATACCTTTGAAGGTTCGGAAACGCAGCTACAGTTTTTTGTCGATGTTGTAAATCCAAAGTCCAAAGACTACCAGTATCAAAAATGGGACGTATCTAAATGGGAAAATCTTCCTAACAGTGCAAAAGGAAATTTACACTGGTACTATAAGGGGGCGAATCATACGAACGTGGATGAATCCACCTATACCGCATGGATCACCTCGGAGTTTGGCTATACGTCCGAAGCAGTTATGCGGTTTAGTCCGAAAGCCAATGTTATTGTGACAAAAGCAGATGCGGAAACAGGAGAAGTCCTGGCGGGAGCTACGTTTACGTGCTACGAGTGGACTGGAAGCGGATGGAAAGATATTGGGAATCTGGAATGGCAAAATGTTTATAAATATTATTGGAAAACAGGGCTGGAACGCAACGGCACAAACCAGGGAAGGTTCAAAGTAGTTGAAACGAAAAACCCATCCGGTTATACGGGCAGCTGGGAAAAAGAATTCACGATTACCGAGGAAGGTACGGTTACCTTGAAATATGATGCAACCAATACAAGAAAGAAAGGTACCATTACCATCCGGAAAACGGATGCGGAAAATGGGGCGGCGATTACTGGGGCAACCTTCCAGGTGATTGCCAAGAACAATATCACGACCGCCGGTGGCAAAGTGCTGGTGAAAGCAGGTACCGTGGTTGATACGGTGACGGTAAACAACGGAACCGCTACGACAAAAGCGCTGGAACTCGGCAGTTATACCGTGAAAGAAACCGCAGCTGCGCCCGGATATGTCCTTACCGGGCAGAGCCAGGAGGTTATGCTGAGCGACAGCCAGACCGAGCGGACGGTCGATTATAAAAATACACCGAATAAGCTGGTGCTGCAGAAGGTCAGCAAAAACGACGGCACCGTACTGGCGGGCGTGGAGTTCAAAATCTGGGCAAAAACCGAGTCCGAAAATTCGGCGGATACCTACAAAACAGACCAAAACGGAAGAATTACCGTACAGCGGCTGGCACCGGGGACGTATTGTTACAAAGAAAGCAAAACTTTGGATGGATATCTTCTCGACAGCACCGTGCGTGAATTTGTGGTAAGTAAAGACGGAAAGGTCAATGGACAGGCATCCGTAACGCTGACGGTGGAAAATGACTATACGAAACTGGACCTTGCAAAGGTAGACGCATCCACCGGACAGTCAGTTGCCGGAGCGAAAATGGCATTGTACAAAGGGAACGAAAAAATCGCATCATGGACGTCCGGCAACTCTCCGCACCGGATCGAAAAACTTGCTCCGGGAGAATATACGCTTGTAGAAGAAGCAGCGCCGAACGGATACCAGCTTGCGGAATCGATCACCTTTACTTTTGAACAGAAAGCAGAGGTACAGAGTGTTACCATGAAAGACCTGAGATATACCGACCTGACGGTGGTGAAGAAGATCAAAACCGATGAGATCACCTGGGCACATGGAAATCCTACGTTTATCTTCACAGTGGAGGGAACCGACCTTTTTGGCGTCCATCATAAATATCAGAAGTTTGTTGCATTTACGGAAGACTATGTAGAGAAGAATACGGACGGCCAGGGATATGTGGAGGCATCGATTACCTTCAAAAACATACCGATGGGAAAGGATTATGCGGTAACCGAATTGCAGGTGCTGCGATACGGGCTGGTTGCCGTTACGGGAACCGATAATGTAACCATCCAACAGCTGCAGGAACCGGAATACGGGCTTTCACCTTCTGAAATTTTTCACGTATCTGCAAACCTGGAGAAAAAACCTACAGGAACCAGCGTGACATTCGAAAACAAAAAATACCGTTGGGATGATTATTCTCACAACAACATCGTAGAAAACGTGATCCCGATGGAAAAATAACCGTGTCAGACTTTGACACGGGACATGTGTTAAAGGAGTCAAATACCCCGCAGCAAGAAAAACCGTAGGAGTCTTTCAAAAAGATTTCTGCGGTTTTTTGTTATGGTGTCAAAGTCTGACACAGAAAAATATGTGCCGGAGCATCGGCCTTCGGCATGGTCAGGAGGTGGAAAATTGAAAAGGGCGGGTATGTGTCTGGCTGTTGGAATGATTTTGCTCGTCGGATCTTTTTGGCTGCCGGAAATATGGCAGAATTATCTGATCCGCCAGGAACAGGTCGATCTTATCAGTGGTTATCTGGAGGAACCGGAAGAGAAGGAGCCAAAGGAAAGCGTGTCAGAATCTGACACGGAAGATCCCAAAGGGAATTCCCCGATGTACAGGAACCTTGACTTTGAGGGACTGCAGCAGATCAATCCGGAGATCGTTGGATGGATTTATGTGCCTGGGACACAGATTGATTATCCGATCTGTCGCGGCTCAGACAATGATTATTATCTTACCCATAGTTTCCGGCGCAGCCGGAATGCATTGGGAGCGATTTTTGTTCCGGCGGAAACTTCCGAGGACCTGACGGATGCGCATACCATTGTATATGGACACAACATGCGGTCGGGAAAAATGTTCGGCGAGCTATCCAATTATGCGGATCAGGGCTTCCGCGACCGTTATCCTTATGTCTATATCTACACGCCAGATCACTCTTACACATGTACCGTGTATGCCGCTTATCGGACAAGATATGACAGTGCGGTATATACGATTGGTTATGAGACGGGAACAGAAGTTTTCCGGGAATGGATCCATGATACGGTAGGGAATGCCGCTTATGACTGCGGGATCGCGCCGACCGGGCAGGAACAGATTTTTACGCTGTCCACCTGCGTAGATTCCGGATCGGCGAAAGATCGATTGGTGGTTCAGTGTGTGGTAACAGACCATATAGACCACATTGCTGTAGGAGAGGAAGAGGAATGAAGAGAAGAATAGGAATGCTTGCTGCCGCATGTGTCTGTATCCTCTTATCAGCGGGAGCCTTTTACGCTGGCAGAGACTGGACAATTCCGCCAGAGCCGGACAGGACAAATCAGGAGACGCATGCGGAAGAGCAGGTAAAGTTACCGTCAGGGCAGGAAGGAGAGAAGAAAACAGAGACGCAGGATCCAAACCGTACGGCTCCCACGTCCGATGATGGGATGGAAACAGAAAAAAAGCAGCAGACGGAAACGTTGGAAGATGCGTCAAAACCAGATACAGGACAAGCAGATAAGAGAAGTGTGCAGCCGGCGCAGACCGGCGACGATACACCTGTCTTATTTTTTTGCCTTTTATTTGCCTGCAGTGCAGGAATTTTGATAAAGAGAGGGATTTTGAATGGAAGAAACAAGAGAGATGGAACAGGAAATCCAGCAGGAAAGTGATTCTTTTGATACAGGGCTTTTGGAACGAATGAACAGAATCTATGAAGAACGGGAGCGTGAATATCAAAAATTCTACGACCAAATCCGCAGCCGTGAAGAGGAGTTGGAACGGATCGGCACAACATTGGCGGTACAGAAAGAAGAACAGGAAAAAAAGGAAGCGCACCTGCAGGAATTTGAGCAGAGCCTGAAAGTGATCCAGGAACGCCTGGAACAGAGGACCGACCAGTTGAAACAGGAAGAAGAGGCCCTGGAACAGCTTACCGCAGAACAACGGGACCAGCTGGAAAAAGAGTATCAGAAATTGAAGCAAAGCAAGGCGAATGCGGAAATCAAGCAGCAGATCGAGATCAATGAACTGCGTAACCAGCGGATCGTCCTGGAACGGGAAAAAGGAGAGGTGCTGGCGATGAAGCAGAAGCTTTCGTTTGGCGTACCGGGAGAAGAGGATACAAAAATCCAGCGGCTGGAAAGACAGCTGGCGGAAAGTGCCGCACAGATAGAACAGCTCCAGAGAATGATCGATCAAAACGAACAGGAACGTTCCGGGCAGGAAAGCCATAACTCACAGGAAGCGGAAGAACAGCTGGAAACCATGCGCAGGGAAAAAGAGGCACTGGAAGAAACGGTGGCACAGCTGCAGAAAGAAAAGGGAGAACAGCTCCGGAAAATTATCGACCTGAACAATGCCAGAAAAAAACAGGAGCCACTGGGTGCAGAACAGATGGAAGCCTATCTGAAGGAGCAAGGGGACTTTGACAACGTGTATATCCTCCATGCAGAAGACGGAGATATCGTTACCTCTATGCGGAACCGCATACATTTCCGGTTTGCGTTCAAGCCGCTCCCCTTTTTTGATTTGTGTGTCCAGCGGGAAGAAAACCATAAGTTAAAAGAAAGTATCTATGCTTTGAATGCCAGAAAACCGTATAAGTTCAGTTACGACGAAGCGCGCGGGGAAGCGGTTCTGACAGGATACTTTCTGCCGGAGACCAGCAGCAGTGATCTGTTACACCTGGCTTTGGAAGCTGCAAATTGCATTGCAGAGTAGGAGGGAAGGATGGAAGCGATCTTACAGAATCCTTATTACCTGGTATCTGCCGTCATGGGAATTGCAGCGGTAGGATTTATCGTCGCCGCAATCGTATTTTTGCTGAGAGATTGGAAGCATGGAAAAGAAAGTTCCCAAGAGGGAGGACGGAAGGTAAGAAAAGGGCAGAAGGGAAAGGAACCGAAGCGTCTCTTTTGGAGAAAGAAACAACCAGAGACGGTACAGGAAGAAAAAGAGGAACCGTTCGAAACTCCGGAGGTTGTACCGGAAACAAGGCTCCATCCTTATACGGATCCTCCAAGGGGAACAGAGCGCGTGTCACAATCTGACACGGATGCATTTCTGCAGACGATCATCCAGGTGTATCAGAAAAGTTCCGGATTGAAAGAAATGCTGGATGTCTTACTGCGGGAGAACCAGGGAGCTTATGAGGAAAATGTCCATCGGGCGGCGGTTTATATCAATGAAAGCAGATACAAAGATTTTGAGACAACGCTGGATTATTTATTGGCAGGCATCGATTCCGGGAAGCTCAAAGGAGATCTGCTGCAATGGGAAATTATGAAGCACCGCAGGATCGGAATGTTGTGAGGTAGGACGGATGAAGTATAGAAACCTTTGTACGTTTGACGGCTGGGTCACTCAGATATCAGCTGCAGATACCTTTGAAGACAGAAGAAAGCAGACGGTAACGGTATGCCGTTATACGCTTGCGGTGCCGCGCCCGGACCAGGGATATGATTATATTCCGTGCATCGCGTTTGGGAGTCGCGCATGGTACGCTGCCCGTAATCTGAGCGTTGGTACTTGTGTGACGGTGATCGGACATATCCATTCAGAACCCGTGGGAGGACATCACTTTTATGCAACATTAGCGGTGCAGTATCAGAGAATACAATACAAAAATGCCGGAAAAAGCAGGATGGAATTTCCGGCGATCGGAAAGGGGAACATGACATGAAACGATGGAGACAGAAAGTGAAATACATGACAGGTGCGACTGCCGGGATGGCGGCAGTATTTACGGGAAGTGTTCCAGTGGCGGCAGCAACCCCTTCGATGCTGATTGGTGAGGTAAGCTTCGTCAATCTTGCGATACCGGTTGTGGCTATTATCGTATGTATCATTGCGTTTTTATATGGGAAGTTTCACAAAAGAGACGACGATTAATGGAAGAAAGAGGAATGGAACATGAAGAAAGAACAGAAAGTTATGCCAAAAGCAAAGAAAAGAAAAAACAAAATTCAGATATCCGTTGCAGCCAGAAAAAGCTTTTGTTTTGCGATGTGTCTGTTAATGATGTACATCAATGTGTGTCCGGCATTTGCGACGGATGCGA
>ERZ1090867.492-NODE-494-length-16402-cov-6.455680_pt1 | contig 16402 bp, 19 predicted proteins | sample MGYA00478476_ERZ1090867 | MGnify/ENA primary metagenome ERZ1090867 (study PRJEB33644, sample SAMEA5815742) | chicken gut metagenome | biome: Chicken; feature: Gastrointestinal Tract; material: Caecum | place: Ireland | collected 2019-01-01 | study: A study of the... | reverse complement strand
TGTCTCTTGATGGCACCCTGGAATCCTTTACCTTTGCTGATAGCAGTAGCATCGATCTTGTCCCCTGCTGCAAAGATGTCAGCTTTGATTTCCTGTCCTAAGGAGTAATCGCCTTCCAGCTTTAACTCTCTTACATATCTTCTGCAGGAAACTCCGGCTTTGTCAAAGTGTCCTTTCATTGGCTTGTTCACAAGATTTTCTCTCTTGTCGCCAAAGCCAACCTGTACTGCTTCATAGCCGTCGTTGTCCATGGTCTTAACCTGAGTTACCACACATGGGCCAGCCTGCAATACAGTTACTGGAGTTAACACTCCGTCTTCGTTGAAGATTTGAGTCATTCCGACTTTAGTAGCTAAGATTGCTTTCTTCATTTTTTACCTCCTGTGAATCTACAGCGGATTACACTGTGTTGTGCAATCATCCTAGACAAACAGTCGATATACATTCTATATCAACCTTGTAAGGATAATCTCTTCATCAAACAGAATTATTTCTGTTTCATCTTGATATCAATGTACACACCTGCAGGCATCTCCAGTCTTGCCAGAGCGTCTACTGTTTTCTGTGTAGGTGCGATGATATCGATCAGTCTTTTATGAGTTCTCTGCTCGAACTGTTCTCTGGAATCTTTGTATTTGTGAACCGCACGTAAGATTGTTACAACCTCTTTCTTTGTAGGAAGGGGAACCGGTCCGCTTACAGTAGCTCCGTTCTTCTTAACAGTTTCGATAATTTTGCCTGCAGACGCATCTACTAACTGATGGTCGTAAGCTTTTAAAGTGATTCTCATTACTTGACTTGCCATAAAAAAAGTCTCCTCCTTTTCGCACTTTTAGTAGTACGACAAGCGGCGACTGTACACATTCCCGTGTGTGTCATCTCTAAGCTGCACACACTCCCACCTATTCGTGGTAAGTCTTTTGATGTTATACAGTGACTTGTCGTCAGTTTCCTAACTTGACATTCGCTCCACGGAAAACCTGCCACAAAGGCAGCAACCTCGCGCTTCACAGCTATCATGTCACAGCACTTGTTAGTATAATAGAAGTTTTTCCAGATTGCAAGCTTTTTTTCTCTTGTTTTGTATTTTTTTTGTATTTTTTTCCATACATAAAAGAAAGCATTGGAAACTGTTTCTTTTCCAATGCTTTTCCTTCTATATAATATATACCATCAGAGAATATCTGAGTAATCCAGCAGTGTTACCTGATTGTCTTTATCCTCTTTTACTTCAGGCGCATCTCCTGCCGCCTGAGCTTTTGCCAGCAGTTCTTCTACTGTAGGCGCGTTGGGAACAGATTCCGGATTATAAGTCTTTTCTTCCTCTTCTGTTTCCACAGGCTCCGGAATTTCTTCAGGCTCCTCTTCTTTTTCAACAGGTTCCGTCTCTTCCTCCGGTTTTTCTTCTTCCGTTACTTCTGAAGACTCTGTTTCTTCAGAAATCTCTTCATTTTCTTCCTGGCTGTTCTCTTCCGGACTCTCCTGAATTTCATCCGGGATATTCTCCTGATCTATCTTGCCAAGATCCGGCATGACGATAGTAGCATCCGGCACCTGTTCCGGTTCACTGATCTGGGAAACACCGGCGGCTACAGAAGACATAGCCTCCGCTACTGCCTTATCAAGATCTTCTCCTGACATAGACTGTTCCGCAGGATCAGCATCCTCACGATCCTGAATTTCAGGAAGTTCCTCTTCCGTCTCTTCTTCCTCGCCTTCCTCTTCTTCCCGGGACTCTTTCTCTGCCAGTTTTCTGCGGCGTTTTTCTTCCTTTTTCAACCGTCTGCGTTCTCTGCGGGAGAGGACTTCCTCTTCCTCATCTTCTTCATCTTCCTGAGAGTCTACTTCAGACTCTTCCTCCTCATCTTCTTCATCTTCCTCGTATTTGTCTTTTCTCCAGATTTCTGAAAGGATAAACAGAATGATCAGGAAAACGATTCCCAGACCTACGATGATCAGACCTTCTGTGCTCTGAAGAGCAATTGCTCCGTATCCGATAAAAGGAATTACCACCGCCACTTTTGGAATAGACTTCTGTATAGTAATGTTCTGAGTGTCGCTGTTATTATTATAAGGGTCGCTCACCTTATAAACCCCTGCGCTGGCATCCATATCCGTAATCTCATAGATATAGTCGCTGGATCCTTCGCTGTAGATTATACGGTCTCCGACCTCCAGATCATCTACATCTGTGCTTCGTCCGTAAGCCACAGATCCTATCGGAAGGTTTGTCTCAGTCTCCGTATTATCATTCATGACCGTATCTACTCCTACAAAAGGAGGTACCAGCAGTGCGGCCGCCACTGCAATCGCAGCGATCACCACCAGATTTACAATGATCTTCAAAAATTTTGACATATTTATACTCCTTACTTTACAGCCTGGCCGTTATATTTGGATTTTGTTTTATCTTATCATTTTTCAGCCGGGATGTATAGAGTGAATCGTTACGAATTTTCAGTTCTGCTCCTGCGCCTACATGTCTCTCAGGAATGCGCAGTATCCTCTGTATGCTTCGTAAATATCTACTTTACTGGCAATCTCCCAGGGTGAATGCATGTTCAGGACAGCCACTCCGCAGTCAATAACTTCCATATTATAATTTGCCAGGATATAGGCGATCGTGCCGCCGCCTCCCTGGTCTACCTTGCCCAACTCCGCGGTCTGATAAGCCACATGATTCTCTTCCATAACTTTACGAAGCTTTGCTATGTATTCCGGATTAGCGTCATTAGAACCGCTCTTTCCCCGGGAACCTGTGTATTTGTTGAAAGTAATACCATGTCCCAGATATGCCGCGTTCTTTTTCTCCATAACATCCGGATAGTTGGGATCAAAGGCAGCGCTGACATCAGAGGATAACATCATGGAATTCTTTAACGCTCTTCTCAGAAGCAGTTCGCTGTACTGTCCTGCGGCGTTCATAACCTCTGCAGTTGTATTTTCAAAGAATCTTGACTGCATGCCGGTAGCTCCCACACTTCCGATCTCTTCTTTATCTACTAAAAGGCAAACTGAGGTAAATTTCACTTTATCCTGGGCCAGCATAGCCATAAAGGAAGGATATGCGCATACGCGGTCATCATGTCCGTAGGCCATGATCATACTTCTGTCCAGTCCATAATCTTTTGCAGGCCCTGCCGGAACTACTTCCAGTTCTGCAGAAAGGAAATCCTCTTCCTGGATTCCATATTTTTCCTCAAGCATTTTCAGGATCTGGGCCTTTACCGGCTCTTTCTCTTCTTCTTCAGATTCTAAAGGAATACTTCCTACCAGCACATCCAGGTTCTCCCCTTCTACCACTTCCGCTGCATTTTTCTGCATCTGTTTTCCGGAAAGATGGATAAGAAGATCTGAAATCCCTACCACCGGGTCATCCTCTTTCTCTCCGATGACCACCGGGACAACTTCTCCGTCTTTCTTTGCCACAACACCGTGAAGAGCCATGGGAAGAGTCACCCACTGATATTTCTTTACGCCGCCGTAGTAATGAGTATCTAAAAGGGCCAGTTCTGTATCCTCATATAAGGGATTCTGCTTCAGATCCAGTCTGGGGGAATCCACATGGGCGCCAAGGATCCTCATACCTTTTTCCATAGGTTCTTCGCCAATGATATACATTGCCAGGGTTTTCCCCATGTTATTTGCATATACTTTGTCTCCCGGCTTCAGCGCGATCCCCTGGGAAGTAATTTCCTCCAGATTTCTGTAGCCTGCTTTTTCCGCCATTTTGATCATCTGGGAAACACATTCTCTCTCTGTTTTGCAGCAGCTCATAAAATCTTTATATGCTCCACAGAAATCAAAAACTTCTTTTTTATCTGTGTATTTTTTCCATGCATTTTCTGTCTTCATGCTTATCTGCCTCCTGTTTCTTTTTTCATAACTATTTCGATTCTACTACAACTTTCCGCCGATTGCAAGGCAGGGCTTGCTTCTTCCCGGCTTATCTTATATAATTAGCATTAATTCTGAACGAAAGGCGGAACCTGTTTTGAAAAGTAAGATCAAAACTATTGAAGACCTGTCGCTGAATGCATGGCCTTCTCATCAAATGCAGATTTATGACGGCTGGATCCTCCGTTTTTCTTATTTTTATACCCATCGAACAAACTGCATTGAGCAGATCGGCCCTTCTTCCATCCCTCTCCAGGACAAACTGGATTACTGTGAAGAGATCTATGAAAAATGGGGCACTCCTGCCATCTACAAGATCACGCCTCTGATCAACAGCTCTTTTGACCAGAAGCTCACAGAAAGAGGGTATCATATCGCCCATGTCACCGAAGTCATGACTATGGAGCTGCGAGGTCCACTTCCCGGAGAAATCCCCTGGAAAGTAGAACTATGTCCGAGTATCACTCCCCAGTGGCTGGAGGCGCTTTTTACTATGAAAGGGACTGTAAATCAGATACACCGGAGGATCGTTCCTTCTATGTATGCGGCGATTCCAAAAGATATTATCGCAGCTTCCGTTTTAGACAAAGACCAGATTGTGGGCACCGGTCTCGGAATCTTAGACCGGGATTATGTAGGCCTTTATGCTATCCATGTATCAGAAAAATATCGGGGTTTACATATGGGACGTTCCATCTGCCAGGCTCTTTTAAACGCGGCGGCGCAGCAAGGCGCCTCTTCTGCTTACCTTCAGGTGGTCCAGGGAAATAAAACTGCCAAAAACCTTTACCGCTCTCTGGGCTTTGAAGATTTCTATACCTACTGGTTCCGGCAGCAGTATCATGTAAAAAAATGGGAAAACCACCCTGCCGAAGATCCCACAGCTCTGCTTTAAACAGCAGGGCTGTTTTCTATTTCTAACTTTCTGTTCTTTCCACGCAAAGCCAAAAACCTCAATGCAAGCATCGGGGTATCAGACCCTTGGGGGAACAAAATCCGGCAGCCGGGATAAATGGAATACAACATAGGTTTTCCATCTTTCCCAGCTGCCGGAACAGTATTTAAATCTTCAGTTCAAGTAAGACATTCCACCATTATTTCTGAGACTTTTTACTCAGGTACTCTTCAATACCCTTCATGGCCTCTTCTTCATCTGCCCCTTCTACAGACACCGTCACCTTTTCTCCGGCATCCAGCCCAAGGCTCATCATACCCATAATGCTTTTTGCGTTTACCCGCTTTTCTCCATTTTCCAGATAAATACTGCTTGCATACTGGCTGGCGATCTGAACGAGCAATGCGACAGGCCTTGCTTCCAGTCCGTTTGAAATCCCAATCGTTATCGGTTTCCTAATCATACTTGTTCCTCCTTATTCCTGTCTGCGCTCCCGGCTGGGGACGCAGCGTGGGCCCTCATATCCATGTTTCCCACATCGTGGCTTTCTCTGAGCTGTTCTGCTATGGTACTGATCTTCCGGAGTCTGTGATTGATTCCTGATTTGCCAATAGGCACTGTCAGGAGCGCTCCCAGTTCTTTCAGGGATGCCTGTGGATATTCCAACCGGACCATTGCCGTCTCCTCCAGATTTTCAGGAAGTCTGTGGAGCCCTATGGTATCCCGGATATACGCAATATCCTCCATCTGCTTTACCGCAGCATTTACAGTCTTGTTGATATTTGCCGTTTCGCAGTTCACCTTTCTGTTCACAGTATTCCGCATCCCTTTGAGGATCCTGACATTTTCCAGATTCATCAAAGAAACACCTGCTCCCATAAGGCCTAAAAGTTCTACGATTTGTGCGCCTTCCTTTACATAAACAACATCATACTTTTTGCGTTTCACAATCTTGGCATCAATTTCAAAAGACTGTATCAGTTCCTGCAGCTGCCGGGCCTTCTCCTGGCTGGTACATACGATCTCAAAGTGATAAAACTTGGTGGGATCGCTGATGGAACCGGCGCATAAGAAAGCACCCCGCAGGAAGGCCCTCTTACAGCAATTCTTCTGAATCACCATTTGACTGACCAGGCCCTCTACAGATGTAACTGCCCTGTCCAGGGAAAGGATCTTTACCGCCTGCAGGATGTTCACTGTGAGTTCCTGATTTCCTACGTCAATCGTAAATCGGTTGTTTTTTTTGACTATTCTTTCATCAATAGAAACTTCGCCATTTATTTTAAACGTTTTTTCCAGTAATGTAAAGTATTTTCTTATAATCCCCGGATTTTCCGCGGATACTCTCAGATCGATCTCATTCTGGCTGTTTTTTCGGATTTCTCCGTTGAAGGCTACCATAGCCGCCAGTTCAGCGATCCTGCAGTGTCTGGCACTGTCGATTTTTTTCAGCAGTTCTTCTTTTACATCTCCGGAGAAAGACATTACTTTCCATCCTTTTCTATATCTCTATGTTCTATACGGAGGCCATATTCTTCACTTTTGTCAAGACGGCGGTAAAGCTCATTGGCAAGAGTCACCGAACGGTGCTTGCCTCCGGTGCAGCCTACTCCGATGACCAGCTGGGTCTTTCCCTCCGCAATATAATTGGGGATCAGGAACCGGATCATATCCTCCAGCTTATCAGAAAACTCATGAGCAAGATCAAAGCCCATAACATAATCCCTTACCGGCTGATCATTACCGCTTAAAGGTCTCAGCTGTTCTATGTAGTATGGATTGGGCAGGAAACGCACATCAAAGACCAGATCCGCATCCTGGGGTATCCCGTATTTGAATCCGAAAGACAGTACTGTGACCATGAGATTCCGGAATTTTACGTTTTCCACAAAGATTTTTTCCAGTTCTTCCCGAAGTTCCCTGGTAAGAAGCTTACTGGTATCCAGGATATAATCCGCATAATGTTTCAGATCCTTCAGCCGTTCCCTCTCTTTTTTGATCCCTTCATCTACCCGGCCGCTGCCTGCCAGAGGATGGCTCCTCCTGGTTTCTTTATATCTCTTTACTAAAGCCTCATCCTCTGCGTCCAGGAACAGGATCTCCACCTTTGTTCCCGGATATTTGATCTTCTCCAGGACAGATTCCAGTTCGTCTAAAGATTTTCCACTTCTTACATCGATCCCAACAGCTACCCTTTCGATCTCTCCGGGGCCGCTGTCCCGGATAAGCTGTATAAATTTTTCGATCAGGGGCACCGGCAGATTATCCACACAAAAATATTCCATATCTTCCAGCATTTTCAGCGCAGTACTCTTTCCCGCTCCCGACATTCCCGTAACAATTACAAACCGCATAGTTCCTCCTCAAATTCTCCCAGAAATTTCACTTCGGTCTCCAGTTCCACGCCGAATTTTTCCCGGACTCTCTTCTGTACCTCACGGATCAGGGCCAGGACATCACTGGCCGAAGCCCCTCCGGTATTCACCACAAATCCACAGTGTTTTTCAGAGACCTGGGCTCCTCCCACAGAAAAGCCCCTAAGCCCTGCATCCATGATCAGCTTCCCGGCGAAATATCCCTCCGGACGTTTAAAGGTGCTGCCGGCACTGGGCATATCCAAAGGCTGTTTTTCCCCACGCCTCTGTTTCAGATCCTCCATAAGTTTCCTTATCTCTTCCCGGTCTCCCGGCTGAAGTTCCAGAACTGCTGCCAGGACAATATATCCTTTTTCTTTCACGATACTGGTCCGGTATCCCAGCTTCAGTTCTTCTTTTGTCAGGGTGAAAATCCTGCCCTCTCCATCCATCACCAGCGCCTCTTTGAGGATATCTTTCATTTCTCCTCCATAGGCTCCTGCGTTCATCACTACTGCCCCTCCCAGAGTTCCGGGAATTCCTGCTGCAAATTCCATACCGGTAAGCCCTGCCTCCAGAGCCTGGGCTGCGATCTTAGCCAGGCTTGCTCCGGCCTTTGCCTGTATCAGACAGCCCTCCACCTGGATATCGCTGACATTTTTCCAAAGCTGGATCACTGCCCCGCGGTATCCCTTATCGCTGACCAGTAGATTGCTGCCGTTTCCCAGAATGAAATAGGGAAGCTTCTCTTCTTTGCAGATTTCCACCACTTTCTGTATCTCCTTTGCACTGTGAGGGCAGAGGTAATAATCTGCCGGCCCTCCAATACGAAAGGTAGTGTGCTTTTTCATAGGCTCATTTCTGTATACATTATCACTGCCCAGACAAGCACAGAATTTATTTTCGATCCTGTTATTTTCCATTGTTTTGTTATAATCCCCTTTTATGCTTTATTAAAAACCAGATCCCTGATCACTTCACCTGCTATCATCAGACCTGCCACGCCCGGAACAAAGGATACGCTGGCCGGAACAGGCCGCCCGGTTCCGCTTCTGGTCTCCTGTGGCTCTTCCTTTTTCTTTTCTGTCTGTCCCAGACGCCTTCCCCGCTCTTTGGGCAAAGGCTCTGTAGAAAAAAGGACCTTTACTTTCTTGATCCTCCGCTTTTTCAGTTCCGCCCTCATCACTTTTGCAAGAGGGCATACACTGGTCTTGGAAATATCCGCGATCTGAAAGCAGGAAGGATCCAGCTTATTGCCGGTCCCCATGCAGGAGATCACCGGTACTCCTGCCTCCTTGGTCTTTTCTATCAAAAGCAGTTTTGCAGAGACTGTATCTACAGCATCCACGATATAATCGAAAGCGGAAAAATCAAAAAGGTCCGCTGTCTCTGCTCCGAAAAAAGTATCATATGTATGCACTACCGCATCCTGATTAATATCCATGATCCTTTCTTTGGCTACTAAAACCTTTTTCCTCCCTATGGTAGAACGAAGAGCAATCAGCTGCCTGTTCAGATTTGTCAGGCTCACCACATCATGGTCTACCAGTGTCAGGCTTCCCACGCCGGATCTGGCCAGAGCTTCCACTACATAAGAGCCCACTCCCCCGATCCCGAACACCGCGATCTTGGCCTCCGACAGTCTTTTCAATCCTTCTTTTCCTAAAAGTTCTTCTGAACGCGAGAATGCATGGAGCATCTTCCGTTTCCTCCTCTGAAATTAAGACCCGCATATAAGGGGGGTTGCCCCATGAACTCATCTTCTATCCCGCTCATGTGACAGCCCCTCTTCTTATCACTGATCTGTATGTTATTTTTTATTATACTATTATTTTGAAAAAAAGTATAGCTTAGTTTTTCATCTTGGGGCTGAAAATAAGACTTGCCAGATACCCGAAGATCAGCGCCGAGGAAATTCCTACTGCGCTGGCAGTAAATCCCCCCATAAAAATACCCAGAAATCCATGTTCCAGCACTGCTTTTTTCACTCCCTTAAAAAGGGTATTCCCAAAACCCAGCAAAGGTACGCTGGCCCCTGCTCCGGCAAAATCGATAAGCCTGTCATAAATTCCCAGGCTTCCCAGCACCGCTCCGGTACATACAAGAAGCACCATGACCCTTCCCGGCATCAGTTTCGTCTTTTCCAGAAGTATCTGGACCAGGGCGCAGATCAGTCCTCCCACCCAGAATGCCTGAATATATTCCATATCTTTCTCCTTTAACAATGTTCTGCTACAACCGCCTGGGCAATTCCCGGAACACTTTTGCCTTCGTTATAACTGACCTTGGATAACAGAGCTCCTGTAGGGATAAAAAGGATCCTTTTCCACTCTCCTTTTTCTACTTTGGGCAGGATATAAGAGGCAAAGGTGGCTGCTGAGCAGCCGCAGCCGCTCCCTCCCGCATGAGTATCCTGGGTCTCCTTGTCAAAAATTTCAATTCCGCAGTCCATATGCCGATCTTCTATGGTGATCCCTTTCTCTTCCAGAAGGTCAAAAAGGATCCTCTGCCCGATCTCCCCCAGGTCCCCGGTAATGATCCTGTCATAGTCTTCCGGCTTTCTGGCGAAATCCCGGAGATTGGCCTCTATGGTACTGGCTGCCGCGGGAGCCATACAGGCTCCCATGTTGAAAGAATCTTTCAGTCCATAATCCACGATCTTTCCTGTGGTGATCCCGGTTATCCTGGCATGGCTTTTTCTGGTTCCCAGGATACAGGCCCCGCTTCCTGTAACTGTCCAGGTAGCGGAAAGAGGCCTCTGACTGCCATATCCCAGAGGATAACGGAATTCTTTCTCCGCACTGCAAAAATGACTGGAGGTCACCACTCCTACATATTCCCCATAGCCTCCCGCCACCGCCATAGAAGCCAGAGACAAAGCCTCTCCCATAGTAGAGCAGGCCCCGTATAGTCCGTATACCGGTCTGTGAAATCCCATAATCCCAAAAGAAGAAGCAATAGTCTGAGCCAGAAGATCCCCCGCATAGATCAGACGCAGCTCTTCCCGGGAAACTCCGGCTTTTTCCATAGCGATCGAGAGAGCCTCTTTCTGAAGGGTGCTTTCTGCCTCTTCCCAGGAACCGCATCCAAACAGACCGTCTTCCGGTCCGATCTTGTCAAAATATTTTCCCAGGGGTCCATCCCCTTCCTTTTTTCCTACCACGGAGCCGGCTCCCAGAAGATATACACTGCTGTCAAACTGAATGCTTTGTTCGCCTATTGTATGTCCCATTATACGATCCCCCACATATGAAGAAAATAATAGATCAGTCCCAGGAGGGAAGATACCAGGATCCCGTAAAGGATAACCGGACCGGCAATGGTAAAGATCTTACAGCCAATGCCGAACACCTGCCCCTCTTTCTGATATTCAATAGCCGGAGCCGCTACAGAATTAGCAAATCCGGTGATAGGCACTAAAGTTCCCGCACCGCCCCATTTGGCCAGCTTGGGATAAATGTTCAGCCCTGTGAAAAGAACGCTTAAAAATACCAGGATCAGCGAGGTCCAGGATCCTGCTGTCTCTTTATCCAGTCCCAGCCACTGACACACATTTAAGATTCCCTGTCCCAAGGTACAGATAAGCCCCCCGCTTATAAATGCTCCCAGCATATTCTTGGCCAAAGAATGGACCGGGGTCTTCTTTTTTACATATTCTTCATATTTTTTTGCCTTTTCCTGTTCTTTCTGCGGCTGTTCCATAGCCCTTTCCCTCCTTTTTACTTCTGGTCTTAGTATGCGGACTGCTTCGGGTTTTATGCACAAAGCTGAAGAAGACTTCCCAGAATCTTTCCTAAAGCAATGGATAGAATGATCAGTCCTGCTCCCTGGCGTATTCCCAGGCGCCTGGCTGCTATGGCAAAGGCATTTACCACTTCTCCCAGGGCAATGATCCAGCTTCCCAGAAAAATCCCGAAAAAAAGTCCTGTGAGACCGGCGCCAAGGTTCCCTGCAGATACCTGCAGACTGTATACAGAAATCAGATTGCCAACAATACACCCTGACACCAGAAAGTCCTCATATAAAAGAATGTGCCTGCCTGTATGAGTGATACCCGCATATCTGGGAATGATCCCCAGCCCTATGATAAAGGCGGATAAGGCAGCGGCGACTACGGCGCCTCCGCAGATGCCTGCGATCCCGGTAATGACAAGGCCCAGATTCATGTGTGTTTCTCCTTTCTGTTCTTATCCGCGATCAGTGTTTTGTCCACATCTTCCTCATAGGTACGCATCTGCACCTCTATAGGAGAAGGATCCCTGGTGATCTTTCCATGTCCGAAATGATTAAAGAAGAAAATCACTCCGATCCCGATCCCCAGGGAATAGCAAAATTCCAGAAGAGTCCACCCCTCCGGCACGATCCCGGTAAGCTGGAAATACAGCCTGGGGAACAATGTCTGTATGTCTACATCATTATTGAAAGTCATAATAGAAAAAGCCGCCCCGAAAAAGGAAAGGATGCAGACAAACACAGTCTTTACATACTCCTTCCATCTGCCTGCTTTGGCCGGCTCCTTGTAAGTAACGATAACGTTGGCTTCTCCTATATGAGTCACATCCAGATTTTTCTCCTCCCGGGCAATGGCTCTTACCATATCCACTGCCGAGACCACGTATCTTCCCTGGGCATGATCCGGTATGGTCATGACTCTGCGGACCAGATTGCGGTCCAGTACTTTCTGATCGCTGCAGGCCAGCTTTGCCACATCCCCCAGGCAGACCTGAGGGCTGTGGACCTCTACATTTTTTTCTGTTTGTATATATAGGATTTCACTCATAAAAACCTCCCTGCTTTCTGTAAGCCTCTGTACCTTTCGCGGTATTTTCAGACACACCGTCCTACGGATTATAGTATCTCTTTTCAGGGAAGGAATTATTCTCATCTGTTTACAGTTTTTCCCGAAGACGTCCCAGTATTTTTTTTTCCATCCTGGAAACCTGTACCTGGGACAATCCCATTTTTTCTCCTATATAAGCCTGGGTCTTTTCCTGAAAAAAACGCAGATAGATCAGTTCACGCTCTTTAGCGCTCAGATCTCCCAGTATTTCCTCCAGAAACATTTTATTCAGGATTTCTTCCTGCTGGCTTTTTTCCTGAGGCACTTTATCTTCCAGAGAAATATCGCTTCCGTCGCTTTCATAGATGGTTTTTTGAAGGGACTCTATCTGCGCCCCTGATTCCAGGGCCATGACCAGCTCCTCTCTGGAAATCCCCACCTCAGCTGCCAGCTCTTCCATATCCGGCTCCCGGTTCTTTTTCTGGAGAAGCTGTTCCCTGGCTGCATAGGCTCTGGCCGCCGTCTCCTTGAGAGAACGGCTGACTTTCACCATACCATCGTCCCGGAGATAACGTTTGATCTCTCCTGTGATCATAGGCACCGCATAGGTTGAAAATTTCACATTATAAGATAGATCGAATTTATCAATGGCCTTCAGAAGCCCGATGCTTCCGATCTGGATCAGGTCTTCCATCTCCACGCCCCGGTTCTGAAATCTTTTCGCGATACTGTGGACCAGCCCCATATTTTTTTCTGCCAGTATATCTCTTGCTTCCTTATCTCCCTGGTGCACACGCCCGATAAGGGCAAGGATATCCTCCATACGCCCTCCTATTCAAAAACCGGATTCTGTCTTCCGATAAGTTTTTTCATAGTCACGGTGGTTCCCTTTCCCGGTTCTGATTCTACTGTCACCTGATCCATAAAAGCCTCCATAAAGGCAAATCCCATGCCGGACCGGTCCTGTTCCGGTTTTGTGGTATACAGCGGCTCCATGGCTTTTTCAACATCTTCTATGCCTTTTCCTGTATCCTTCACCACCACAGTCAGTTCTCTTTGATCATTCCTGCACTCTACCCGTATCTTCTCTGTTCCCTTATCATAAGCGTGGACAATACAGTTGGTGATCGCTTCAGAAACTGCTGTTTTGATATCTGCCACCTCTTCCAAGGTTGGATTCAGCTGAGTGCTGAAAGCCGCCACTGCTATCCTTACCAGTCCCTCATTACAGGATCTGCTCTCTACTTCCAAGATCATCTCATTTTTCTTCTCCATGCCTGGGTCCTCCTATCTTTTCCTGTGATTCCACACAGGTTCCTGGCTGATCTCAATATGTTTGTAAATCCCTGAAAGCTGCATGATCCGCAAGATCCTGTCGTTTACGTGAATGGCGCTGACAGTGCCGCCGCTATAGCTTAAAAGCCGTTTTCTTCCCATGATCATCCCGATCCCTGAACTGTCCATAAAATCTGTATCAGAGAAATCAAAGACCAGCTGCTTTACTGCTCCCCTTTCCAGCTCCTGGTCTATAGCTCCGGTGATCTGCTGGGCAAAATGATGGTCCAGCTCTCTGGGAATATAGACAATAAGCATTGTCCCTCTTTTTTTCATATATTCTTCCATAATCGGTCCCCTTTCTATCCATGCTCTCCTCTTCTTTGAAGGCTTTTCCTGATTTTTCTGTATAGAAAAAAGGAGCTTTTTCAAAGCTCCTTTTCCTCAAGGTTCCTCTTATGTATGTGCCGCCACATTTTAACCTTCGGTTCCTTCTTCTGTATTCTCTTCATCGGTGCCGCTGTCCTGGCTGCTCTCGCCGTCTTCACCCTGGGTGTCTTCCTGACCATCTGCTGAGAGTTCGTCCTCATGCTGGTCGATATAGTCCTGAGCGTCCAGAGCATTCTGTGTTCCCGGATAATTATCCACAACCTTCTGATACCAGGCAACTGCGTTTTCCACATCTCCTTTACCCGCATAGGCCTGAGCCAGATAATACATGGATCTGCGGTCCTGGTTTCCTATATTTACCGCCTTTTCCAGGCTTTCTATCGCAGCATCATAATTTCCCGCGTTTATATATTCAATGCCTTCATCCCGATACTGCTTTTTCAGTGTGCCTCCTACCTGGTTCATGATCGTATCATAAATACTCTTTCCTTCTACGGAAAGAGATTCTCCGTCAACCTGCGCAATGGCATTGGCCGCATTTGTAAAATTTCCCTGCTGATACTCATCCCAGGCCTTTAAAAGATTCTCGTAACCGGCAGTCTGATTCTGGGCTGCCTGGATCTGACTCTGGGCTGTATCCACAGATTCCTGGGACGCGGCCATCTGTTCCTGGAGCCGCTCCAGCTCTGCCGCCTGGGTAGCCATCTGATTGCTGTAATCCACCACTTTCTGATTAGCCTCTTCATTGACATTCTGAGTAATGGCAGGCACCACCAGGAACCAGAGAGCCGCCGCTCCCACTACCAGTCCCAGTACGATATTTACCAGAGTATTGGTAATCGTCTTTTCCCGGAATTCGGGCGGCTGTATCACAATATCATTTCCGGACCGGTAGATCAGGCTTCCATCCTTTCCTTCCCTCTCCTTCTCCCGCATTCCAAACCGGGGTTCCAGATTTGTCCGCCTTCCGGTCTGCTCTTCCACTTCCTTAAGGAATCTGAGCGTAGTGGTATTGCTCTTGTCGATCTTAGCCGCTGTTTTCAGCTGTCTCCTTGCTTTCTCATATTCCTCTTCGTGGATATAGATCAGAGAAAGAAGATGGTATCCTTTGATCAGTTTCGGATTGCTGGCCAGTACCTTTTTCAGCTGCATTTTTGCCATATCGATATTGCCGCTCCTGCAGTATTCCAGACACTGGTTGTATTTCCGGATACTGTTGTTGATCTCATCCAGACGGTTTCCGTCTTTCTGAAGCTGATCGATATAACCGGCGGCAATATTTCCCGTTGGCATCATGTTTTTGCTGATCACCCAGTGGCTGAGGGCCGCCACTACTTCTCCTGTTTCAAAATAAACCAGCCCCAGAAGATTTCTGGCCTGTATATTCAGCTTATTCATTTTCAGGCTTCGCTTCAGGCAGGTAATAGCTCCTGACAGATCTCTGACCTGGGCTTTTTCCAGTCCCTGATTATAATAGAGATTTGACAGAGCCCAGGCTTTTTTCTGGGCTGTCACCCTGCACCCGCATTTGGGACAATACTCAGAAGCGGTAAGCGGAGCATTGCATATCATACAATTCATAAATTTCTCCCCTGTTTATCTGAGGTGCTGCTGTTGTCTTTTATCATTTCCTTCAGGATGTCAATGACATCTGTCAGATCCTGCCGGTAAATGGCGCCTTCAGCGTCGTCCACTTCCAGACAGGGCTGAAACTTTTTCAGTTCTTCTTCAAAATTAATCATGGAACGTCCTCCTTACATAATCCTTTATCTCCCCTGCCAGATAGAGGGAACCGGCAACAAACATCAGGCCGTTCCCCTTCTGGGCATATGCCATATCAAAAGCTTTTCCCGGATCCGGTTCCGCATATACATTTTCACAGCCTTCTTCTTTAAAAAGCTCCGCCAGTTCTGCGGACGACTGCTTTCTGCTCCCCCAGATCTCCGTGATCACCACGCAGGAAAAATGCAGCCCTTTGCATATCTCATGGATCATATCCCGGAAATCTTTGTCAGATACAGTGGAAAACAGCAGGGTGATGGGATAGTCCTTCTGAAAATATTCTACTGTCTCCACAAACTTGGCGATCCCGTCCTCATTATGGGCCCCGTCTACGATCACCCCTGGAAGTATGGTCTCCATCCTTCCCTGCCAGCGGGTGTTTTTCATCCCCCGGATCAGGGTTTCCTTCTCCAGATGATGGTCCTTTTTCAGGACTCCCATAGTCTCCAGAGCCAGAGCCCCGTTCATCATCTGATATCTGGCGATAAAAGGAATAAACAGCTCTGTCTTCCCGTATACTCTGGAATCAGAAACAAAACGGATCCCTTCCGGAGTATAATCCTTCAGTTCCTGTTTTTCCTCCTTCACTTCATACCAGGGACATCCCAGGCTTTCCGCTCTGGCTTTGATCACATCCGCTGCTTCCTGATTATTGCCGTCAAAGACCACCGGCACTCCAGGTTTGATGATCCCTGCCTTTTCTCCCGCGATCTCCGGGATCGTGTTGCCCAGATATTCTACATGATCCAGACTGATAGAGGTGATCACACAGACCAGAGGATCCCTTACAGAGTTGGTGGCATCCAGTCTTCCTCCCAATCCGGTTTCCAGCACAATATAATCTACCTCTTCTTTCTGAAAGATCAGCATACCCATCAGAAACAAAAATTCAAAATAGGTAGGATGGTATTCTCCTTTTTCCACCAGAGAATCTGCCAGTTCCTTCACACGGCAGAAAGCCTCCAGAAAAACTTCGTCAGAGACCATCACTTCATTGATCTGAAAGCGTTCATTGATCTTTACCAGATG
>ERZ1090867.488-NODE-490-length-16462-cov-6.024563_pt1 | contig 16462 bp, 16 predicted proteins | sample MGYA00478476_ERZ1090867 | MGnify/ENA primary metagenome ERZ1090867 (study PRJEB33644, sample SAMEA5815742) | chicken gut metagenome | biome: Chicken; feature: Gastrointestinal Tract; material: Caecum | place: Ireland | collected 2019-01-01 | study: A study of the... | reverse complement strand
ATCCACTCCCTTCTCCTCACATCATTGTATGCACTTACACCTTTTGAAATATCTCCCGGACCTTTGCTTCCATCGCGGCGGCAAGATCCCGATGGCCTTCTTCCTCCAGATGAAGGGCATCCACAGTTCCGACGGAAGCCACGCTTCCGGCATCAAGGAAATGACAGCCTTCCTCATATGCTACCTGCTGATAAAGAGGTGCAAGCTCGCGGGAGAGCCAATAGGCACGTTCGCCGCCAAAACTTTCCGAAAATCCGGACTGTCCGTCACGGAGTTTTTCCCCGATCAGCAACGGAGAAACCAGGAGAATCTGCGGCATCCAGTCTGGGTGTATCTCCTGATGGAGGCGACGGATCTCCCGGACAATACTTCGCGCTCCCTCGGCGATATCCACAGCCTCTGCCTGGTACCGCACTTTCATGTCATTCGTCCCAAGCATCAGAATCACCAAATCCAGCGGCCAGTTCATCTCCAAAACTACATCGATACACTTCCATCCGTTTCGGTCTTTTTCCAGATCATCGTCGATCACCGTTGTCCGGCTGTTCAGTCCCGCCTCGATCACTCGGAAATCTTCTCCCAGGTTTTCTGCCAGCAGACTGGTCCATCGGATCCCATAAGGGTAACGCTGACTGTCCATCGGTCGGTAACCGAAAGTATTGGAATCTCCATAACATAAAATACTTTTCTTTTTCATGTGACTGCTCTCCTTATCTGTCCTTGTTTTCCGCCGGGCCTGCCTGGGCAAGTTCTTTCAGGATTTTGTCAAACTCCGGATGCTCTTTTTTCAGTATCACTACCTGTCCATCCGTGTTCAGAAAACAATGACCAGAGGTGCCTTCCGCCACAAGTTCCTTTGTCCGTGCATTCACCATCCGGTAAGACAACAGCAAACGCACGCCCCGGTATTCCTGGACTTCAACGGTAATCTCAACCAAGTCCGAAAATGTGGTCGGTTTTTTGAACTCACAGGCTGCCTGTGTCACCGGTGAAACGATCCCCATGTCCTCCAGTTTCTCATAGCCCCAGCCCAGTTCCTCCAGAAAAGCAACCCTGGCTTCCTCCATCCACCGGATATAATTGGAGTGGTGCGTGATTCCCATACGGTCTGTCTCATAATACTGTACGTGGTGCAGATACGGTTCCATGTTCGTTCTCTCCTTTTTGTGTGTTATTATAATACAGATCCTAAGGAAATGTAAATCCATTTTTCCTTTTCTGCATCCACAAACTCAAAGGCCTGAGCGGTTACGCTATTTGATCAGAAATCCTACCATTTCCATATCCTCGTTATAGGAAATAGTATAGGTAAGATCTCCCTCCTCATAGTTCACAACGACGATCGCTCCCGCATAATTTTTTCCATCCTGCTCCTGGCCGACCACCGCCGTCTTTCCGTATTCCTGAAACGCCCCTTTCTTCTCCAGCTCTGTAAGAAACGTTTCATACGTTTCCGGCGTCAGGCTGCCCTGCAGGTCATCCTGGAAACGTTCCACCCATCCCTCATAATTGTTGGAAGATGCCAGTTCAATATCTTCCACCGCCTGCTGCTCCACCTCTTCTTTCGTAAAACAGTCCGCCAGATTGCCGCTCTGACACCCAGTCAGAAGACCGAGCGCAGCCGCTGCAAAACACATACCCGTAAGTTTTCTGAATCTCTTTGTTTTCATTTTACTTCTCATCCTATTTTTCCCCTTCCTTTTTCCATTTTCTATATGTGAGCACCATCACCGCCACACTTCCCGCCGCTCCCGCAGCAAGGACCGCCATATTGACCGCCGCATTCTGAAATGCTATAGAAACATCCAGCAGAAAATGCAGCAGGATTGCCAGTGCCAGCCAGCGAAGCCGCCGGGTCCGGATTCCCTCAAGCACAATCAGCGTCATGCCGATGTGAAAGGTCATGGCACCCAGACGTTCCAGTGTCACAAGGATCGCATTTTCTCCAAACAGAAACAACGTCCCGTTTAAAAGCGCAGGGACAAGTCCCTGGAAAGCAACCCAGACTGCTTCAATCCCTCCATGGCCCAAACCGAAAGCGAAGCCATGCACCCAGCCGGTTTTTCCTCTCCGTCCGTATTTCAGTCCCAGCCACCGTGCCGTTTCTTCAAACAGTCAGGCGGTAAATGCCAGAAACACACAGTACAGCACGAAATTTGCCATCGGAAGGATCATCATCCACTCCACATGGGAAGACAGAAAGTTCAGCAGCGGAATCCGGATCAGGAGCTGGGAAATGGTAAAAGCCAGCACCCCAGCCAGAAACGAAAGAAACGTTCCGTTCCTCTTTGCCAGAAACCAGACGGCTCCCCCGGCAGGAATCCCGATACAGATCATCAGACTTAAAATCCCAAGTATCATTCCTCTTTCTCCTCCTTTTCCGGCAGCAGGACGCTGACCCGGTATTCTCCATCCACCGTTTCCTGACGGATGGTGCCGTGATACTTCTCCAGGGTCCGGCGCACATTTTCGAGCCCAATCCCGGAATGTCCCGTTTTTTTTCGCCCCGGTTCCATGGCGTTTACGATGCTGATCACACGGAACTGATGCACGTTCTGCATTTTGATATCGAGAAACGCCCCTTCTGTGCCCTGCGCCGCTTCTATGGCATTATCCAGCAGATTCGCAAAAATCGTTGTGACATCCATATCTTTCAGGTCAGAAAAATCCACGTCTCCAATCTGCGCGGTTACCCGGATTCCCATGCGGCCGGCTGCGGAAAGCTTATCGTTGCAGATGATATTCAGCATCCGGTCGCTGCTGTAATACTTTTCTCCCAGAATGTTGACCATATGATACAGATCTTTCACATATCGCCCGCCTCTGCCGGAAGCATTGTCCTCCCGGTACAGGCTTTCAATTGCCTGCAGGTGATTCTTCATATCGTGCAGGATCTTTCTGGATTCCTGGTATTTTCGCTCCAGTTCCGTGTAATAGCGATACTGAACCTCATTCTGCGCCTGAAACCGTTCCAGCTCCTGTTCCAGCTGGTTGCTCTGAAACATATAGCGGAACAGAAAGATAAAATAGCAGTTCACCAAGACCAGCAGGATCAGATTGATCAGCAGAAGAGCATTGGAATACAACTGCCCATAAACCATATTCATTCTCAGCATGGAAACCACAAACACAACGCTGAACACTGGAAGAAGAAACATTCCCGCCGTCTGTTTTCCTTTCAGTCTTCCCTCCTGAAGCCTTCCGATCAAGCGAATAGAAACAGCCGTAATCACCAGGCTCAGCATAATTTTCAGTGCCAGGATCAGGTCAACGATCAGAAGCAGGTTTCTGCCTCTGTAGAAAGCAAACAGGAGATTCATAAAGAAAATCCCTATCTCCATCCCGAAAAACAGCAGTACGGAAAAGATCACGTCAAAAAGCAGGCTCCAGCTCCGTTTGTGGAACAGGCTCCGCCCAAGCAGCGGCACCGCGCAGAAATAAAAGATCACCGGAATCCACACGGCTCCGATACGGTTCATCCAGAACGTCAGGGCATAAAACCCTATACACGATTTTCACTTTCTTATCCCTCCTGCGGAGCATGCGTGCCGTATCGATACCGGAAATCCCTTTCATATCGATATCCAGAAAGATCAAGTCATAATATATGCCCGAATCCAGCAGTGCTTCCCCGCTGGTATAACAGTCGATCTGAAACAGCGTTTCAAATTCTTTCAGATTTTCTTCCATCTGCTCCAGCATACTTTTCTCATCATCACAGACAGCTATTTTCATTTTTTCTGCTCCTTATCTGCCCTCAGTATATATCGTCGGAAAATTCTTTACAATCCCTTTTGCATAAGAGACAGTTTTTCTGCACAACGTACAGAAAAGGCTGCCCCGTTTGCTCAGGCAGCCTTTTCTCACACCTCTCACGCCTTATTTCCTTTGACATTTCAAATCCGCTTCCATTTACCCGTCCGGTATTCCGCGAAAGAAATCAGGTAATTTGCCAGCCATCCGATCGGTACCGCATACCAGACCATCTCGATCCCTATCCTCGGCGCCAAAGTCACCGCCAGGACCACCCGGATTGTCAGGTTGACCAGATTCGCCACGGTAAACATCTTCATATCCCCCGCTCCGCGCAGCAGACCGTCCGTGATCATCTTCAGTCCGATCAGGACGAAAAACCATCCGATAAATCTCAGATAACTGACGCCCGTGCTCACAGCCAGACCCGTTCCCTCATCCCCGAGGAACAATTCGATCAGCGGCTGATAAAACAGTTCCAGGATCACACAGAGAATCACGGCAAAGGCAAACACGATCCGGTATCCGGTGTGATACCCTTCAACCACCCGGTCCTTTCTTCCCGCACCGAGATTCTGCGCCGTATAGGAGGAGATCACATTTCCCATCGCCGCCATCGGCACGATGCAGATACTTTCGATCCGCATTCCCGCCGAATAACCGGCAAGCACACTCGCTCCAAAGCTGTTGACCACCGACTGCACCAGCATCATACCGATGGACACCGTGGACTGCTGCAGGATGGATGGCAAGGCGATCCTGCACATCTCCAGAAATTCTCCGCCTGAAAACAGCGTCATTTTCCCATCCGTCGGATAGTTCCTCATCTCCTTCAGGAAAAGGAAGAATGCGAGTACCGCAGAAATCCCCTGAGCAATCAGCGTCGCCCACGCCACTCCGGCTACTCCCATATGGAACTGGCAGACCAGAATTAGGTCCAGGACAATATTGAAGACCGACGAAAAGATCAGCAGGTACAGGGGAATCCTGGAACGCCCCAGGGCGTTGAACATGGACGCCAGTACATTGTACATAAACAGGAACGGCAGCCCCAGAAAATAAATATTCAGGTACTCGGTCGCCTGAGGCAAGATATTGTCCGGCGTATTGAGCAGGATCATGATCTGCCTGCCGGACAGAAGCCCCACACATCCAAGGGTCAGGCTCACCGCCAGAAAAGAAAGCAATGCCGTACTGACAGACATCTTCATCTTCTGATATTCTCTGGAGCCAAAAAACCGGCTGGTCAGAACGGAAGCGCCCACGCCGCCTCCGATGGCGATGGAGATAAAAACGTTGGTCAGCGAATAGGAGGCGCCGACCGCCGCCAGCGCATTCTCGCCGACAAAACGTCCCACCACCACAGAATCGACCATGGTGTAAAACTGCTGGAACAGGTTGCCGACAATCATTGGAAAAGCAAAGATCAGCAGCGCCTTCATAGGTTTTTCCCGTATCAGATATTCCTTATCCATTGCTCCCTCCTCCGTTATTTCAGAAAACGTGCCAGCCGTGTCCCCATCGGCATCTGACGAAGCTCCTCCTCCTTCACCGCACCGATTTTGATGATCAGCACACCATAGATCAGGATCGCAAGGATCACAGCGATGCACACACTGACTGCATTGGAACCGCTCAGGAAGTAAACTCCCTGATAAATTCCCCGCGCCGCAAGAGCCATAAGGACCGAAGCACAGAAAGGAAGGACAAAGGTCGTCCGCACCTCCTGATGATAGTTCAGCGTCTTGCCGATCGCAATCCAGTTCAGAATGCATACCACCAGCGCAAAAGTGACGTTTCCGATTACCAGACCGTAGACACCCATATTAAGATATTCCAGCAACACGTAAACGAGCACCGCATGGATTCCCAGCGATATCGCCGAGTGTGTCACCGATTTCCGCATCTGGTCAATTCCCTGCAGGACCGCGTTGGTCACCGTGGACAGGGAGAAAAAGACAACGGCGGAGGAACCCAGCATCAGCAGTTCCTCTGTCATCTTCCGTCCATCGCCGAAGATCAGCTGCATCAGCGGGGAGGCCAGCGCAAACATTCCCAGAGAGCAAGGGATGGCAAGAAGCATATTAAATTTAATTGTGATGGAGATCTTTCTCTTGACCTCTTTCTGACGCCCCATGACTTTGGAAGTCACGATGCTTGGAATCATGGACGCTCCAAGAGAAGAAGCGATCGCCACCGGCACATTGGTCAGCAGCCGATATTTTCCTCCGTAGATACCGAGCAGGGAGAGACGTTCGCTCTCATCCAGCCCCTTTCCGCCCATGATCAGTCCGAACATGGAATTGTCCACCGACCCGCTGAGCTGGTAAACGAACTGACTCAGGATAATCGGCGTGAACGTCAGGATCAGAAGTTTCATGATCTCCCCGTAGCTGGAGGACGGATCGTAATGATAGCCATCCTCCGTTTCTGTCTTTCTCATACTCTTTCTGCGGCTGCTCTCTTTCTTCATCAAAACCGCAAGAAGCACGAATGCTGCCAATGCTCCCACCAGGGTTCCCAGGGTTCCTCCTGCCGCTCCATAGGAAGCCGGGTTCTCCTGTGACGCAAACCGGTTCATAAAATCCCAGGACGCCCAGATACTGACCGCAGCATGCACCACCTGCTCCACAATCTGAGACAGAGAAGTGGGGATCATATTTCCATGCCCCTGAAAAAATCCCCGGAATACGCCCATAATAGCAAAGACAAGAATGGTCGGCGCCATGACACGGAGAGGAAGCGCACTTCCCGGACTGTTGAAGATTTTCGAAGCAATCCATTCAGAGCCTGCGATCAGAAACACCGTCATCAGCCCGCCGGTAAACACGCCGACGGCAATTCCGCAATGGAACACACGATTGGCATCGCCCCGTTCCCGCTCCTGCTCTTTTTTCGCGATCAATTTGGAAACGGCAAGCGGCAGGCTGTACGACGACAGGATCAAACCGATGTTGTAGATCTCATATGCCGTATTATAATATCCGATCCCTTCGTCACCAAGGATCCTTGTCATTGGGATTTTGTAGAGAAGTCCGATCAGACGGACGATGATTCCGGCAGCCGCCAGGATAGAACCCTGAACGAGAAAATTTCCGCCGGACTGTCTGCTCTTTTCACTCATAGTTATTTCTCTTCCTTTTTTCATTTTGTCCTGTTTTCGCTTTCCGGAAAACAGACCAGAGTTATTTTACTACATTTTCCCTGAAAAAGAAAGAGTCGAAGAAACGCAGTTTTTGACACAAAGAAGTACTGCTTTTGACAGTCTTTTGGTAAGACAGTGATTCAGCCAGGTCCGCGCATTTGCTGGTCAGACCTGGCTGAGCTGTCACCCTTCAGGAACTCTCTCCTGCCGGATTCCGATTATTTTTTTGACTGGTTATACTTTTCAATCTCTTCTGAAATCATCTCAAAGATTCCTGGACGGATGCTCTCCGGCAGTCCGTAAGTAATGCACGGAATAAAGCCCGGCAGTCCCTCGGAATCATGGATCGCACGCTGTACTTCCTTGCGTACTTCTTCCTCCGTGGCGAACGGATTGTCCACGATTCCCGCGTCAATACCTCCCATCAGATATGGTTTTCTTCCCATCAGATGACGCTGCAGCGCCGGAATGTCATTGCTCGGCAAAGCGCCCTGCCAGATGTCGATGTGCATATCTGCCATATCATCGATAATCTCCGCGCAGTGGCTGTCTGCGTGATGGATCACGATGATATCCTTGCCGACTTCCCTGCCGACCTCTTTGATATGGCGGTACAGCTTTTCGTAACGATCTTTGAAGAACTCACGGTAAGTGTCCGGGTCCATAAACAGCCGGTCTTTCGCTCCCCAATCGTCATGGGACAGGACAACGTCCGGTTTGATGTGGCGGATCAGTTCTTCCGCCATGGACATCCGGTATTCCATGATGTAATCCAGCAGTTCATGGACAGAATCCGGTTCCATGATAAAATTCAGCAGCGTATCCTCAAATCCCATCAGAAAATGGAGCTGCTCGAAGAGTCCCGTCGCCATCAGGACAGAAACCAGATGAGTTCCCTCCTGACGGATCTTTTCCGCATCCTCTTCCGCCTGTTTCCAATCTTCCTCCGGAAACAGTGTATTCGGCTTTTTGCAGTATTTCTGCCATTCTGTAATATCCGGGCACACAACATTCTCCGGAGTGATATAGGGGATTGCCGCATGATCGCCCTTTTTCCAGTGAAACGTAGTTCCCCACGCATCCTTTCCGTCCTCGCCTTCCACGCGTCCGCCCAAATGCTGGCGGGTAACAGGGTCAGAAAGCACAAATGCCAGCGGCTCATACTGTACAATCAATTCATCCGCGGTTCCTGTGCTTTTTCTTTTCGGGAAAATATTGTCATCTACGTGGATATGGATCTGTTCGGCGGCTCCACGGAGGATATCACAGAAAAGCTGATCTATTTTATCCGGAACAGCTTTCTGAAGCTCTCCCTCAGTTACACGGTCACCGGACACATGTATCTGCGGAAGCAGTATCTGCAGGCGCTGGCGGCCCACGAACTGGGAAACGCGCAAAAACCTTACCTTTGGATCCACGCCTTCCGGGATTTCGCCCTTCCTTACATTTTCTCACAGGCAATTCGGCAGATTCCCGGCAGTATGCTCTGCCACGAAAAGCTGCTTCTGCTGCAGGCACATGACAAAGAACAGGGCACGGAATATATGCGGACTCTGGAAGTGTATCTGAAAAACCATCTGAATGCTGTCCAGTCCGCCAGAGAGCTTTACATCCATCGCAGCACCTTCCTGTACCGGCTGGAACGCATCCGCGCGCTTCTGGATTCGGATCTGACGGATTACGATGAACTGCTGTATCTGATGATCTCCTTTTATCTGCTGAAGGAGGATCAGCCAAAGCGCCAGGACGATTCCCAATAATATGACAAAAAAAGTGTGCGGCACGCCGGGTATAACGAAGCATAAGCCTTTCGTTGTTCCCGGCAAACCGCACATCTGCGCGTTACTCTTTGTTTACTTTTTTACAGTCTGGAAACCGTAATCCGTGTATCCATTCTCCCACTCTGCCTTCACCAGATACAGATATCCTGTATCTGCCTTTTCCAGCAGGTATTGCTGCGCGTTCTCTGTTTCTTTTACCTCAACCGCTTCGCCTTCCGGCAGTTCCGCCTGTCCCTTCACGCTCTCCGGCCAGCGGGTTACCGTTACCTGTTTCGGCGTCTCCGTGAAAGACAGTGTCAGGTCCGTCGGCTCTGCAAAATCGATCTCATTCAGAACTTCCCATTGTGAAATTACAGGCGCATCCGCAACCTCCTCTGTCATGGTTCCATCTTCCGCCGGATATTCCCAGCGATAACTTCCGGTACTCGTCGCCGCAGACACGATCGCCTGTGTCGTCCGGTATTCCAGGCTCAGCAGAGGAACTTCTGCCGGATCAGGTGCCTGATAGATCCCATCGATAATCTCCTGATACTGATCCGCATCCGACGGACTTCCCGTTTCCTCCACCTGGATTTTCGTCACGCCGGGATACTGTCCCGGATAGCTGTTCATCATGATCCCGTTGCCATAGATCCGCAGGATGTTTCCCTTTTCCAGATCCTCCTGCCCGATCTTGTTTCCATCGATATCATAAATTTCTTCCGGCATGGTCACAGTAAAGACCGATCCGCTCTCCTGATCCACCATAAGATATCCGCCTTCGTCTCCATACGGAACATACATCGCCAGATTCTCCACCTGTCCCTCCTGTTCAGAACTGCCCTGCACAGAGCTGTCGGAAGCTGCACTGCTGTCTGCCTGTCCGGCAGTCATCGTCTTCGTTTGTTCCGCAGATGACGATGACGACGTCCCCTCTGCCGTTCCGGAATCAGAAGCGCATCCTCCTGCTGTCAGGGCAAGCAGCAGGGCTGCCATTCCCGCCGCAGTTCTGTACTTTCCTCTTTTTCTCATGACCTTTTTCTCCTTTTCCATTTCTTTTATTCCGTGCAATCACGGATCATTTTTCATCTCACAGACTGCCGCAAAACACAAATCCAGCGCGGCGGCCAGAGCGCTGCTTCCCCAGTCTCTCGCATCGTAGTTTTCTGCATCTGCCAGCGTATCTGCAGTGAAGAGTATCTGTCCGAACAGGATCTTCCGGAATCTTGCACAGGCGGCAAGCGCGGAACACTCCATCTCCACAACCTTGCAGCCTTCCTCTCTCCGGTACTGCACCATTTCCCTCGTCTCCCGGAAAAAGCCATCCGTCGTCCAGGTTTTACACTCTTCAAAGGGAATGTCTCTGTTGACAAAAACCTGACGGATCGCCCGCACCCCTTCCTCATCGAGGCGTATGGTCCTGGAAGGCGGCAGATAATGATAGGATGCGCCCTCGTCACGAAGGGCCTCAACGGGGATCAGAAACGCATTTTCTTCCAGAGGTTCCAATGCTCCGCAGCTGCCCGCAGAGATCACCTTCCGCACCCCGCAGCTGATCAGAAAATCCAGAAACTGAACCGCCGCAGCGCTTCCAAGCGGCGCCTGACAAAAACAGACGGTCTCTCCGTGGTAATCGGTCTGATAAACCGGATACGTTTTTGTGATCGTGACAAAAGTTCCGATCATTTCGCACTGGTTCCGCACCGCAAACTGTTCGATCTCATCTCCAAGAAACGCAAAGACTGCCTTTTCCGGAAAACGATAGCCTTCCTCCCTGTTCGGCATTAGTATCGCCCCTGGGTCTTCATCGTATTCCAGAATAGGCAGCATATGTTTTTGAATTGCCATTGTTCTTCTCCTCTTACAGCAGCGTGTACTGCAGCATTTCGTAAGCCAGACGGCTTCCCTCCATGATTTCCGGCGGAAGAAGAGCCCTCGCAACACATTTCAGTTCTTCTTCCGGTTCATCGATCCGTTTCAGATATGCATAATCACCGTCAATTCGTTCCACTGTATAATCAATTCGCTCAAACATTCCATAATCCTCCTTCATGTTTTCACTATTTTATCATCAATTCACGATTTTCTCAATCTATTTATAGATTTTCACCCTCTGAAATGTCCGCGTAACGGTCGGCGAAGACGGCATACGGTTTTGGCGGTTCGGGCACGTATTTGCCGTGTATCCTCTGGACTCTGACATCCAGCTTTCCGAAAAGATACGCTTGGATTCCGATATTTCCATACGCCGTCGGATGTTCCTGTTCATTTCCGGAAAAAGGCGTAAAAAACTGCCCTGTTACTGCATGAGCAGCCAAAGTATCCTTTCGATTCTCAGAGATCTGGAAAAATGGAAGAAAGACCTTGCAAGCAGGCAGTCTGTACAAAAAAGATAAGATTTTTTGTATGTTTTACCAAAAATGCAGAAACAGCGAAAAATCCATTGCTTTTTCGCTGTTTCTGCTTCATAATGAATCCAACATAGAAATGCAGAGTAGGTTTATATGCGTTAAGTGCTTTCCGGATAGAGAGTCGCTGGAAAGACGAAAAGAGTAATCTTGCGGTATATAAGTCGCATCTCGCTGCAACAGAAGATAACAAAATTATCTCCTATTGTAGTAAGAAGCCCAAAAAAGGAGGTAATTTTTTTATGTCTAAAAATCCGTCAAACTCTGAAAAAAAGCAAAATATGTTTCTGTCATCTTCCCAGGAGCTGAAGAAGGTTCCTGTCCTTGCCGTATGTGCCATGTTCGCGGCGCTTGCATTGATTCTTAATTCTGTGGCGTCCATCAACATCGGTCCCTATATCAAGATCGGCTTCTCGGCAATCCCCAATCAGCTGGTCGATTACCTGTTCGGCCCGGTCACCGGTTCCCTGTTCGCGGGAATCCTTGATATCGTAAAATATGTCATGAAACCGGACGGCGCGTTTTTCTTCGGTTTCACCTTCAACGCAATGCTTGCAGCGTTTATTTACGGCTGTTTTTATTATAAGAAAAAGCTCACCTTACGGCGGGTGCTTCTTGCCAAGCTGATCGTTGTCCTGGTGGTAAACGTTCTTCTGAGCACCCTGTGGCTGGATATGCTGTACGGAAAAGGCTTTCTGGTTCTTCTTCCGGCACGTGCGGTCAAGAACCTGATCATGTGGCCGATCGATTCCGTGATCTTTTTTGCACTCACACGTCTGATCGAGCAGACCGGTGTCTTCCGTATCTTCCGCACAACGGCAAGATAACAAAAAAAATAAATTATGTTTCATCCGAAACTGCATTTTCAATGTTGAAACCCCCGGAAAACGAATCCTGACAGACCGTTTTTCCGGGGGTTTTCCTCTGTTCGGAATGAGATCAAAACAGTTCTAATTTTCTGATAAAAGATCTGCTCCAACGGAGCGTCCTGGATCCAACGGAACCGCTGCGACGATCATTCAAAAAATGCATTCAGTTCTTCCCTGAATTTTTCCGGAACCTCCCGCGGGAACGGGAAAACTTCTGCAGAAGCCAGCCGTTCCGCCACCATGGCAAGCAGCCGGCTGCTCCGCTCCAGGGACCAGGTGGAAATCAATGCCGCCGTATCGTGACGGGTATGCATGCCGAAACCATCCCGGTTCAATGTCATGGCAGGAACACCTTTCCATGCAAAACTGTTGGAATCGCTTCCCCAGATCTGATGTTTCAACGATACGCCCATGCCTGCTTCGTGGGCATAGGCGGAAAGTATCTGACAGATCTCCGGATTTCCGGTCACTCCGATGACCGTCCCTCCGATGGTCTGTCCGGCAAGGTCCACGTTCATGTTAAAGCGGTGCAACGCCAGCTCTTCGCCGTGCCGCTCCACATAGTTCAGGCTCCCATACAGGCCTTTTTCTTCCGCGCCGAACCACAGGAATTCCATCGTCCGGCTGGGCCGGTGTACAGAGAAATACCGGCAAAGTTCCATGACGATCGCCGCTCCTGCCATATTGTCGTAAGCGCCTGGTCCTTCCGGCACGGAATCGTAGTGAGCGCTCACAGTCAGTACCTCATCCGCCCGCTGGCTGCCGTCGATCCGCAGAATCAGATTGCGGGAGATTCTTTTCTCCTTTTCCTGGCGCAGGATCAGACGGACTCTGGATGCACCCCGTTCCACCAGTTCCACTGCGTCTTTGTAATGGACAGTCACTCCCTGTATCGGCGTTTCTTCCACCCCGCGCAGCGAACGGCGTGCCGGACGAAGATCCTCTCCCTCGTCGATGGGCGTTCCGGAAAGCATTACAAAACCCGTAGCGCCTGCTTCCACAAGCTTCTGATAAAATGCTTTTCTCACGATTCCGTTGACCAGCACAATCTTTCCCCGGGCATACGCCAGGCTGATCTCGTCGCCATTTTCCACATAGAGAAACGGCGCTTCCAATCCGTTTTCCGGCGTGCTTCCGCATCCGGCGCACCCGACAACGGAATATTCCTTCTGATATGGCTCCGTGACCACCAGGCGCGCCTCCAGAATCCGGGATTCCTCAAAGGAAAACGGCTCCTCACGGAACGTGATCCCCGGACCGGACACATTCTGTTCCAGATACTTCCGGATCTTCTCCGCAGCCGCCTGTTCCCCTTCGGTTCCCGCTTCCCGGATAAAGTCAAACTGTCTGAGAAATTCCAGCGCTCTTGCGCCGCTGATCATTGTTTTATCCATAGACTCCCTCTCTTTTCCGTTCTCTTTCGCAAAAGTTCAGCTGGCTGAACTGTCATTTTCTTTCTTTTTCTCCCGTGCTTCCAGGATACGGAGCAGCATTTCACCGGTTCCCACATTATATCCGCTGGCGGCATAGATTCCATTGCGTTTCCCGTCCGTTACCAGGATCAGCGGCAGCTTTTCGTGATCCACGTACATCCTGCGTCCCAGCAGATAAACATTTTCCACGAAATCGTCGTAATAGACCGGAATCTCCGGAAACGTCCGCAGGGCTTTTTCAACCGTAGGATCCTGCAGGGCATCCTCCGAACGGACCACGAACAGGATCCGGGACATCCAGGCGCGGAACGCCTCCGCCTGCTCCATCATTTCATTGAGGATATGTTCCGTCGGCTCCCGGCTCTCCTCCAGCCAGATCATCACCCGGCAGGCACCGTCCGTCAGTTCTGAAGCGGTAACCGGATTTCCCTTCCCGTCACTCACCTGGAACTCCGGCAGATCGATGGATTCCAGCATATCGGAAAGGTCTGCTTCCCGCAGCTCCAGCGTCAGCTCCCGGCAGCTTCCCGGCTCCAGAAAGATCTGGCACTGCCGCGCAAACTGATTTCCGTTGGGCAGGCGGTTGGACGTGATCAGCCGGTAGGTTCCCGCTTCCAGCCACAGCTCCAGGCATCCGTCCTCCGCCCAGTTTTTGTCCGTCAGCTGCAGGGACCGCCAGCCATACTCCGTTCTGCGGGCAATGCTCCAGTTCTGAAAATATTTCCAGGCGGTATCTCCCGTCGACTTCAGCGTCAGGCGGCAGTTCTTTTCACATTCCGCAAGCACAGGCGCAAAGCTGCCGTCTCTCCAGTACTCCATCGCTCCGTCATCCGGATTCAGCCGCGCCGGAATGCCGAGGCTTCTCGCAGCAGCCACAAACAGGATTTCCTTCGAACGCCGGCTTCCGACTCCCGTTCTCACACACGCCGCCGGCGCTGTGATCAGACTGCTGCGCTCTTCCTCCGGACGTTCCTGTATCTGACGGCAGATTTTCTCCCATAAAAGCTTCGGCTCCTTCCGGAAGTTCCTTTGCTCCTCAGCGGACATCCACTCCAAAAGGGAACGGCGGTACGGAGTCATCACTTCATGCTCTACCCTTGGGTTCAGAACACAGGATACGAACCGCGCATACTCCTCTGTCCCCGGTTCAGGCACCGCTTCCTCAAGGCATGATATCGTCTCCTCCAGGTGATGCTTCAGGATTTCACAGCGGCAGTCCGTCCGGTCTTTCTCTGTCAGAGTTTCCAGCAGCGCTCTGCCGCAGGCTGCCTTGTTTCCCTCCAGGGTATCCAGATAACTGCGAAACGCCTGGAGTTCCGGATTCACCCAATCCTTTGTTTTTTCTCTGCGCTTCTGTTCCGCCTCTTCGAGACGGCGTTTCCCATCCTCCGCCTGTTCCGGCGTCGGCTGATCCGTGTTCACTGGCGTATCCACCGGAGCGATCAGATCACAGTCTGTCCAACCGTATTCCTGTTCCCGGGTTCCCAGACAAATCTCGCAGCTGCTGTTTTCCCGGACGTCAAGAAACGCCTCTCCGGTCTGACCGTCTTTCTGCGCCCAGAGGTGCAGCGTGCCAAGCCCGGTGGTCAGAACTGTTTTTCCCTCGCCATCCGTCACGGTCTCCGCGATCGGCGCATACTCCGCATAATTCAGTACCTCAAACTGTACCTGCGCGGATTCCGCGGGGCTGCCATCCTCCATACGGACGGTGACCTCCACGGTCTTTACCGCCGCGTACCGGCTCAGTTCATTGAGCATGGTCACCATGCCCTCTTTCCCGATCCGTTCCTCCTGCTCCGGCAGGATGTTGTCAAACCACCGGGCATGCACCATCATCGCCCGGGAGGACGCGTTGGTAAACCATCCCTTATTCAGGATCGGCAGTGGCTCACAGGCTCCGGTAAACTGCCACTTTCCGTCGGTCCAAACCTCCACCCACGCATGGTTGTCATCGCAGTGGGACCATTTGGGCGCATAGACCTGGCGGGCAGGAATCCCGGCACTTCGCATGGCGTTGACGGTAAATGTAGACTCTTCTCCACAGCGTCCGCTACCTCTTTGCCAGACAGCCAGCGCCGAGAGCGTCCGGTCGTCCGACGACTGGTACGTCGCCTCCGCGGCACACCAGTAGTTGATCTCGATTGCGGCCTCACGGCCCTCAAGCTCTCTCAGCTGTTCTTTCATACCGTCATAGAACAGGCGCCGGCATGGACGAATCTCTTCCTCATTGACCCGATGGTACAAAACGTAATTCAGGAAAATTTCCTCCGGCAGACGACGGACTGATTCCTTCGTCTCCCAGAGCCAGACTCCATGTTCCGCAAAATCCAGAAAGGTCTCAAAAGGATAATTCCCCCTGTCGCTCCAGGGCATTGCCCCGTACATCCACTTCATTGCCAGCGCGACAGGCTCCCGGCAGGCGCTGATCTTTTCATCCACCGGACCGAAAACATCCGGGAATTCCCGGCACAGCTGTTCATACCGGCGTACAATTCTTTTTCTGTTGTATTCCAAAAACATTTCTTTTCCTCTATAGCATTTTATATTCAGATACGTTCCAGAACGTCTCTCGCCGCCCGGACCTTCTCCGCCGAAGTGCGGTATATTTCATACTCGCTGAGGGACGGCAGCCCCATATTGACGCCGTCCTTCCGATAACGCATCTCACTGTCCAGGGTCACCTTTCCGGACATATGCCAGGCTCTGATCCCCGCAGCCGGAGCAAGCCTTTCGATCACTTCTGCGCTGACACCTCCACCTGCCTGGATACAGATCCTTCCAGCGCTCCGTTTCTCCAGTTCCCGCAGAAGTTCCGCCCCCTCCAGACAGTTGTTTCTCTGCCCGGAGGTCAGGATCGTGTCGATCCCCAGCTTTACCGCATCCTCCAGGGCTGCAAAAGGATCGGCGCAGACGTCAAAGGCACGGTGCAGGGTCACGGACATGCCCTTTGCCTCTTCCATCAGCCCTTCCATCTGCTCCATGTTCAGTGTGCCGTCCGGTTTCAGAATACCGATCACCACACCCTCGGCGCCCAGTTCACGGTACATCTTCACTTCCTCACGGATCACCGCATACTCGTAATCTGTATAACAGA
>ERZ1090867.486-NODE-488-length-16540-cov-7.381377_pt1 | contig 16540 bp, 22 predicted proteins | sample MGYA00478476_ERZ1090867 | MGnify/ENA primary metagenome ERZ1090867 (study PRJEB33644, sample SAMEA5815742) | chicken gut metagenome | biome: Chicken; feature: Gastrointestinal Tract; material: Caecum | place: Ireland | collected 2019-01-01 | study: A study of the... | reverse complement strand
AAAGCAAGCCAGTGGATGTGTTCTACGGGTGTAGAGGTTAGCAAGCCGCGTGAATACTAAAGACTGTCCAGGAATATTAATTAGAATCTCCCCATTCATATAAAGGTATCATAAAGTTTCCTGTTACATTAATACTGTCACTACCTGATACTGCTGACAAGTCTACCTCAACATTACCGTTAGTGTTAAAATCAACTCTGCATGTGTTATTTGAATTATAGCAAGCAAAAGTTCGCCATGCTGTTCTCGGGTGAATAGGAATATTAAAAGTTCTTAAATTATGCTCTGTTGTATTTCCTGCAAAATAACCGACAATGCAGTTATTATAAATATACCAATATAATGAAAGCCCGGAACCATCTGCCGCTACACCTCTTGTTGTTTTTGTATTTAATGCATTTGCAGGCATGTTTGTTGCTATCGGTTGTTTTGTGAAATATACATCAATATTTCCAACTTTTAACTGCCATCTTACTACGAACTGTGAATTTCTTGTGCTCTTTACATATAATGACATTACACTCTCTACCATTTCCCCGTCATATTCTGAATATGTAACGTTGGTATCTGGTGCAATCATTATCTGATAGTCGTTGTTTGGAGACGGAATATTAAGATTCACAACAGTTGCGTCTGTGATATTTTGTCCGAATGTTAATTTAAAGTCACCCTCATAAAAAAGATAGTCTCCCTGATATAATTCAAGATGAATAACTGCAAAACTTTCATATACTGAGCGAAACTGTGCGATTTTATATGCTTGATTTTCATTTACATTGTACTGCAACATTCCATATTCTTTTCGTAAATCATGAATATCAAAAGGTTTAAACTGCGGCGTACCGTATTCATAACCTATAAATTCTAAGTTTTGTTTTGTGTATGAATAAAGTGTTGTATTCGCATAGTTTTTTTGTAATGTGATATACGCCGGAAGATATGCCGCTGTTAATTTAATGTCATAGTTAGCACGACAAGCCATAACAAACGCCGTTGTCGGTGTCTTGTTTGCTATGATATCATCACCTATAACAATTTGCAGAGAAGAGCATGTAATTGATACTCCATTAGACAGGTCTGTCATAGGTTGTGGAGTCCAAAAACAAAATTTGAGCCTATCTGCATAATAGTTATTTATAGAAACATCGCACCCCAAGTCAACTTTAATTCCTATAAATGTATTGAATTGTTCTAAAGTATCGAATCTTGTATTGCTTGTTTGTGTCCATATATGAACATTTCCTAACTGGTTATACTGTCCCGAAAGATGCATACCTGTTTTACATCTTCCAATATTTACATTGTCAATGATACAGTCTCCACCTAAGTCAATTCCTGTTCTGTCAACTTCGCTCCATCCATCATCAGCCGCAACTCCACCTAAAATATAACAATTTGTTATTACTTTTTGAGGGCTGTTTGCATCATGCTGTTCGGAAATTGCACTATTTCTAAAGTTGCAAAGGGTCATTCTATCAATCAATCCCTGATATCGATATAACGCAATACAAATTTCTGCTTGATTATTACCATCAAGACACCCATTACAGATAATAGGTTGTGTTCCGCTTTTAGCATATTCAATATTAGCAAAATTAAACATTGCGTTCATACTATTTTTAGCGATAATTTTTGCACCATTTAAGTTAATAATAATTGCCCTGTCTTTCACATTAATAGGTTTTGTAATTGCGTACACTCCCGGAAAGAATGAAATTGCTCCGTTTTCAGTAGAATTTATAGCATTTTGTATAGCATCACTACAATCTGTATTGCCATCGGCAACGGCTCCAAAATCATTCACATATACAATATTGCTGAGTTTGTCTCTTGCTTTTTCGTCTTTTATGTTAATAGCTTCTTCATATCCCGGTATTTTAATCTTGCTAACATCCATATTTATCCACTCCTTTTTATATACCACATGCTATTCAACTGCTTTTCCTATTACTGTATCTACTGAAAATGTAATTGTTTCTGTAGCCTGGTCATACATGATATCTCCGAAAATATTATCAAGATTTTCTTTTACCCAGTCTTCAAACCAATCCGCCATATGTTCGTCAATTGCTTTTTTCATTTCACAAACGTACTGTGCAAGAATGATATATCTTGATTCAAGAGAAAGGGAACCGTCAAAGTCATACGGAATCCCTTTTATAGGCGGTAAGCAACTCATATAATCACCTCACATCAAAACAAGTAAAAATAAATCGTTCATTTCTTCGCAAAGCATCCGATTGATATTTATAATAAGTTCACGTTCTTTTTTTATAGCATCTTGCACGTTTCCTAAATAACCATGTTCTGAATACTTTTCGTTATTTTTAAATTCACCATTGCTATTTTGTGTATTATTAATTGTTTGTGTTCCATTTGATTTTTGCGTGCTAGTTGTTTCGTTATTTTCTGTTCCACTAAAATTTGTGGTTCCGTTCGTATTGTCGTTTGTATTAGTAGTTGTATTTTCTTTTGTTTGCCCTCTGTCCATGTTACTTGCATAATCTTGACCGCTAAAATTAACTTGTGGGTTGTCTGAATGTATTTGCTGTGTGTCTCCTGTTCTATTTCCTGTTGTTTCGCTAGTTCCGTTAATTTTATTTTCTGTGTTACTATTGCTATTGCTATTACTATTAGTATTAGTATTAGTGTCATTGTTTGTTTCAACCTCACTATCACTGATATTTATATCTTTTGTTGTTCCGTTTCGTTCTATAGTTCTTACAAGGTTGTGATTTTCAATAGGATTATATTCGAACTTCATCGTCTCATATAACTGTCGGTATCCATCCGAAACAAGCGTAAGCTTTCTTTGCAACCAGTATTTAAATTCCCCCGCTGTCTCAACTCCCCAGTTGTCCCTTAAATGCATCAAAATAAACATTTTTTCAAATTCTTCTTTTGCTTGCGCTTCATCTGTATAAAATGGATACTTAAAATCGAAAATTAATTCCCTTGCTTTTTCTACCATTTCATCAATGGTAAGATTCTGTAAAGGTGTCAGCCAATTCATTGAAACTGTATATTGCTCAAAAGTGTTGGTCAATACGTTTGATGAATAGTCTATATCTAAAAACATGCACTCACCTCTATTCCTCAAGGTTTTTTTTCAACACGTTCTTCCGTCTGTGTGTTCGTATCGGTTCGCATTGGATCAAACGCATCTGGCGTATTAATAACTGTTATCATATCACTGTTCCAATCTACTTGCACATTAGTTCCGAACATTTTATTGAAAGAAGTTATCGCTCGTTTCCTGCAATCAAGAATTGATTTTCTTGTTGCTTCAATTTCACCGTTATTGTAGGATGTTTCACTACTTACCATTCTTTCTGGCTTTTCGATTCCCGTACATTCAATTCCCAATCCTGCCAGACAGTCAGCAATCTCTTTCATCTGAAACGTGCTTAACTCTGTATACTGCGGCGTTATTTTTAAATCAATTGCACTTGCGTCAATTTCTTTTTTAAAATCATTTTGTGCTTTCACAAATGGTATGCCATGAACGATTTTTTGCATAATATTGTCCAATGTCAACCTTGTTTGATTCTTGCCATATAAAATCACCGGCGTTCTCTGCTGTACAAGGTTCATTCTTTGAGTTACCTTGCTTTCAGCTAACAGTTTTGCATGTTGATAAATGTCAAGAATTTCTGGAACAGCAAAGGGTCTAGCCCACATCAGAACGCTATCACCTTTTGAAAGATATTTGAAATACGCTCCATTTTGTCCGTATGCGATCCGTTCAATCGGTATTCCATAGATATCCGGTTCTCCAACAAGATTTATACCAAAAGCCCCGTACATTTTGATTGTTTCATTTTTTGCAAGAACAGCAAGTCCATTCCACAACAGGTAGGATTCTAACATAACAGGAGGAATTTCATCCGGAAGATTTTCATAGTGGATTCTAGCAAGCGCAAGATTGACAAACTTTCTCACATAGTAGTGGAACCAGTCTTTTTCCTCTCTTGACACATTCGGATTTTTTTCAAATTCTCCCCATGCTTCTCTGTTGCTGATTCGATATCTGTTTTCGTACATGTTATGACCTCCTAGTTGTTTTCAAGGCTATAGTTTCCTACATCGTTTGTATGCCAGATTGTAACTCCACGGTCGAAAATAGCTTGCAGTTTTCGCATATCGTCTAACATGATTGATCCTGAAAATGTCGCTCCGTTCGTTTTTACAAAATTCCATGAACTTCTGTTATTTATGTTCGGAACCTTTAAACGGTTTGTCGCATATCCGAACGCTGTGAAATAATCATCAATGCATCTTGCCATCTGTGCGGTTATTGTCATGGTGTAAAAGTTTACAATATTGGTTGAAAACATGGCAACGGAACTATTTCCTGAAACTGAACCTCTGGCTGATGGTGGGATTAAATCATGGCTTTCTTTCTGCGCTTGAATGTTTGTCTGCTGTAAATAAGGTGCTGTTGCTGTGTTAAATACTGCGTTTGCTCCGCTTGTCAGTCCTCCGAAAATATTTCCGGTTGCAAGTCCTCCTAATGTTGCCATAATGCCATTGAAAGCAGTTCCGATCTGCTGGACAGCAAGTGTTTTTTCCTGCGCTTGCCATACAGGTGACATTTGTGCCAGATATGCTTGATATGCGTCATTTGTCCATGCACACTGGATCGTTGCGTCAATGTAAATATCATCAAAATAGTTCACGATATCATCAACTCTATAGTCATTCGGGAGTATATGAATCATTGGCGTTAGTCCACCCATACCGGAAACACTCATATCAATGCCATGGTCTAATCGGTTCGTTAATTCAAAACGAAAAGTAGCAGTTTTATTTGATGGATTTGAGAATAATACGTAGATATATGGATATTGAAATAGTTTATTATTTTTTGGAACATACCCATCAATATTTGAGGGAATTGGTATAAGAATTTGTTGGTTTTGTAAATCACTCCGGTCACACATTGCAGGATATTGATATATCTGTACAACTGCGTCCGCAATACCGGAATCTTGAAAATTGTTGAGAATTGTTATTAATTCTTGATAGGTTTGCGCTGTGTATCTTGACAAACCACTAAAAATATTATTATCAACTACCGGAATTGGCTGTTGTCCCTCAGAAGTAGCCGATGAAAGCAAAGAATATAACCATCCACCCTCAATTGGAGCATATCTTTCTTGCGCTTTATACTCCCCAGCTTCCAGCCCCTCTGGAACCAGATTTCCAAACAAAACGTCTGCCGCTTTTGAAACATGCTCACGCTCTACAAAACATTCATTGATAGAAACTTCATAGATATTATTCTGCCAGTAGTCCGGTTCTATGTTAATCACGCAACTTCCGTTACTTAACCACTGTATCCCAGTAACAAAACCATAATACCATTTGGAGTTAAAGGGGGCATTTTTGAACATAATATAGTTTGCTTCGATCAAAGAACTTTCATTTCCCTTTGCCCGGTAGCTAAGTTCTCCCCAGCGCACCGGGGTAGATTGCGTCCATCTTGCCACCTGTTTCGATTTTACAAAACTTTCAAGTTCACCAGCGGAATCAAACAACCGAACATGGTTATAGTCATTTGTCCATGGAATGCCAGCAGATAGAATCACTTCCGCTTGCGGAGCGGTTGCCACAACTGGGGATTGTTGTGGCATGTCCAGCATAATATCAGCCATATATCACCGCTCCTTTCTTATTAGCCTGCCGCTGATTTCACTACAAGGTTTGCTGTCTTTGACGGGTCAACCCGGCTTGTAATTTTGACAGTTACACCAGCGGTCAAACCTGTTTCATCATGTGCAATTCTGAGTGTATGCGTTCCTGGGATAACGAACGTATCTTTGCTACTGTTTCCGGAAACTTCAAAATCCACGCCTTTGGATGCAACATCAGCCGCATTAATTGTGAACTGCAATTCTCTGTCTGTTCCCGCAACTGCGTCATTGATTGCGGTAGGATTAATAGAAGTAATGCCAACATCAGCAGAAGTGAAAACGAAAATAGGATAAAACAGGGAATAACTGAACATTTCTTTTACCGTATACGTCTCATTCCAGCGCAGACCTGCGTTTACCGCATCACGAACCATCAAGCGGTACTGTTCCCGGATTTTAAAGAAACGCTTGTCAACAAGAACTGCGACAATATCTTCGGAATCGTTAAAATTATCTACTACAATCTGCTGTGCTTTCGGAATCATCATTTCCAGATTGTAGGCACCGGAATAGCTGTAAACATTGAACTGTGCGTGTGTTCTGGTATCCGTAAATAGAAGAAGCGTATCGTCTTTCGCCGCAGATGTTGCACCAGCATAATTGAAATTCGGGTTCGGAATCTTGCTTGCGTCAATGAAATTTTGAATCTCTATAAGTGTAGCTTCTGCACTTGCCTTGTCCGTAACTGCTGGAACATGAACAGGATAGACACATCCAGCGGCGTATGCGGCAGAAATCAATTCTTTTGCTGTGACGAACTCATCCATGTTACAACCGGAAACAACGCTTTCTACTTTTGCAGAAATCAGGTTTCGCAGTCCGTAATTGTCAAGAAATGCTGTACGCAAGTCCTCAAAATAAATGGTAACTCGATAATCATTATTAAAATTGATTTTATGATACAGAGCCATGATATAAGAATCATAAATGTCAGTAGCTTCTTCAATCGTGATTTTCGGGTTATGCGGCATTCCTGTTGCCATGTTTACAAAAATTTCCTGTTCTCCATTTCCGTATGGCATGGCATTGCTGTTGAGAAATCTTAATGGGTTTCGGAAACTTTCCGTAGAAATTGACTGGCTAGCAATCAATTCAATCAGAGCAGGAACAAGTTCATCTCGTGCCATCGGATTGTATGGGTCAAGAATTGTATCATAGATTGTATTGATATTTCCCTGTGTAGCTTCTGGAACTCTGCTCCGATAGTCCACGCTCATTCTGTTACGAACGGCGTTCAAAATATTGATATTGTTCATGGTCTTTACATCTGCCATTACTCTGTACCTCCATCAAATAAACTCATTTCCGAAAAATCAAGGTCTGCGATTGTCGCAGCTGTTTCCTCTGCTTTTGGTGATGTGAAATTGGTTTCCACTGTAATAGAACCGCCGTTTGTAAGGTCTTTCCATCTTGATCGAATCTCATTCTGTGCGGCTTCGAATTTTGCTTTGTACTCGTCTCGTTCTGCGGCGATACTGTCACGTTCTGCGGCGATACTGTCACGCTCTGCGGTCAGAGATGCAACATCTCCGGTAGTCAGAAGAGCATCACGGACAAACTGAATGGCATCACCATGAGTTTCTACGTCACTGATACTTTCTAACAGTTCATCCCAATATTTCTGTAAATTCTCGTTCATATGATAAACCTCCTTATAACGTGTGGATACATCCAGATTTTTAATTTATGCTTTACTTTCGGAATCGGCGTAGGTGGATTTACTCCCCCGTTCATCCAACGGTAAATCATGACGGCGTTGTTCAAGCGTTGTTCTGTTGTTAGATAATTGTTGGAAACATACCATGAATTGATTGCTGTGTCTGTAGAATGTGCTAAGATATATTCATAACATTGTTGAGCGGTTTCAATCCTGATCGGGTCTGTTCCGTCTGTGATTCCCTCCCAGCCCTCCATAAACGCCCTAGTAAGATATGCGATATCGGTGGAATCGCTGGAAAGAAATTCTGAAAGGCTTGCAAAATCTGCCGCCCATCCGGTACTGTACCATGTATTTTCATATACAAGATAATTCAACTGCCCTTCTCCTGAATCATATGCAAAACCGTTCTGTTCCAGATATTGGGAAAGCTGATACAATCTCCCGTGAATATCTCCGCCCGTGTTCGTCCACTGTCCTAGTCCGTAGCCTTTCAAAAGGTCTGTCCATGTTCCTGCGTCTCGTCCCTCCCACAAACCGGGATTCAATGTGCTTTCCTGCCAGAAGTTCCCACATATTGCGGCAATCACAAAAATGTTGGTACTTCCTGCCCCTCCACTTCCGTAGCGATAAAGATACGTCCACGAACTTGCTGGCGTTGGGTTTGCGTTGATACTGACCTGTTGGTCTGGTGGATATGAAGACGAGTGGGCTCCCATCGTAATTCCACCGCCCTCTGTCGGCTGATATACCATTTCTGTATGACCAGACCTCCACAAGATATCGCCAGCCAGCCATGGAACACTTGCATCTGTCTTTTTGAATCCAGCTTGTAGCAAGTAGCTTTCCATAGAACGAGTGGTGAACCATGGGTTATTCTCAAAAAATCCACCCTCGTATAAACATCTGGAAATGAGTGAGGAACAATCACAACCATAGGTATTGGTACCGGGAATTGGTTCAAACTCTCGGTAAGTCTGGCTATATCTTGCGTTTGGGTCATTACATGTTTGTATACAGAAATTATAAGCAAGGGTTAAATCGGGCATCAGGTTGCCAGCATGTCAGCCCATGTTTTTTCGCCAATTTCTCCATCAGGCGTTTTCCCGCAACCCATATCTGCACCATTTGCGATTCTCTGCCGCTGATATTCTTTTGCGGCGGCTTCTGTCTGTGATCCAAAATCCTTATCAAGATTTCCTTTGTAAATTCCTCTGGCTTTAAAAATTTCCTGCGCAAGCAGTACGTCATTTCCTTTTGAGCCTTTTCGAATTAGTCCAACATCAAAAGTCATACTGTTCTTTCCCTCCGTTTCTCCGTAGTTCATTCTTACACATGCAACAAGGTCGGTTCTGATTTCCCGGTAGCGAACTCCGACACCCGCATTGGAAAGTGACGTGTTCGCACTTCCTCCGCCGCCGCTCTCAAGCATTCGGTTGGAATCGCTATAAAAAGCAACATGCGTAATATGTCCGGTACTTGTTCCAAAGAAGAGTAAATCCCCCTCCCGGCAATCAACCTTTTTCATTGCATTTGCTTTGTACTTATTGTAAAGCCCCTGTGCGGTAAGGCGTGGAAGACTGAATCCCATATCCCAAAGAACACGGTCTACAAAACCGGAACAATCCATGCCTGTTTCTTTGGATTCGCCGCCCCAGACATATGGTACACCCAAATATTTCTCGGCTGTTTTTCTCCATTCACTACGATTCTTCATTAACGTCACCTCCTGTTAAATGTTCATATAATTTTGTAAGAACGTTTGTGTTATTGTCAAAGCTTTCTTTTAATGACTTTACCTCTTCTTTGTGCGCTTCGTCCTGTTTATTCATTTTCCAGAATAATGCTCCGCACATGACAATCGGGAAGCCAACGCTCTGAATCATGTCAATAATGAAATTAGCATCCATGATGTAAACCTCCATCAAAAACAGTTTCCGGTATTTCTTCCAGTGAATTGAAAAAAGCAAATTCTTTGATTTTAATAAGGGGTGATTTTTGATTATATGCGATTGCATCCATGTTGAAATGGTCGTAAAGATAGATTGCATGTGGAATAAAATTTTCGTTTGGGATAATAACAAGATTTTCTTTTTCGTGATTTTCGTAGGTGGCTAAATATGCACAAAATTTGTACTGCGATTGCGTCAGAAGTGAAACTAATTCTAGTAACTTAAATTTCATGGTATCACCTCCAATGGGAATGATGAGATTCGAACTCATAATGCTTGCGTGCGGAGGATATATCAAGTGCTTTCCCATTAAGCTACATTCCCGAACGGTCGGAAACATGCGCGCCGCCTTGCGCTGGGTCTTTCTCTCGAAAGTGGCAATCCCAATAGAAACATGTTCCAACCTACTATCATACTACAATATGTTTCGGATTTTGTCAACTGTTTTTGTATAAATCTATCGCTAAAATATCTAATACAACGCTTTTTGCTTTCAGGTCACTAAAGCGCAGATAGCCGTTCTTATATGCGTCACGGATATTTGACCAGAGATAATCAAAGTGTGAGAGCATGACCGTGTTCTGTGTATGATCGGACGGATTGAACGCTACGATCGTTTTATAGCTTTGGTCGTATTTTGTTGAGACGTAAATAAAGCCCTCTTCGTAGTATTCCCATACACCAAAGTGTTCGCCATTGTAAACAATCGTAAAAATATACCGGGATCGTCCTTTCGGTTTCTGAACAAAAGTTCTTGCATCTATTAAATAGCTGTCCCGTGACATTGATTTTACATAATCGGATTCATTGAAAGCTTTCAAAAGCTTATTGCTCTGCATGGCTTCACTTGCTGCTTTGTTGTATGAAAATTCAAACACATAGCCTTTCCCGTGTAACATCTTTGTTCCTGCCTGATAATTTTTGTATATTCCTAAAAATATGAAATACGGGTTCATGAGTGTTACATTGTTAGAGAGAAGTACCAGACGCATAAACCTTGACTGTTTTCCTCCTCCTCTGGAAACTGTCGTTAATATGGATTGCAGTTTTTGAATTTCATTCGGCAAGTAACTTCCGCTCTCTGTCTGGAACTCGTCCATAAGTATGAAAAACGTATTTGCAAAAATCGGAGAGTATTTTTTCAGTGCATCTGGATTATTGAGGGAAATTGCAAAACCGAAAGGGCGTTCATCCAGAAACATTTGATAATATAACCCTTTCGCCATTGGTTTCACCGTAACTTCTGTACCTAGCTGGGGATATAAGGAGAGAGCATCTTGAAAAATAGAACCGCAAGCGCATAGTTCGTAGCTGTATCGGTATAATAGAACACATTGCGTTGAAAATTCATGAAACGCAACAAGGTTTGTTAATAGAAATGCGGTTGTCTTTCCTGCTGAACGGTTGGAACATGAACCGATAATTCCCGGTAAGTCACCGTCTGAATCTGTTTCATTTAACAGCTTTATTGGATTATAATAATGATAGAAGTTTATCCCGTATTTTTCAAAAATCTTTTCCCAGTCTGCGTTATATACTTCATTCCAATTGATAGACATAATTCTCCTTTATACAAAAGACGCCTGCATGGGGTACAGGCGTCTTGTACATATCGTGATAAAAAGTAAGGTTTACGGTTCACTTTGTGAAATTTGCTTGTTACTTTACGAAAATTGACTTGTTACATACTGACTACTTTTGGAGCCAGCATATTGCGTCCATTGCGGCTTTCTTTCCACTCGATTTTGATCGTCACAGGTTTTTCTTTCCATTCTGCCGCCGGACGTTTCTGGTTGATTGCGTGAACGAGACGATCTACAAAGTCAGATAAGGTCTGATAGGAAATGCCGTCTGCATCTACCAATGTAGTACTGATTTTCTGCTCTCCGTTCTGGTCAATAACCTGTGTCTGAAGAACTTCGGTTACAACGATTTCTTTATCAGTCAGGCTCTTTTCTTTCATCTGGTAGTCGGGAGCCATAACAGCGTTGATTGCATTGAAATCGTCTTCTTCGGCTGTGAAAATGAGGTTAATTGCATTTGTGTTTTCCATGATTCATTGTTCCTTTCTTTGTTGAGATTGTGAATAGTTGTGAAGCTTATGCTTCCGGTTCCAGACGTTTCGCATTTGCAAAATAGAAATCATCGTCCATTTCATAGGTGGCACATACTGTGTCTGATAAAATCATGATACAGTCTTCATATCCCTCTAAATATGGAGCCTGTGCTTTTTTTGTTTTCAGCTCATGGTCTGATTCCACTTTTGCGACTGGAACGTAGCCGTTTTCTGTCTTCTGACAGATTTCATAAATGTACTTTTCCACTTTCGTTCTCTGCATGTTTGTCCTCCTTTCGTGTTGATATGTAGTTTCGTTTAGCCGAGAGAGAATGGAAGAGGGAACCATTGGGGGGTGAGGGATATTCCCTCTTCCATTATCTATACTACCATAGTTAGGATAAAAAGTCAAGCAATATTTTTAAATTCTGCCAAAATCTCATGATATTCTCCGGTTATCCCTAATGTATAGGTGGTGTCTAAAACGCCGATGTTACTTGCCGTTTCAATTTCTTCCCCGTTTACCATGATGTTATGGATCGGTCTTTCATTGTACCATGAGATCGTTCGCCCGATGTTTTCCATCGTTCGGTTGATTTTAAAGTTCCTAGGGCATTTGATGTTCTCTGCACCTAGCTTCTTTGACATTCCAGAAACCGTGGTTTCGAATACTGCTAATCCATCTTTCTCTTTGATATCGCAATATTTCTTTGCACCCAAAGTCTTGAATACAATATAGTTCCCATCGTTATCCCATGTACCCATGGTATATGTCTTATTATCAATTTCTACGATCGGTGGTATATCAGATTCAAGAATAAGTTTCAATGTTTCTTCATTGCACTTTTCAAATTCTCTGACGTGTTCCAGACCGATAAATTTGATACTATCTGTATCAATGTATACCACATCCATTCCAACAATATCAAGCATGTGCTGTAGACGTTTTCTTGCCTGTGCAGTTACATACACGCCCCATTGATAATGTAAGAAAGAATTTTTGTTATTGTAATATTTTTCAAGAGCATCTTCGTCAGGATCCAGCTTTACCCACTGTACACCGTCATACACAATTTCATTGTTAATAAGGGATGTGACCATCATTCCATACGTAGAATTAAGACGGTTTTTCGATTTCATGTATTCATATTCTTTCCTATCAACTCCTTTCAATTTTGACTTTGTTTCGAAAAATTCCATACATTTCTGTCTTAATTCTTTTGGAAGTTTTCCACGTTTCGCCGCCATTGCTACTTCCACTTGAAAGCCTTTATAATCATATGTATTACGGATGATTTCCAGGTCTATTTCTGTAAGTGTTATTTTTAAGTAGTCGGCTTTTAATACTCGTCCATTATCATTTTTTATCTTACTGCGTTCTTCACAATGTGCAATGTCAATGTAGGGAACTGCTATGTTGTCTTTTACTTTGATATCGTAGAAGCATACTGTCAGAATTACGCAATAGTTATTAAGATAATGGTCAAGTTTTTCTTGTGAATCCAGCGTAACATATGAGAATTTACCCATCGGGAAATAGTCAAGCATGATTGCGGCAGGATAAGAAGACGATAAATCAAAACTATGAACGTTCCATATCTCTCTATTTGCGTGCTTTCGGTTTGCGTGAGTGTTTCCACCTCTGAACGCTTTTTTGCAAAGATAATATTGCTCTTTTGTTAGCGCAAGTTTGTGAAAGTTTGCTCTGTTTTCTTTTGTCTTCATTGCGTGACGGTATTCTCTGCGCACGTATCCAGTATTAGTGAGTGGAATTGTTGCTAGCGTGTCCTCTTTCATTAGGCTTTCGATGCATTCACATAAACCACGAACATCACAATAGCAATATCCTTTTTCTGTATCTGTGAGTTTTGTTGAGGGTGTCCGAATTTTTGAATAATCGAATTTGTCGACCATTTTATAGAATCTGACTCCCTCTGAATTTTCACAAAATTTTGCAAGTGACATGTTCGAAAGGTAGTAGGAACAGCGAAATTCAATACCATAGATACTGGCTTTCATGACTTTGTGCGGCTCTTTCGCAAAAACGCTTTCCCATTGAAAGAAATCTTTCATAAATTGGAACTCGTATGCTAAATAATGTACATAGATCGGCAGTATTTTTGTATCTGATAGATTCAGTTCTTTTCGCAACCGTTTGATGAAATATACAAATTCTTTCCACGTTCTTCCGAAAACAACTTTATCATTGATGCATAATTGCCAATGGTACATAAAGCTTTCGCCTTTGTATGTACCATCTGTTTTATATGTTCCGTCTGCCGCTGGAATCAATTTCAATTTTTTCAATGTTGTTGTTTCAATATCGAAAGCCGCAGGAGCATTGATATACCACTTAGGATTTTTTCCTTTTTTGTATACTAGTTTTCCGGTAACTTTGTCAAAAGGATAGTCATGCACATTATATACTACGACTGTTTCTTTACCGTTTATTGTCTCGCATTGGAATGTTTCCATATATGCACCATCCTGTAAATATCAACTACTTAAATAATGGTGAACGTCCCTGCTTTTCTGCCACTTGTTCGAATGTTTTAATGTTTCCATTTAAAAACTCTTGATAATCATCAAGAACTTCTTCCAATGGTATTCCTTGTTCCATGGACAAAGCAAAGTCTTCCATTATCTGTGTAGAATCAACTTTGCTTTTCAAAGATTTCCATTGGGAGGATTTTAGAAACATTGAAAATGTTTCCCAGTCTGAAATATCAATCGCATTTTCTCCACGTTGTATTCTGTCTCGATTTATGTTATCCTCTATCCGTTCCTGCGCTCTTCTATAGGTTGCTTGCAATCCTGTCCAGGTTGATGATTTAGAAGAAAGAAAGTCGACAATAGCATTAAACTCTTTTGCAATGTCACGATTATTTCTTTTCAGATCGTAGCTAAAACGATTCGATCCCCGATGAACGGAATCAAAATATTCCGATGCTTTGTCATAAGCAAAATAATCAACGCCACGGGCTTCTAAAGCCCGCAAACGCTGATTCGCAACTTTTGCTAATGTATTAATTTGTCTGCGCATTTGTTCCGGTGTCAAGTCCATGTCCCGATACATGGAGTAGTCTTTCATGTTAATCACCTCACATATTTTTAAGAATCGTTCTAAGTTCTTCCTGTGAAATTGCACGCCATGTGAATGCTCCCGGAAGTTCAAGTTCTTTGACAAATACCATTACAGGAATCTTTCCATCGTTTACATCTCTATCTTCATATAATACATGACCAGCTTTTAACATACTGTAAAGGTCATGTTCATCCTCTAAGTTTACTACAATATGATCTTCTGGAAAAATTACTAAATATTTATACTTCATCTTTTAACCTCCTGTTATCTTCCTTTTACTCTGCTTTCGATTTCATGTTCACACACAGCAATTACTTTGTCAAGTTCCTTTACAGACACATACTGATAATCAAGATATTCTCGTACAATGTTAGAAAGTCTTCTTCTCATTTGAATATCTTTTTGCGCTTTGACATAACCAAAATAAGCACCTGTTGTCAATCCGAACCCGATCATTAATAAGATGTTCATAACGTCCATTTAATGTTCTCCTTTCTCGTCTGTGAGTTCAAAATCAGATATTTCTTTCATTAATGTTTCATATACTACATCAAGTTTCAGTCCGTAATACTTCGCTAACTGTGAGATTGAAAAAAATGTAACTCTTTTAGGATTATAGTTTCCTTTTTCCAGTCTGTCAATGTAGCAATGTGGAACTCCGGTATTTCTTTCGACTTTGTACATTGATACTGCGCGTGAAATACGAGCGATTCTTAACATCTGACCAATTGTAATTGCAACCATTTGTATAACCTCCTTTCCTTCTTATTTGAATAGTGTAGGCTGGAATTGCACCAGCCTTTCAGCATCTAGCACACTACTAATGTTTCACGTGAAACATTATGAACAAAATTCTAATGTTCCAGCCACACCCATATCATTATAATAGATATCATCGTTTGAAACGATTTCTTTTGCTGAGAAATACATATTATCATATTCATCAAAAAGAAATTTCTCGTTTCCATCCCATGTTAATGGGTCATCGTCATGAGCAAGAGCGTCCAAATCCTGACAGAGTGAACCGGGATTATACTCATATCCGCTGTGAGCAAAAACAATGTTTTCCCCCTGTTCATCCCACACGAAAAGTGTAAGCCCTCCGCTGTTGTCCTCCCATACTCTGAATTTGCGTTTAATGTTACTGATTGTTTGCATTGTTATCATAATTATCCTCCTTTAAATAAATGTCAATTCCCGATTTAGACCACTCTATTAAATAGACTTCTCTATCCCAAAGTGTTTCCGGAACATCCATGGCAAAGCCAATGAAAAGTAACTCCTCACTATCCACTTGCGAAACTGTAACGCATAGACCGTTTCTCATGCAGTCTAATAAATACATTAATTTCATGTTCTCACCTCCCTTGTATAATTTGTAAAAGTGTTGGCTGGAATTGCACCAGCCTTTCAGCATCTAGCACACTTATCTTAAATGGTCAAGTTCCCATTTCATCATGTCAGTGGATTTTTCAAGTCCATCCATTTTTTCTTCATAAAAATCGTGAAATTTAATTGGGTCGTTATATGTTAATATCATGCTTAATACCTGGATAATTCCAATAGCTTCTTGCCGTAAATCATGCGCTATCTGATATTCACCTGCTTTCATGAAATGATTGAAATCTTTCTTTCTATCTTCCAGCAATGCATTAATTATTGATACGCTAATGTTGTTCTTCATTTATATCCCTCCTTTCAATTATATATTAGCACACTATGAGTATAATTGCAACTGTTTTGTTCTTAAATATTACACAAAAAAAAACAGCATAATATTGTTAGTTTTGTGCATAAACATATGTTCTATTTGCAATGTTTCACGTGAAACATAATAACCCACTACACCCGTAGAACACATCCACTGGCTTGCTTTGTCCGTGTACGGCGAACACTATGTATTGGCACTTTAGGGGGGTGAAGTGTCAAGGGTAAAAGTGCATAAAGATCGCGTAGAAAGTTTGGTAGTATTGCCCATTGACTTGAGTTGTCAAGTGGCAATGTTGCCAAACTTTTTGCGGTTAGGCGTGACTAAAGTGTACAATGTGTACAGTGTCCGTGTACGGCGGACAAAATGGGAAAAGTGTCCGTGTA
>ERZ1090867.482-NODE-484-length-16583-cov-15.578836_pt1 | contig 16583 bp, 15 predicted proteins | sample MGYA00478476_ERZ1090867 | MGnify/ENA primary metagenome ERZ1090867 (study PRJEB33644, sample SAMEA5815742) | chicken gut metagenome | biome: Chicken; feature: Gastrointestinal Tract; material: Caecum | place: Ireland | collected 2019-01-01 | study: A study of the... | reverse complement strand
GCGTGCCCGCCTGCACCAGCGCCGGGGCCACCCTGGCCGCCGCCGTGCAGCTGATCGGCACCGGCAAAGCCAAGCGGCCTTTGTGCATATTTGCCGGCCGGAAAATGTACGAGTAACCTCCGGGAAGAAGAAACTCCCGACGAAAAGCCGTTGACGCCCCTTTTGATGTGCGGCTGCACCTGCACATCAAAGGATGTGCCGCCGGAACCGGCCCCTGGTCTGTTACCAAGGCCTGTTTGGCTGGACCTGCACCGATTCTATAAGTCTATAAGTTGACGAAAACGCTCTCGTTGCTGAAAACGAGGGCGTTTGTGTTTTCCGGGCATATCCGCGCACTTTTTCACATAGGATTTGACAGAAATTCCATGTGAGGGGGTAACGGTATGAAAGGTGACCCGGAGGAGCGGGCCGTGGCGGTGGGACGATACATTGTACGCAGCGGTGCCACCGTGCGCGCAGCGGCGGCGGTGTTCGGCGTAAGCAAGAGCACCATCTGGAAAGACCAAAGCCGCCTGCGTCATACCCACCCCGGCCTGTGGGCCGAGGTTCAGACGGTGGTACAGCGCAACAAAGCCGAACGCCACCTGCGGGGCGGCGAAGCAACACGCAGGAAATATTTGCACAAAGAATCTTGCGCCACCGCACGGCGCACAGTATAATAAGGATAAATAATACAAAAAGGATAAAAACAAAGGAAAGGGACGCCATGAAACGAACGGATTACATCAGCTGGGATGAATATTTTATGGGCATTGCCCTGCTTTCCGCCATGCGCTCCAAGGACAACAACAGCCAGGTGGGCGCCTGCATCGTCAGCCCGGAGAACAAGATCCTGTCGCTGGGCTACAACGGTATGCCCATCGGATGCAACGATGACGATATGCCCTGGGAGCGGGAAGGCGATGATCTGAACACCAAATACATGTACGTATGCCATTCGGAACTGAATGCCATCCTGAACAGTCCGCACAACGATCTGACCGGCGCGCGCATGTATGTGACGCTTTTCCCCTGCAACGAGTGCGCCAAAGCCATCATCCAGAGCGGCATCAAGGAACTGATCTATCTTTCGGACAAATACCACGACACCCATGCCAGCATCGCCAGCCGCCGTATGTTCAATATGACCGGCGTGAAATACCGCGCCTATGAACCCACCGGGCGGGAGATCAAACTGGAAGTGTAAAAGAGGGATACGCAATGAATACCATCATCATCGGCATTGCCGGCGGCAGCGGCAGCGGCAAAACCACCTTGACCGAACGTCTGCGCGACCATTTCGGTGCCAACGAAGTCAGCGTCATCAACCACGACAGCTATTACAAACGGCACGACGAGCTGCCTTACGAAGAACGCTGCAAGCTGAATTATGACCACCCCGACAGCTTTGACACCTCGCTGATGGTGGCCCATCTGCGGGAACTGCGGGCAGGACATCCGGTTCAGGTGCCGGTATACGATTACGCGATCCACAACCGCAGCAATAAGACGCTGCTGGTCAAACCCGCGCCGGTCATCATCGTGGAAGGCATCCTGATTTTTGACTCGCCGGAACTCTGCGACCTGATGGATATGAAGGTATTTGTGGATACCGATGCGGATGTGCGCATCCTGCGCCGCATTGTGCGCGACGTCAAAAAGCGCGGCCGCACGTTGGACAGCGTCGTGAACCAGTATTTGACCACCGTCAAGCCGATGCATGAGCAGTTCGTAGAACCCAGCAAGCGCAAAGCGGACCTCATCGTGCCGGAAGGCGGCCACAATGCCGTGGCCCTGGAACTGTTGATCAAGTGGGTGGCAGACCATCTGCGGGTGAACGAAGCGTAAGGATCAGACCGGCAGCACCGTATATACCAAAAGCCGACAGGGCGGAACCCAAAAAGGTTCCGCCCTGTTTTTATTTTCCCGGTTGGCTCATTCCCCGTCAGTCTGCGCCTTGGTGATGACAACGGCATACTGACCGCGCTCCACATAGCGGCTGGCAAAAAGTTCCCGGTCTACCGTTTCCACTTCCAGCATGGGGTCTGCCAGATAACAGGTGGTATCATCGTAGCCCGTCAGCACCAGGCAGTGGGAGTTGCTGTAGGGCCAGCTTCCGTTGAAAAGCTGAAAGGTATAATTGTATAAAGGATCGCTGAACGCCCGGGTCGCCCAAACCAGAACCGGCGTACCGTTGGCAACCCACTGGTAGAGTTCTTCCACCGGTGCACCGCTGATGTCCAGCGCTTCATACTCACTGCCCACATCCTCCAGGTACGCGTTCACCGCCGTGACAACGGCCCCAGGCAGGCAGTAAAAAGCCAGTTCATCCGCCGGGTCGCCCATAAATTCCACATTCGGGTCCGCTTCCCAATAAGGAACATACGTTGGCAGGTATTCCTCCGCCAGCGTAACCTTGTCCACATCGTACCCCAGATAATTCAGCACAATGGCCGCCGATGTAATTTCGCAGCCATTGGGCAATTCCGGGTTCTGCGCAATATTTTCCACATCCAGCTGTGCCGTAAAGGGCAGCCAGACTGCCGTTTCCGCTGTTCCCTGCAGCAGCGCCAAAACCGGCCAGACGTCTTCCGGCACGGCATCTTCCGGCACCAGGTCCGACAGCTGGCTGCCGGACACTTCGGTCCCGGTTTCCCCTGTTGCCTGGTCCTGCGCCGGGATCACCACCGTGGCGCCGCACCCGGGCAAGGACATCAGCATCGCCAGCCCCAGGCACAGAGCCGTTCCAACCTTTATACTCACCTGATTCACGCTCAGTCTTTTTCTTACTCACACAAGTTATTTTTCTTTTAAGATAAAACAATTTTGTGAAAAAGGCAAGAAAAAACCCGGCGGGAACCCCCGCCGGGTTTGAAACATTTGTGAAAACGAAGGAAAAATCCGTCTTACCAGAGGTTTACGACCTCATTGTACAGTCCCTCGTAGCTCTTGGCGGAGTTGGACCAGCTGAAGTCGCACTCCATTGCACGGCGCACCAGAATCGGCCAGCCGTCCTTCTGCCAGTAGCCTTCCTTGGCACGCCAGCAGGCCTCATACAGCTCATGGGCGTTGTAGTTGGCAAAGGTAAAGCCGTTGCCAAAGCCATCGCCGGAGTCACGGATGGAGTCGCGCAGGCCGCCGGTTTCACGCACAATGGGAATCGTGCCGTAACGGCAGGAAACCATCTGCGCCAGACCGCAGGGTTCCGAACGGGAAGGCATGAGGAACATATCGGCACCGGCATAGATATGCTGGGCCAGTTTGGCATTGAAGCCGATGTACACTCCCACACGGCCGGGGTTGCGCGCGCACAGTTCATTGAAGAAGTTCTCATACTGCGCTTCGCCGGAACCCAAGATGACCAGTTCAATGCCCTGCTGCAACAGACCTTCCGCGATGGCACGCACCAGGTCCACGCCCTTATGGCCCACCAGGCGGGTGACCATCGCCATGACCGGGCTGCCGTCCTTATGCAGACCCATCTCATCCTGCAGTGCCGCCTTGCAGACCGCCTTGCCTTCCTGGAAGGTATCGACGTCATAGTTCTTGGCAATGTCAGGATCGGTGGCGGGATTGAACACATCCACATCGATGCCGTTCAGGATGCCGCAGGTCTTGTACTGCTTCTGACGCAGCAGACCGTCCAGACCATGGCTGAACCAGGGGTCCAGGATCTCCTGGGCATACGTCGGGCTGACGGTGGTGACCTTGTCGGCAGTTTCAATGGCACCTTTCATGAAGTTGGCGCAGCCGTCATACTCCACCACATGGGCGTCCCGGGCACCGATACCGCAGGTATCTTCCAGAATATCCAGGCCATACTTGCCCTGGTAGGCAATGTTATGGATGGTGAACACCGTCTTGATGCGGTTGAACTTATCCAGATGGCGATAGTACAGGTTCAGGTACACCGGGGTCAACGCCGTCTGCCAGTCGTTGCAGTTGATGATGTCCGGCTCGAAGTCGGTATAGAACAGCATCTCCAGAATGGCGCGGGAGAAGAACGCAAAGCGCTCGCCGTCGTCATAGAAGCCATACAGGCCGCTGCGCTTGAAGTAGTACTCGTTATCAATGAAATAGAATACCACGCCGTCCCGCTCGGCTTTGAACAGGCCGCAGTACTGGCTGCGCCAGCCGACCGGTACGCTGAAGTTGGTCACATAGGTCAGGGTATCCTTGAATTTGAGATCACCGTACAGCGGCATTACCACGCGGCAATCAATTCCATCCTTGACCAGCGCTTTCGGCAGGGCGCCCGCCACATCGGCCAGACCGCCGGACTTGGCAAACGGTGCAACTTCGCTGGACGCATATAAAATTTTCATAAGCACCTCCGATGGTGGATTCTTTCAAAAAAACAGGGGGACGGGCAGACCGGCGGTCTCCCCGTCCCCCTCATCTAAGCTGTCTCCGGGGAGAGGGAGAACAGCCTCTATGAGCTATTATACGCTGTGGTTCTTGGCAATGAAGACCGGGAAGGTATCGGTACCGGTCAGCTTCTTGCCCTCGGTGATATGAACGTTTTTATCGGTCACAACGTGCTCCACCACGCAATCAGGCTCCACAACGGTATCCTGCATCAGCACACAGTTCTTTACCACGGCGCCCTTCTTGACCTGGCAGCCGCGGAACAGAACACAGTTCTCCACCGTGCCTTCGATCACGCAGCCGTCAGCCAGCAGGCTGTTCTTGACCGTGCTGCCTTCCAGATAGCGCGTGGGGTTATCGTCACGAATCTTGGTGTAGATGGGCGCACCGCCGAACAGCGCTTCCATGCTGCCGGGCTCCAGCAGGCGCATATTCTCGTCGAAGTAGCTCTTCATATCCGAGATACGCGCCGCATAGCCCTTGAACTCGTAGGCATGGACGTTGAGCAGCTTGAGGTTGCGGGCCAGAATGTCACGCTCAAAGTAGACCAGGCCGCGCACCGCCGCGTCATGAATCAGATGGATCAGGCTTTCACGCTCGATGACATACATATTCATGGAGAGGTTCTGCTCGCCGAGGCGATAGTCATTGGACAGAATCTCGGTGACGCGGCCATCCTCATCAATGCGGACGGTATAGTTATCGCTGCGGGCACCTTCGGGAATCGGTGCACGGTTGTAGACCATCGTCACATCGGCGCCGCTGGCAACGTGCGCGTCGATGAGCTTGCCAAAGTCGAAGTTGACGGCCATATAGGCGTCAGACAGGATCACATAGCGTTCCTTCTGATCTTCCAGCCAGGAAAGGATGCTCTCGATGGCATCCACGCGGCCGGAATACATTTTGACGCTGCGCTCTGCAAAGGGAGGCACGATGTTCAGGCCGCCGCGCTTGCGGGTCAGGTCCCATTCACGGCCGGCGCCCAGGTGGTCCATCAGGGAGTGATAGTTTTTACGCACGATGACCGAAACGTTATCGATGCCGGCATTGACCATGCTGGACAGCGTGAAGTCGATCAGGCGGTAACGGCCGCCGAACGGGATGGAGGCCATAGAGCGCTCCGCCACCAGTTCGGGAACAAGATTATCATAGGTGTTGGCGAAAATCACGCCGAGAGCGTTGACGTTGCTGTTTACCATTGTTCCTCACCATCCTTTACATCGCTGGAAACCATTGCTTTGGGGCCAACCGTTGCACCCTTGCCGATCACGACACCGGAGCCTACGGTGGCGACATCACCGGGTTCGGCGATGTTCAGGCCGCCTTCGGGCATAGCACCCACAGTAGCGCCTTCTTCCACCGTGACATTTTCGGCCACGATGCAGTGCTTGACACTGGCGCCTGCTTTGATGATGGTGCCGCCCATGACCACCGCCGCTTCCACGGTTGCGCCCTTTTCAACGACAACGCCGGGGAACAGAATGGAGTTGTTGACCGTACCGTCAACGCGGCAGCCTTCGGAGATCATCGAGTTCACGATGGTCGCGTCATTGCCGATGCGCTGGCAGGGCTGGCCGGAGTTGCGGGAATAGATCTTCCAGTTTTCATCAAACAGGTTGATGCCGGAATGGCTGGGATCGAGGACTTCCATGTTCGCCTGCCACAGGCTGGAGATGGTGCCGACGTCCTTCCAGTAACCGCTGAAGTGATAGGCGTACATACGACGGCCATCCTTGAGCAGGTTGGGAATGACGTTTTTGCCGAAGTCGTTCTCGGAGTTGGGGTCGGCCTCGTCCTCGGTGAGGTACTTCTTCAGGATATCCCAGTTGAAGATGTAAATGCCCATGGAAGCCAGGTTGGACTTCGGGTTCTTCGGCTTTTCCTGGAATTCGCTGATCTTGTCGTTTTCGTCGGTGACCATCAGGCCGAAGCGGGAAGCCTCGCTCCAGGGCACTTCCATAACGGCAACGGAGAATTCTGCATCCTTCTCTTTGTGGAAGCGCAGGAAGTCGGAATAATCCTGCTTGCAGATCTGGTCACCGGACAGGATGATGACATATTTGGGGTCGTAGCGGTCAATGAAAGAAATATTCTGATAGATCGCATTGGCCGTGCCTTTGTACCAGTCAGAGCCGGAAGCCTGCTGGTACGGCGGCAGCACATGGACACCGCCATGCAGACGGTCCAGGTCCCAGGGCTGACCGTTGCCGATGTACTCGTTGAGGACCAGCGGCTGATACTGGGTCAGGATGCCGACCGTGTCAATATCGGAATTCACGCAGTTGGACAGCGGAAAATCGATGATACGATACTTTCCGCCGAACGGAACTGCAGGCTTGGCGAGCTTTTGGGTCAGCGCATACAGGCGCGAGCCCTGGCCGCCGGCCAGGATCATTGCGATCATTTCTTTTGCCATAAGATTTCTCCCCTTAAAATTCTGGCTTACGCCATTTTTACAAAATATGGGTATACGATCTATCCAGCACGCAGGAACAAGGCGGGCTTACGCCTGCGGTTTGGCTTTGGTGGTGCGGCTGCTTTTGCCGGCCGCAGCGGTCTTGGCAGTGGCTGCCTTTTTGGTCTTTCCGGATGCCTTGGCTTTGGCCGGTGCCTCGTCCTTTTTGGCGCGGGGCTTGCGGGCCGCCGGGACCTGGAAATACAGGGTGGACAGCGGCGGCAGCGTCAGCGAAACGTGCTGCTCGAAGCCGTGCATCTCGCCCTTCTTGCTGCGCACCGTACCGTTGGTCACACCGGAACCGCCGTACTTGGGATCATCCGAGTTGAGGATCTCCTTGTAGCTGCCGGGATTGGGCACGCCCATCTCGTAGTTCTGACGCAGCACCGGGTTGAAGTTACAGACGATCATCAGCATCTTGCCTTCCGCATCACGCCGCAGGAATGCGATGACACTCTGCTGGTTATCGTCAGGCACGATCCACTGGAAGCCTTCCCAGCTGTAATCCACCTGCCACAGGGCGGGCGTATCGCGGTACAGATGGTTGAGGTCCTTGACATAGTCTTGCAGCTGGCGGTGCTTGTCGTAGCCAAGCAGCATCCAGTCAAGCTGCTTCTTTTCGTCCCACTCGATGAACTGGCCGAACTCCTGCCCCATGAAGAGCAGCTTCTTGCCGGGGTGGGCCATCATGTAGCCGTAGAAGGTGCGCAGGTTGGCGAACTTTTCTTCATAATCGCCGGGCATCTTGTTGATGAGGCTGCACTTGCCGTGGACGACCTCATCGTGGCTGATGGGCAGTACAAAGTTCTCGCTGAAAGCGTAGAAGAAGCTGAAGGTGACCTTGCCATGGTTGCCGGCGCGGAACAGAGGATCGGTCTTCATGTAGCTGAGCATATCGTTCATCCAGCCCATGTTCCACTTGAAGTTGAAGCCCAGACCGCCGTCTGCAGCGGGTTTGGTCACCAGCGGCCAGGCCGTGGATTCCTCGGCAATCATCATCTTGTGCGGGTACCGGCTCAGGACCGCGGTGTTCAGCTTCTGCAGGAAGGCAATGGCTTCCAGGTTTTCCTTGCCTCCCTTGCTGTTCTGCTCCCACTCACCGTCGCGGCGGTTGTAGTCCAGATACAGCATACTGGCGACTGCATCCACGCGCAGGCCGTCCACATGGTACTTTTCGATCCAGAACATGGCGCTGGAAACCAGGAAGCTGGCCACCTCATTCATGCCATAGTTAAAGACCATGGTACCCCATTCTTTATGCTCGCCCCGGCGCGGGTTGGGGTCCTCATAGCAGGGGGCGCCGTCAAACATATACAGGCCGTAGGCATCCTTGGGGAAGTGGGCGGGCACCCAGTCCAGAATGACACCGATGCCGGCCTGATGCAGTTTATCCACAAAGGCCATGAAATCTTTGGGCGTACCGTACCGGCTGGTGGGCGCAAAGTAGCCCGTGACCTGGTAGCCCCAGCTGCCGTCAAAGGGATACTCGGTAATCGGCAGCAGCTCTACATGGGTATACCCCATCTCTTTTATGTAAGGCACCAGCTGATCGGCCAGTTCGGAATAGTTGTACGGGACGCCGTTTTCCGGGTCCTTCATCTTCCAGCTGCCGGCCTGCAGCTCGTAAATGGACATCGGGCTGTTGATGACGTCCCGCTTTTCTTCCGCCTTGTTCCAGGCCTCATCGCCCCAGGGGTAACCTTCAATGTCATAGACTTTGCTGCCGTTGGAGGGCCGGGTTTCGGTATGGAATGCATACGGGTCCGCCTTGTAGACCAGCTCATCGGATGCGGTGGTGATGCAATATTTATAAACGTCGTATTCCTTGATGCCCGGAATGAACAGTTCCCAGATGCCGTCGGCGACCTTCTGCATGGGATGATCGCCCGGTGCCCAATTGTTGAAATCACCTACAACGGCGACCGCGTTGGCATGTGGTGCCCAGACGCGGAACACCGCGCCGGCCTGGCCGTCCTGATCGCACAGATGCGCGCCAAAATAGCGGTACGCTTCCTGATTGTTGCCCTGACGGAACAGATAGATGGGCAAGTCAGAACTCTTGGGCGTCTGTTTGCCTTGCTTCAACGTAATCTCCCCTTTTGGGCTGCGTTTGCACACAGTCCGTGTATTTAGCTAATACTATATTACCCGTTTCGGGCATGAATTTCAAGTTTTTTCTGTAATAATCTGCTAAAATTTTCCGGCTTGCCATTTGTGATTTGTGCAAATTCGACACAATGCTCGTTGCAATGTTGTATCCTTATACAAAAAAGCCCCGCGCAAGGTATTTTTTACACCTTGCGCAGGGTTGTTTAACATTATGCTCCGTAAATATAATAGGGGTTCTGACCGCTGTATATACTGCGGCGGTTCCACACCGTATGGGTGGCCAGATACTCTGCCCACGCACGATACCCCGACGGGGTGAAATGCACACCGTCGCTCGTCTGGTAATCGTCGATCTGGCTGCCGTCTGCCGGGTTGGTCAGCACCTCGCGGATGTTGACAAAGTAGCAGCCCTTGCGCAGCGCCAGATTGGCCAGCAGGTCATTGACCGTGGCAATGCGGGCGTTGTCCAGGCCCGGTTTGCTCTGAACGACCGTTTCCTGCACGCCGGGAATGGCCTGGATATAGAAAATCACACCGGGGTTCAGCTGTTCCCGCAGCGTATCAATAAAGCGCTCATAGTAGGCCAGGAAGCTCTCCTCATTGCCCTGGGTCACCAGATTGTTGGTGCCCACCAGAATATACACGTAATCCGGCTGGGAGGCCACGATGGTTTCCATGGGGGTTTCCTGCGTACCGGTAACGGCGTTTTTCATGGCGGTATTATTGACGAAGCTGTTGACGCCCGCACCGGTATAGGTAGCATACTTGGCATTGGGATAGCCGGTCTGGTAAATGCCCAGGCCCGACGCAATGCTGTCGCCCACAAAGGTGACGGTATCAAAATACTTGCTGGTGACCGTTCCCAGCATGGGCACACCGATCATGCGGTGGTCGGTGTTCAGGTATTCGGTATCGATGGTCTGTGCCACGGCGGTAGAAGTGTTCCACACAGCGGTATCAACAGCCTGCACGATCCGCTCCGGCTGCTTGCCTGTGACAGGCGTGGGGGCCGGGGTTGCGCTGGTTTCCGGTGTGGCCGTTGCAGCTACCGGCTGGGCAGAAACCTCCGGCAGCGGTGCCGGCAGGTCACCGCCTTCTTTTTCATACCAGAACCAGCCGGCGACCGCACACAGCAGCGCCAGAAGCACCAGCAAAATCAGTACCAGACGGCGCTTGCGGCGCCGCCGGGCGAATTCATTACGATAGGTATAAAAATCAGCCATTGAAAGCTCCTGACATATCTTCCATTACGATGTTCTTATTATAACGCGTTTATACCGCAGGGGCAAGGGGGACGCCAATCTTTTACATACCCGGACGATATATGCACAAATCTTACACTTGACGGGGTCCGCCCCGCCCCCTATAATAAAAATAGAAATGCTATTGTTACAAAGGAGGCACTGCTTTATGGCATGGATGATCGTATCCGACAGTTCCTGCGAGATCCGGGGACTGGAGCATCCGGCCCCGGGCGTACAGTTTGCCCTGGCTCCTTTTAAAATCCGCATCGGTGAGCGGGAGTACGTGGACTTGCCGACGCTGAATGTACCCCAGATGCTGCAGGCCATGACCGAATATAACGGGGCCAGCACCAGCGCCTGCCCCAGCCCCGAGGAATGGGCCGAGTGGTTTCTGCAGGCTGACAACGTCATTGCGCTGACCATCAGCAGCAATCTTTCGGGCAGTTACAACGCGGCCTGCTCGGCGCGGGAGATGGTGCTGGAAGAACACCCCGAGAAGAAGATCTTTATTCTTGATACCCTGAGCTGTGCCGGTGCGTTGGGCGATGCCGCCGAGCTGGCAAACACGCTGATCGGCCAGGGACTGGGCTTCGAGGATGTATGCTTCGCCCTGAAAAAATTTGCCGAAACCACCCACATCCTGTTCGCGCTGGCCAGTTTTGACAACCTTGCCAAAAACGGCCGGGTCAGCAAAGTCGTTGGCTTTATTGCGGGGCGGCTGAATATGCGCGTTCTGGGCCGGCGCACCAGCGATGGCAAAATCGACTTTTTCTTCAAGACCCGCGGCGAGACCCGGGTACTGGCGAAGATTCTGGAGCAGATGGACGACGACCACTACGACGGTGTGCACCCCGTTCTGATCAGCGAATGCAACAACGTCAATGCCGCCAAATTGCTGGAACACGGCATCCATTCCAAGTGGCCGGAGGCCAAAGTCCGTATTCTGCCCTGTTCCGGCCTGTGCAGCTTCTACGCCCAGGATCAGGGCCTGATCATCACCTATTGAGCACCTCCACCCAAATTTTCAAGACGGCTTCCGCCGTCTTTTTTATTTGCCATTCAACAAAAAAGTCCCGGACTATACCGGGACTTTTCCGTTTGTTTTGTATTTATTTTTCCTGTTCGCGCTCTTTTTTGCGCTTCATTCGCTCCACAAAAGCGGCACGCTGCTTGTTCCAGCGGGCATCCGCCTCGGGGGTGGCGGGGTCGGTGCAGCGGGCAAAACTCCAATGCAAACCGTCGCGGCGGCTCAGCTTGAAGCGCACATACCACGGCCCACAGTACGGGCAGACGCTGCGGGTATAGTACCCCGTATTGCCGCGCTTGAGCCACACTTCATCGTGGGTAAGCTCGGCGCCGCATTCCGGGCAGTTGGTCCGGTTGATTTCCTCGGCGTTGCGGTAATCGTCGTGGTCCAGGCGGTCCGGAAAAACCCGGACATCCCGCGCGGCGGTATCATCCCCCAACAGCGCTTCCCGCAGCAATTCCTCGTCGGTGGGATAAGTCGCCAGCCCTTCGGCCAGCGGCAGTTTGCGGCAGATGCGCGCCGTATACAGCGCATCATCCAGCGCATTGTGGAAGGGTTCCTCTTTCGGGATGCCCAGCCGGTCCACCACGCTCTCCAGGGTCAGTCCCTCCCCTTCCTTACGGGGATAGGTCTGCAAAAAGATGCGCTGCAGATCATACCAGCGTTCAGGCCAACGCTCATCCAGACCGGTCAAAAACAGATTCTGCTTGAGCACCGGCACATCGTCCAGGCCCCATTCCGCCAGTTCTGCGTCCGGTCCGGCCCAGTCCAGAAATTTCTGCAGGCCTTCCTTCATCGGCATACCGGCATCCAGGTCCCCCTGGGAAAGCCCGGTCACTTTGGCGATATGATGCTGCAATTTGCGGAAAATCCGCGGCCGCAGATTCACTTCAAAGGTGTCGAGCACATCGCCGCGTTCGTTGATGCGCGCAGCACCGATCTGAATGATCTCACCGCGCAGCGTCAACTCCGTACCGTGATACAAAAAGGTTTTGGGCTGATACCCGATGTTCCACTCCAGGTCAAAAACGATCAGATTCACAGATCAGCTCTCCTCGTTCAAAATATACTGTTCTACGGCCAGTCCCACACCGTCGTGATCGTTGTCGGCGGTCTGGCAGTCCGCTGCCGCCTTGACAGGCGCCTGTGCATTGCCCATGGCTACCCCCAGCCCGGCAAAACGAATCATCGGCAGGTCGTTCCAGCCGTCGCCGCAAGCCATCAGATTTTCCGCCGTCAATCCCTTGCTGCGCAGCAGCAGATCCAGCGACGCGGATTTTTCCACGTTCAGCGGCATGGTTTCGATAAAGAACGGCTGCGAACGATAGATGGACAGCTTCCCGGCAAATTCCTGCTGCATCAGTTCCTCCACATGGGGCATATCCGCCGGGTCACCGGTCAGCAGCAATTTATGGATGGGATACCGCACCTCCGCAGGCAGGTCCGGAACCTCCCGCACCGGAATCTTATTGATGCGGGCCTCCTCCTGCACATAAGGGCTGTCGGCCCGTTCGGTCACAATACCGTTGGCATCATAGGTCAGCGGCACAACATTCCAGTAGCGGCTGAAGGTACACACCGGCTCGATCAGATCCGGCGGAAACGCATGCTGTACCAACGTTTTGCCGGTCTGGCAGTCGATGATCTTACCGCCGTTATAACTCAAAATGCAGCCGCCGAACTTTTCCAGTTCCAATTCCCGCGCCAGCGGTTGGATTCCCACCGTGGGACGCCCACTGGCCAGCACAATGCAGACACCCCGCCGGGCGGCTTCCTGCAGCGCCGCCTTGGTCCGCGGCGTGATAACCTTCTCGCTGTTGGTCAGCGTTCCGTCCAGGTCCAGCGCCAATACTTTATACTTCATACATTCTTCCCCCGCTCCGATTTATGCCTATTGTACTCTAAAACCCGGGATTGTGCAACCCGGAATCCCCGGCTTTTGCTTGACAAGACCGCCCCGGCATGGTAAGATACTGACACTGTGTAAGGGAGTAGTCGGCACCGCAGCAGAGCAACTGCGGTGCAGTTCTGTCAACAGAATGGGCCGCTTTCGGCTCTGGCTTAACTTGAAATGGCGAGACTTGCCTGTTCCGTTTTTACGGGACAGGTAGGTCTTTTTTTCTTGCCAAAAAACGGAGGAATTGTACATGACACTGTTCGATTTGACCTTGATCGCCATCAGCCTTTCCATGGACGCTTTTGCCGTGTCCATCTGTAAGGGGCTGTCCGTCCGCAAAGTAAGTTTCCGCCATGCGCTCACCTGCGGGTTGTGGTTCGGCGGGTTCCAGGGGTTGATGCCCGCTCTGGGGTATTTCCTCGGTGACCGGTTCTCTGCCCTGCTGACCCGCTTTGGTCCCTGGATTGCTTTTATCCTGCTGGCAATCATCGGCGCCAATATGTTCAAGGAAAGTTTTGGCGAAGACGAAACCCTGGACGACGACTACTCCCCCAAAGCGATGCTGCCGCTGGCTGTCGCCACCAGCATCGACGCGTTTGCGGTGGGTGTCGGCTTTGCCGCCGTTCAGGTACAGATTCTGCCGGCGGTGGCACTGATCGGCTGCATCACCTGCGTGTTGTCCGGTGCAGGCGTTAAGGTTGGCGCAATCTTCGGTGACAAATATCGCGCACCGGCTGAGCGCATCGGCGGCATCGTGCTGATTTTGATTGGTCTGAAAACGCTGCTTGGCGGTCTGGGAATCCTGTAACAGATAAAAAAGGACGGCGCATCTGCGCCGTCCTTTTTTATTAGTCGGAGCAAATCCGACGAAGGTCTGCCTGCCCTTGGTCCGTTTGCTTTCCATATACGTTTGCCTGCTTGTTTCTGCCTGTCACACTGCGAAACGGGTAAGAAGTCCGATCGCTACACAGAGTACACCTGCCAGCCGCACACCCAGCAATGCGCTTTTTTCGAGGTTGCTGTTCTTCCATCGTTCCGGGCATACCGGATGTAAAATACAGAGTCCCCCGTACAACACCCAGGCGGCATTTACCAGGATTCCCGCATGAAGGAGAAAGGCCAGTGCATTGGCAAAAACGATCAGCACAATGCCGATTCCTATAAGCCTGTCAAAGGTCAGTTTTTCCATTGTTTTCCTCCCTTTCCCTTCTGGCGTGTTTTTATTGTACCACGTTCCCAACACCCCACACAAGAAATCTTTCGCGAAGCGGCGTCGCAATGCCGGACCACGCCCTTGTTTTCTTCGCTGTATCGACAGTAAACGAATCATCGGTTTACTTTATGGTGACTCCGTGCTATGCTTTTACCGTAACGAAGGAGGCATTTCTATGGATGCAAAAGCATTCGGCGCCTTTTTGGCAGAAACCCGCCGGGCCAAAGGCCTGACTCAAAGTGCCTTGGCGGAACAGCTGCACGTAACGGACAAAGCCGTCAGCCGCTGGGAACGGGGATTGGGTTTTCCCGATATCAATACATTGGAACCGCTGGCCGATGCACTGGGGCTGACACTCTCTCAGCTGATGCACGCTGACCGCGGGGACGGCAGTAACAGCGGCCAATCTCTGGAAGATTTTTTCTCTTTGCTTGCCCCCAGCCATATACAGTGGTTGTCTGTTTTCAACGCCGCTTTTTGGCTAACCGTTGGTCTGGCCATCTGGATTCAGATTGCTTGCCCTCTGATGGTGGTCGTGCAATGGCATCCGGAAGGCACTGGCGTTCTGACCCCCAGCCTGATCCTACCCAAACCGGTAGTCTGTTTCATCTGTATCGGGGTTAGTGGCCTGGTCACACAAATCTGCAAAGCAGCTGAACATGGTTTTTTTCGGCATTCCTTTTTTCTCTGGGGCAGAGCCTTCCACCCGCGCTTTTTCCCTTGGGTGGAGCTTCTGTTTCACCTGGTCTATATCTGGTTTGCCCTGTGTCCCCTTTTTGCGGAAATGATGATTCTTCTGTGCAACTAGCATTCCAGACACAACAACAGCGGCAGGAAAATCCTGCCGCTGTTACTTTTAATATAACTTATCTCTCAGCGCAAAGGTTTGCCGCTGAACACCGGGAACACGTCAAATTCGCCATAGCTTTCAATCTTCTCCATGGCTTCAAGGGTTTGTATATCTTCCGGAGAAATCTGAAAATCCACGGCACTGTTGTCCCGCATGTGCGCAGGGTTGGCGGTTTTGGGCAGTGCTACGGTACCCAACTGCAATACATAGCGGATGCAGAGCCGGGCCGGGGTTACACCGTACTTTTCCGCCATCCGGGTAATTGCAGGATTCTTCAGTGCTTCACCATGGGCAATGGGCGAATAGGCTTCTACAAGGATGCCCTGCGCCCGACAATACTCCAGCAAGGCTTTATCCGTATTGGTAATATGCAGCAAAATCTGATTCACCATTGGTTTGATACGGCAGCCTTCCAACAGATTCTCCAGATCATCCTGCAGGAAGTTGGAAACACCAATAGCCCGCAGTTTTCCCGCTTCGTATGCATCTTCCAGCGCCCGCCAGACTTCCTTGTTTTCTGCAAAGTAGCGGTTTTCTACCCGGAACTCCGCCCAGGGCTGCGGGCTGTGAATGATCATCATATCCAGATATTCCAGTCCCATCTTGGCCAGGGTTTCGTCGATGGACTGGGCCGCTGCTTCATAACTTTTGGCTTCTGCCGCCACCTTGCTGGTCACAAAAAGTTGTTCCCGGGGTAGGCCGCAGGTACGCACGCCTTCACCAACGCCTCGCTCATTGCCATACGCCTGGGCTGTGTCGATCAAACGATACCCGGCCGCCACAGCATCCCGAACAGCCTGGGCTGCTTTATCATCCTCAATAAACCAGGTGCCCAACCCCAGTTTGGGGATCTGAACCCCATTTGCCAAACGATAGCTCTCCTGTAAAATCATACGCTCCCTCCTGCTCATCCCTGCAGCTTCCTGTATTCTTCATCGGTGACCGGCTCACACCATTCGTTGCGGCAATCCTCTCCCGGTACTTCGATAGCAATATGGCTGAACCAACTGTCTGCTTTGGCACCATGCCAGTGTTTAACCTCCGGAGGAATGGTGATAACGCTGCCCGGTGTAAGGCTTACTGCCGGTTTCCCATCCTCCTGGTACCAGCCTTCACCTGCCGTGCATAACAGAATCTGCCCACCGCCTTTGGATGCATGATGAATGTGCCAGTTGTTACGGCATCCGGGCTCAAAGGTAACATTGGCCAGAAAAACGCCGCACTTCGGGTCCGTCAAAGGGTTCAGAAAAGAATGGCCAACAAAATATTGTGCGTAAGCGTCATTGGGGGCACCAGTACCAAACACATTCTGCACTTCAAATGCTGCTTTTTCCATTGCTTTCATATCAGATACCTCCTGAGCAAAATTGCAAAAGATCAGAAACAAAGACCTGACAATAGCTTCCCGTACCATCAGCCTGATGCGGTCCAATCTGTTTCT
>ERZ1090867.480-NODE-482-length-16657-cov-9.792917_pt1 | contig 16657 bp, 12 predicted proteins | sample MGYA00478476_ERZ1090867 | MGnify/ENA primary metagenome ERZ1090867 (study PRJEB33644, sample SAMEA5815742) | chicken gut metagenome | biome: Chicken; feature: Gastrointestinal Tract; material: Caecum | place: Ireland | collected 2019-01-01 | study: A study of the... | reverse complement strand
AATTCTCCTTCCAGAGAATCCGACACGAAACATGCCTCCACCCGTTTCCACTCTTTTCTCAGAGAGTGAATAAAGAACAGATAGTATTTACCGTTTATTTTATAAAAATGAGTACCTTCATAACCAAGGCCGGGATGTCCTTCGTCCTTGACAACAATTCTGTCGATACCGCCTTCTTTCGGACCGCTCAAATCCGCATCCAATTCCTGCAGACGAATGTATTTGTTTCCCGATGCTATGTAGACTCTGTCATCATCATCAAACAAAATGGAACAGTCATGATAAAAGCCCTTGATATAACTCTTTTTCCACGGTCCTTCGATAGAAGGCGCTGAATAAATGTATGTTTTCCCGGTATCATTTGCCACAAAACACACATAAAAGATTCCTTTATGATAACGCAGGGAAGCCGCCCACATTCCCTGTCCGTATATATTTTCCTCCCCTTCTATTTTCTGTCCCGGAGTGGAATCCAATACATCATAGACATAGGATGCATGCTCCCAGTTTACCAAATCGTAAGACCGCAGAATTTCACATCCAGGCATAAAGTGCATCGTTGTGCTGACCATATAGTAAGTATTATCGACCCTGATGACATCCGGATCCGGATAATCCAAACGGGTGATAGGATTTATTTCCTGATTTCCTGTATTATTCATAGTTATCTCCTCTCTATATACTGCATAATTCTTTCATAGGAATCCCGTACCAGTTATACGTTGTTCTCAGCACCTGCCGTATTCTGAGAAACAACAGAAATATCAATATCATCCACATAAAAATCAGCGCTTCCGTCCGTTTCCAGATAAAGATTTGCTGAATTTAAATCCTCCGGAATCGTGCACTCTGCCGATACTTCCACCCAATCATCCGAAGCATTTTTTTCTATGAGCTGTTCGGATACCGTTGTATCTAATCCCATTCGGATCTTTTTATCCTGTGTTTTAACAAATGCTGTTATTTTCACAGTTCTGCCAATATAAGAAGACAGATCCATCTTCATGGATGCATCCTGTTCGCTTCTGCTTATTTTAAGAGCATATCCTATTACGGCATCTTCTGTATGATTTTCTGTATTTACCATTGTAATGACCGACTGATGTCCTGTTCCACGGCTGTAAACCCCTACGCTCTGCGGCGTTACTGTTTTCGTTTTACCGTCCTCCACATAGGGTTCAAAAGAAACATGCATATCTTTTGCGTTAACAGCGAGCTTAACCGCTGTCAATGAGAACTCCTCACCTTTTCCGGCCATAACCATCGCTTCAAAAGCGGGTTTCTTTGACAAGTCACCATTGAAAAGCAACGGATTTACATCAGTTCTCCAGGATGCGTCATCGGTCAATCCCCATATTGTGACGGATGTAAGATTTACCCCACCTTTTACTTCCTCTATCAACCTTGCAAAAAAATCATAGTAGAACTTTGCCTGGTAGAATTCTGCATTTGCGTCACTTCCTGTACAACCGACATCCAGCTCCGTGATATGTATTTCATCCACAGCTGCATCATACTTTTCCAGCGCAGTCATATACTGTTCAATATTCTGCGTGTCATCCAGATGACCCTGCATTCCAATTCCATCGATCAGACCATCTCCATATATGGTTCCATCTCCATCCGGGTGAATCACCGGACTGGTAACTTTTTCATGATTTTCATTCCATGGTTCTTCCGTCAGAAAATGTACAATTGCATCGCTACGGGAAACCACCCATTCATTATAGTCGTTATAAAACAGTTTTGGCTGAATAGAAGACAGATCATCCGTTTCCGGATTCAATCCATAAAGGGAAGCATACTGATTGGAATACAGAACTTCTGCTTCTCTTGCGTATAAAAAGCAGTAATACAGATAGTCCGGCCCTATAATCTGATACCAGTAACTATTGCGCAAACCATCCGGCTGACTCTCATCGCATGCTTCGTTTACCACATCCCATGCATAAATAATATCAGCATACCCATTCCGATAAGTGTACTCCAATACTCCATATATATAAGTTTTTAACCTTTCCAGCAAAACTTCACGGCTCACCAGACAATCTTCATCCAGAACATCTGTATCGCTAACCGTCAGGTTTCCACCAGAATATGCTTTAAAATCTTTTGCAAAAATAGATGGATTGACCTGTGCATGCCACACAAGTACATGTCCACGGACTTTTACTCCATTTTCTTTGGCCCAATCCAATAATTCCTCCGCCGCAAAATCAACGGTAAACAACGTTTCCGATGAGGCATCAAAATTGTAAGCCGGTTTGAATTCATTGCCAAACGTAATACTGTTATACATTCTGCTGATTAATGCTTCTTTCTCCGGATTACCGATTTCTGCAAGCTGATTGTTCCAATGGTCAATGGCTTCACAGCCGGTTCCCAGCATAAAATATTCTTTATAAAGTTCATCCAGTTCCTCATAAGAACTGGTATCTGCATATTTTCCTGTGTTGGTTTCTGATTCTTCCTGCATGATTTCCACCCTTTCTACCGTCTCCGATTCTTTTTGTGATGTTTCAGACTCTCCTTTCGTCATCTGTTCCGCAAATACGCCAAAGAGCATCGCAACCGCCGCTGGCAAAATGATCAACATCCACTTTTTGTTTTTTCCTGTTTTCATCCCAAACGCATTTCCCCCTTGTCTTTTAGCATCTCCCACATGATTTTATCTAAAGTGTAACTTTTTTCTTCTTTTTTTTCTTCTTATCACTTGCTAACCTGCTCCCATTTGTTGCTGAATGTTGTTAAATGATGAAAGTACTATTTTTTTCTGTCGTTTTGCGATATTCTGTGGGCGTCATCCTCATGATCTTAAAAAATGCCCGGTTGTAGTAACTGATATTGTTGAATCCACAGGAAAGAGCGATTTCTGTTACTTTTTTGTCTGTCAAAAGCAATTGATTGCAGCTTTGCAGGATACGATATCGTATCAAATAACGAAACGGTGTCATTCCTGTTAATTCCTTAAAGGAACGACAGAACTGCCCTTCACTCAAATGGGCGTATTCTGCCAATTCTTCCAAAGTGATATTCTGATGATAGTTTTTGTGTATATAAACAAGGGAATCCGATAACTGATCGGCATTTACATAAAATGCTTTCTTTCCTCCGATTTTGGATATGTGGTGATGAAAAAGCTTATCCCATATCAATAAAGAGGTTCCCCTCATATAGAGTTCTCCTGCCTCCTGGTTTTGAATGATCTGGTTTAAATATGTAAGAATCTCTTTCTGCCAGTCAATCCCCTCCGTCAAAACCGTCGCGAAAGCCAGATTATTATGCAGCACCGGCAGTACATAGGTGTTATAACTGTACGTTTCAGACTCTGAGAACAAGAACATCGGCGATAAAACAAAAGCATAAAACGCCGGCGGGATTTCTGACCGACTATTGGCGTAATGAAGCAGCCCAGGCGGAATAAAAATCCCATCCCCCGCCTGCAGGACATACGATCGATCTTCCATATGAACGGTGATTTCTCCCTGTACCAGCACTAAAAACTCCATTTCATGATGCCAATGGAGATATAACACCGGTTCATGATCCACGGCCGCCTCGGTATAGTGAACCGAATACGGAGCCGCGTCTGTCTGATGTGAAATATTTTCATAAAAAGAGTCATTGGTATAAGAATTCATAAAATCTTCTCCCCGGAATTCATATTACAAAAACCATATCACGAATTTTTTAACACATCAAGATTGTGTTAGTTTTTATCAAGAAAAATCAAGCCATCAAAAGTCATCATTGCTATAATAAATTAACAGAAATCCAATGCTGTTACAAATAAGATGAATTTCAAGAGAGGTGTATGCATGGGAAAAATAGTGTTAGAACAGAATCGATTGATCTTTCAGAGAAGAGACGAACTGGTAGTCATTGAAGCATACGGCAGGAACTGTCTGCGAACCAGAGCGACCAGAAATGCCTGTATCTCGGATGAAAACTGGACCTTACTTCCGCCTGCGACGGAAGACAACTGTATCATAGAGGGAAACGAAGATTTTGCCACAATTACCAATGGAGATGTGAAAGCCACGATCGAAGCGGGATTTCCATGGTATGGCGGCATTATCTGTTTTTACCGAAAAGACAAATTAATTTTAAAAACCAAATATGAAGGCGACTATGTGAACAAATATGTCCATACAGAAGGAAACCACTATACGGTCAAGGCGATTTTCGAAGCAAATCCCGGAGAACATTTTTATGGACTGGGACAGGAAACAGAAGATGCCTTTGACAGAAAGGGAAGCACCTGCAATCTGGTACATTATAATACAAAATCCACATTGCCATTCCTGTATTCCTCGCTGGGTTATGGCTTCTTTTGGAATAACCCATCCCCTGGCCGATGTGAAACCACAAGAAATCACACCATGTGGTGCAGCGACAGCGCTTATCAGGCGGATTATTTAATCTTTGTCGGTGACAAGCCGGCGGATATTATGAAAACTTATGCCGAATTAACCGGTTACGCGCCTCAGTTTCCGGAATGGGCTGCCGGCTTCTGGCAGTGTAAACTTCGTTATGAAAGCCAGGAGGAATTACTCTCTGTAGCAAGAGAATATAAACGGCGCGGGATTCCGATTGATGCCATCGTCATTGACTATTTCCACTGGACCGAACAGGGCGAATGGAAATTTGACCCAAAATACTGGCCGGATCCTTCCGCTATGTGTAAAGAACTGGAAGAAATGAATATTAAACCGATTGTGTCTATTTGGCCGACCATCAATCCAAGCAGTGAAAATTATGAAGTGATGAACGAAAAAAATATGCTGGTCCGCACCGAAAACGGACAATACGGTACTTTTTCTTTCTATGGACAGCAGACCTTTATCGATCCGATGAATCCGGAGACCAGAGATTTTGTATGGGGTAAGATCAAAGAAAATTACTATTCCCATGGCATTAAGAATTTCTGGTTGGACGAAGCGGAACCGGAAGTACACCCTCAGCAATTCGGCCACTTGCATTTTTACAAGGGAAACGGCGCACAGACCGCGCTCTTATATCCCTATTACTATGTAAAAATGCTCTATGAGGGCTTACAAGATGCCGGAGAAACAGAAATCATTTCTTTGACCCGGGCAGCATATCCCGGCAGCCAGAAATACGGCGCGGCTGTATGGAACGGTGACATTGTGTCCGATTGGAATGCTTTGCGCCAAAGCGTGACCAGCGGTCTTTCCATGGGCATGTGCGGCATCCCATGGTGGAACAGCGATATTGGAGGATTTCTGAGCGGGGATACTTTAAGCGATGATTTCCGGGAATTGATCGTCCGCTGGTTCCAATTCGGATTATTCTCACCAATCATGAGACTGCATGGTTCCAGACTCCGGACACCTGATCAGCCTGAGCCAAATCCAGGTATTATCGAACGAAGCGGTGGCCCCAACGAAATCTGGGCTTTTGGGGATGAAAATTATACCATCATCAAAAAACTGATTGAAACCAGAGAGAAGCTGCGTCCCTACATTATGAAATATATGGATATCGCCAGCAAAACAGGGTCTCCTGTTATGCGTCCAATGTTCTATGATTTTTATGAAGATGAAGTATGCTATACGTTAGAGGACCAGTATACGTTCGGTGAAGATATTCTCTTCGCCCCCATTATGGAACGCGGACAGGTGGAACGTAAGGTATATCTGCCGGAAGGCAGCTGGATATCCGTGATTGACCATAAAACCTATACAGGAAAACAATGGATCACCGTCCATGCCGAACTTGATCAATATATTGCTTTTGTAAAAGAGAACAGCGAAGTACTTGACGTCTTTCAGTAATCCTCAAAGAAAAACTTAATCGAGTAGGAGGCGGTGATTAGCCGCCGTCCTCACACACCACCGTGCGTACCGTTCGGTACACGGCGGTTTCAATAGTTGATGTGCAGAGACTGATAGGCTGTGGCTAAATCATAGAAGCCCCAGTTTATCAGTCTTTCTTTTGTTAATGCTCTTTTGACCACACCTGTGTTAGACATTCTCCAGTAGGATTTCCTGCTGTATGCTCCCTCGCAGGCTACCCACTCTGGTAAGCCCAAGCCTATCAGCTTTCTCCTCCGGGTCTTTGGCCGTTTCCACTGTTTCCAGATACACATCCGTATCCGGCGGTACAGCCATCCGTTCAGGCTTTCGATATTGTTCTTCATGTATATACCGATAACCAGCCGGATTTCACCTGGCTGAAGCCTCACGAAGAAAAAACATTTGTACAGTATTTCATGCCTTATAAGGGCGTAGGCCGGGTAGGCAACGCCACAAAGGATGCGGCGGTAAGCTTAACCAGAACAGAAGACGGACGGACGGTACTGAAGGTATATGTCACCGGCGATTATGCACAGGCCTCCATCCAGGTGACGGAAAAGGAACAGATTCTATATTCCCACACCACGGATTTGTCCCCAAAGACATGCTTTGAAGCGGAAATCCCAGCGCCTTCCCGTCTTTCGGACTGCACCGTCAAGGTAAGCTGCGGACAGAAAACTCTGGTCTCTTACTCCGTCTACGAGAAAAAACCAGAACCCATTCCCAGCCCCGCTGACCCCCTTCCTGCTCCCGAAAAACTTGCCACCACAGAAGATCTGTATCTGGCAGCTACCCACCTGGAACAGTATCGCCATGCCACCAGGGAACCTGCAGACTATTACCTGGAGGGACTGAAAAGAGATGCCACCGACATTCGGCTCAACAATGGTTATGGGCTTCTTCTGCTTCGTCGAGGACAAGTGAAAGAAAGTATCCCCTACTTCCAGTCTGCTGTGAAAAAGCAGACCTGGAAAAATCCGAACCCCTATTCCGGCGAATGTTATTTCAATCTGGGACTGGCATATGAAGCCAATGGAGAACCGGAAAAAGCCTATGATGCATTCTTCAAATCCATCTGGAGTGCTGAAACGCAAAGCGCCGGCATTTACTGGCTGGCATGTCTGTCCGCCAGAAAGGGAGAACTGGAAGATGCCCTGAAATTCGTGGAACAATCCATGATACGCAACTGGCATAATATGAAAGCCCGAACGCTGAAAGCCGCTCTTCTCCGCCTTCTGAAAAAGGATAACAGTACCCTTCTTTCGGAAAGCCTGTCCATCGATCCACTATATATGGGATGCCTGTACGAGAAAGCGCTGGCAGAAAATTCTATGGCAGACTGGAAACACATCATGCGCCCGGAAGCCCACAACCATCTGGAATTGGCTCTGGACTATGAAAAAGCAGGTCTCTATCAGGACGCGCTTCAAATTCTGCAGTCCTGCAAGGATGATAATCCTATGATTCTCTACTATCAGGGATACATGTACAGCAAACTCGGAAATGATGCGGCAGCGGCAGATTGCTTTGCCTCCGGAGAACATGCCTGCCCTGACTGTTGCTTTCCTAACCGGGTGGAGGAAATCGCTGTTCTGAAAGCAGCTATTGACAAATTACCTCAAGCCCCCATGGCACACTATTATCTGGGATGCCTGTACTATGACAAAAAACAGTACTGTCTGGCAACAGAACACTGGGAGGCTGCTGTGAAGGAAAACAATTCCATTGCAATGGTCTTCAGAAATCTGTCCATCGCTTACTACAACAAACAGCAGGACGGCGAAAAGGCTCTGACCGCCATGGAAAAAGCCTGCCAATTAGACAGCACCTACCCAAGATACCTGCTGGAATATGACCAGCTTGCCGCCCGATTGAATCTTCCGGTTTCTGACCGTCTCGCCCGTATGGAAGCACAACACGATCTGTTGAAAGAACGGGATGACCTATACCTGCGGTACATCACTCTGTTGAACAATACAGGGAGATATCAAGAGGCATACGATGCCCTCATGAGTCACCACTTCCATCCGTGGGAGGGAGGAGAAGGAAAAGTAAGCGCCCAGTATCGATATGCGCTGATCCATCTGGCAAAAAATCAACTGGCCGCGGGAAATCCGGAAACTGCGCTGCAGCTTTTGAATTCTGCCCTCACTTACCCGAAAAATCTGGGTGAAGGTAAGCTGCCAAACGTACCGGACAATCAGATTCATTACTTTATGGGCATGGCTTTCCGCCAGACAGGGGAATCCGCCAAAGCCGAAGAATACTTCCGTCTGGCTGCGTCCGGTCCCCAGGAGCCAAGCAGTGTCCTGTACTACAATGATCAACCCTCTGATTTCATCTACTATCAGGGACTTGCTGCCCGAGCACTGGGCAACGATGCGGCCGCAAGGAAAGCATTCCACAAACTGATCTCCTTCGGAGAGCAGCATCTCTTCGACGAAGTAGAGTATGACTTCTTCGCAGTGTCCCTGCCGGAAATTGAAGTGTACCAGGAGGATATTCGGTTGCGTAACGTACAGTACTGTAATTATCTGCGGGCTCTTGGCAGCCTTGGACTGGGAAAAAATGAGAAAGCAGAGGAATTGTTTGCCGGAATTCTCGAAAAACAAGGGGATTATCAGGGAGCACTGGAACACAGAACCATGAAAGCTTTCTAAACGATAACTCATAGCACGAAATATACCGCCCTTCAGAAGGGCGGTATATTGTCCATTCGTTTGAACTCCCGGAATTTTTCCAGAATCAATACATAACTGATCAGGCGGTCAAACACCTCTGCAAATTCCGCAGAAGTAACAAACAGCAGCTCATCTCCATGAATCCTGCCAAAATGAATACGCCCGTCTGCACTCGCCAGGGATGGATTTTCGCGTTTCACATACTCCATCACCTCGCTGATCTTCGCACATCCCCTGCGTCCCACATTGATCTTTCCATTGTGTGTCAGTTCATAATAGATTCCGGCTTCATCACTGGAAATGATTGTATTGGTATCAAGAATCAGCTGGAGCGCATGGTGACATCTTTTTCCATTGTCCACAGCAACGGCAAGCATTGTTTTCTCGTTCTTTTCTCCGCCATAAACAGAAACGGCCAATCCAACTTTAAAACTCTGTCCGCTCTTATCTTTGGTCTTGAAAACACGGTAATTGTTATTGTTAAATCTTGCGCCTCCCGGAACGACAATTTCCATCGTCCGGATGCCCAGATCCTGTTCCAGAAAAAATCCGGAATATTCTTCGGGTTTCAGACATTCACTGATATCCCTGAGCCCGTCACACAGATTGGCGATAAAAGGAAGCAGCTCATCTCTCGTCTGCCCGCCAATGTAATCGTAATACGTTCTCCTTATAAACTTGATATCATTCAATTTATGCAAATCGGAGCGCATACCGATTGTCTGAGACTGCGGAACAGGATTCTCACAAGACAGACACATTTCTCGGTAAGAGCCCGGACACTCCACCGGAAGATACCCTTTTTTCCTCTGAAAACCATACGCAAAAAAATCATGACCATTCGTGGCAAACGCATATTCTGTATTCAGCGCTTTTGCATAACGAAGCATCTGTCCGATCACTTCTTCACTGATTTCAACATGGGCTGCCTTGCATTCAATAACCGCAAGGATCGTGTTCCCGTCCGGACGCAGGATCAAAAGATCCGCCCTGTCTTTCCGGCTGGTATATCCATAACGTTTCATGGATACTTCCGTCTGCATATACCGGAGAGGCGTACGCAAAATCCATCGAAAATAACTGACAACTGATTGCCTTACTCTTTCTTCCGGTGTCAGAACAACCTTTTTTCGGCGACATCGGTCATACACATATTCCTTTCCTTCCGATACATAGGTTTTCGGTGAAGGAATAAACCTTAACAGCACATTTTTCTTTTTCCCCCACATATGCGTTTCTTCTTCCTTTCATTGTCTGAAGTATATTTGAAAGTTCATTTCTGCTGTCCGTGCAAAAACAGGGAACAGTTGAACCCTTACATTCTCAACCGTTCCCTGTCATCCATTTTTGATCAAATATTTTTTATTCTGCCGGACTCTCGCTTTCTGAAAGCCATTCCTGCACCTGTTCTACACTGACTTTCATCGCTTTCGCGATATCCTCCACAGCCATTCCTATCTCAGCAAGGCTTTTCACCGTTTCTTTCTGAGACTCCAGTTTGCCCCGTGCTATCCCATCTTCCACGCCTTCTCTATAGATCTTTTCAGATATTTCACACATTTCCTGATAACCTCCTTCTTCGCCTTTGAGATAATGTACCCTCTTTGAAAGATCACCGTGCGTCATGTCATTTGGATCTGCCGTCTTGAAATACTGCATCAGCTTTGCAGTTTCCGACCCATCATCTACAGCCGCATTCACATACAAAATATGTTGTCCATCCTCATAAGGGATACTGGTATTTCCGAAATGTTTTTCCACAGGATATGTGGTATATCCAGCCTTCCACAAATCTGTCTCACTGATATAGATGACATATACATCCGGCAGCTCTGCATAAGTTTTCCCTTTTTCCAGATATTCGCTGTCGATCATTGCACCGTAGAATCTGGTTCGTCTGGCGTGATCCACGGTATCGGCACGTTGGATTTCCAGATTGTAAAGCTTTCCAGTCCCGTCTTCCGCCAGAACATCCAGAATCGCATCATGCGAACGGATCTTAGAAATCCGATACTGAGACCGCACCTCCTTCACAACCAGATCTTCAATCCCTGTCAAAATCCGCAGCACATACTGACAAGCCGGTATGTCATTCAATGCTACAGACATAAATACGTTACTTAAAAGATTGAATTTTCTGGCTTCTTCCACACGTTTTTCGTGGTTCGCGAGGATTCGGACAGCGTCTCTGTCCATTTTTGTTTTTTTGATAATGGTTCCTCCTTTCGGTTTTCTCCCACTCTCCGAAAGATCCCAAAACCATCCCTGTCATGTTTACATAATACCATCCCGACCTATTGATTGCAAGCGCATTTATTTTTTGTCTTATTTCAACCCTTTACACAACGGTATCAGACAAAGCAAAATGATAATTCCGACGATACCGATCACAATACCCAGAATCATGCTTCCCCACACCATGGTGAAACACATCCCGACGCCCAGGGCAAGAGCGCCTACCACACCAACAACCGCTGTCAATACCGCTTTTCCCGTAATTTTAATCGGCTGTTTGTGCTCCATTTTTCTCCATACAAACACTATGATCAGGGCAAAAACAATACCTACACAACCAACGGCAACTCCAGGTTTAAAGGCATTCCATTCCGGAAGCAATGCCATGCACATTCCCAAACCCAAAAACAGACAGCTGATAATTCCCAAAATCATCGCAACAAAACTACTCTTCTTCATTTTTAAATACCTCCTCTTTCTTTCCTTTTCTTGTTTGTCACAAGTGCATTTTATATTTCTTATATTTCATTTGTGTTTGAAATTTGTTTTAGAAATATTAGTTGCCCTGCAGAGAAGGTAAAAAATAAGAAGTTAAAAATAAGGTCCAGACACTCCTTGGAGTATTTGAACCTCGTATGCTTCATTTCACTTTAAATCGGTATCCGCAGAATCTTGTATTTTACTGTGCGCAGCGCAAAATTCAGCCATTGCTATCGGTATATAAATTCAGAAAATTTCACACTGCCCCCGATTTCCTTTGTAGCATATAGAAACAGTCCAAACCGGCAGCCGGTAAAATGATCCATCTTGAAATACAGTTTCTGGCTGATCCCTATCTGTTTCCAGCCTTCTCCCGCATCATAATAAAATCTCGCTTCATCTTTCATGTTTTCAAATTCTGCTTCCACTCTGAATTTCATGCGATCTGTGTGGATTTCCACTTCTTCCTGCAAAATGCCGGCCTGTGTGTCCTTCTCCATTCCCTGCAGAGATGGATTATCCGCCGGACGATTCTCCATTACTGCAAACAATTTCCCGTTTTTCTTTGTGACAGCCACAAGACCATAGCATCCCTGTAATGCACAAAGTCCTGCATAATCGCCTTCTTTCATCAGAGAAGCATCTACCGTTACTTCCCCCACACAGCTTGGAAAACGCATTCGCTGCGTCAGGGTATTTTTCGCCTGTGTTACATTTTTGCAGAGCTTGTCCGTGGTAATTTCCACCGTTCCATTCTCGAAATCTCTTTTGATCAGAGACAAATCCGGTTCATGGTTGATCTGCCAGCAGCTTTTCAACCCAAAACTGTCATAATCATGCTGTTTCGTCATTCTTCCGGACGCCTTCGCCTCTCCATCCACAGGGAGGCCGCTCTTAAAATCATCACTCTGTACCAAAGGAAGATATTCATATCCCGGTCTGGTACTTACCGTTTCAAAATCAGCCGGTACTTTTCCGTCCACGCCAAACACCGGATAATCTTCTTCCCATCGGATCGGAACCAGTACCGGAATACGCCCCACTGCCCCTCTGTCCTGAAACAACACTGCATACCATTTCCCATCCGGAGTGTCTACAATTCCTCCCTGGGCAACTCCCTGATTACAATACCCCATATCATCATTCAGAACATCGCCGCCTGTGAATTCTCCTTCCAGAGAATCCGACACGAAACATGCCTCCACCCGTTTCCACTCTTCTCTCAGAGAGTGAATAAAGAACAGATAATATTTGCCGTTTATCTTATAAAAGTGAGTTCCCTCATAACCAAGTCCGGGATGTCCTTCATCTTTGACAATAATTCTGTCGATACCGCCTTCTTTCGGACCGCTCAGATCCGCACGCAATTCCTGCAGACGAATGTATTTGTTTCCCGATGCTATATAGACTCTGTCATCATCGTCAAACAGAATGGAACAATCATGATAAAAGCCCTCTATATAACTCTTTTTCCACGGGCCTTCGACAGAAGGCGCTGAATAAAGGTATGTTTTTCCGGTATCATTCGCCACAAAACACACAAAAAAGATTCCTTTATGATAACGTAAGGAAGCCGCCCACATCCCCTTTCCGTATATATTTTCCTCCCCTTCCATTTTCTGTGCCGGAGTGGAATCCAATACATCATAAACATAGGATACATGCTCCCAGTTTACCAGATCGTAGGAACGCAGAATTTCACATCCGGGCATAAAGTGCATCGTTGTACTGACCATATAGTAAGTATCATCGACCCTGATGACATCCGGGTCCGGATAATCCAAGCGGGTGATAGGATTCATTTTCTGATTTTCTGTATTGCTCATAATTGCCTCCTCTATAAATCTTCTCAGATATGTCACATTTTCTTAAATCAGCGTTGCTTCTCTGATCGCACCTTTCTTGTATTTCTTCTTCTAAAATTTTCTTTAGCTCCGTCATACACTGCGCATAATATTTAAATTTGGGCAATGCCTTTTCCTGTACGGATTTGTAACTTTGATAATCGATCGTTGCCTTGATCACACTCTCGTTTGGTATTTCTCCATATTGCACAGAATATTTTTCTCATCTGTGTAGGCCCTGCTCCATAAAACGCTGATTACATCTTTACTGTTCTGCCATCTCATTGATCCTCCATGTTTGCATTCTGTTCTTTTTATCAAAAATAATCTGACTTCACTATTGTCAGTATATCACAGCAAAACGGCATATCACACACTTATTTCATGGATTTTCTCAGAAAAACGCGCGGGAAACCTGCCCCGCTCATTGCCCGCCCCCAAAAAATATGATATATTAATTTTCAGAAAGAAATTGAATGGTTTCTCATACCCCTGCGAAAATCCCCAGGTAAACCTATATGCTTCATACCATGGAAGGAGAGATTCAAAATGGATCAGACAAAAAACGACCAGAATCCACTGGGATATCAAAGTCTCCCCCGGCTTCTGCGAACCTTTGCAGTGCCAAGCATCATCTCAATGCTCGTTGGCTCACTTTACAATATTGTGGACCAGATTTTTATCGGCCAAGGCGTGGGATACCTTGGAAATGCAGCCACCAATGTCTCTTATCCGCTTACGACGGTTTCCCTTGCGATCGCACTGCTGATCGGAGTCGGAAGCGCGTCCCGGTTCTCCTTAAGCCTTGGCGCCGGAGAAGATGAAACGGCCTGCCATGTCGTAGGAAACGCGGTCTGCATGATGGTTCTCGCCGGCATAGGCTATGCCGTCCTCATCCAGCTTTTTCTCCATCCGATGCTGAATGCCTTCGGCGCGACTCCGGAGAATTTTTCCTATGCCGCCTCCTACTCCCGGATTATAGGACTTGGCATGCCTTTCCAGATTGTCACAACCGGCATGAGCAATCTCATCCGCGCGGACGGAAGCCCTAAATACTCTATGGCCTGCACATTGATCGGAGCAGTTTTAAATACGATCCTGGATCCCCTGTTCATCTTTGTCTTTGACCTTGGAGTAGCGGGCGCCGCATGGGCAACGGTCATCGGGCAGTTTTTTTCCTTCCTCGCCGCCCTCCTCTATCTCGGGAAATTCCACAGCGTGAAGCTATGCAGGAAACATTTTCGTCTGACAGTCCAGGACAGTCTTGCCGCGGCCTCTCTTGGACTGAGCAACAGCCTGAACCAGGTGGCGCTTACTCTGGTACAGGTCGTAATGAACAATTCGCTGACTTATTATGGCGCGGCAACCGTTTACGGAAGCGATATCCCGCTCGCCGCCTGCGGCATCGTGATGAAGACCAACGCCATCCTGCTCGCTTTTGTAATCGGTCTGTCTCAGGGCTCCCAGCCCATTATTGGATTTAACTACGGCGCAAAACAGTATTCCCGCGTGCGCGGCACTTACCGTCTTGCCATCTCCTGCAGCTTCGTGATCACCGCGATCGGCTTTGTCCTGTTCCAGTTTTTCCCCAGACAGCTGATCTCACTGTTCGGAAGCGGCGACGCGCTTTATTATGAATTTGCGGTCCGCTTTATGCGCATTTTCCTGTTCATGATCCTCGTAAATGGAGTCCAGATGATCTCCTCCAACTTCTTTTCCGCCATCGGAAAACCACTGAAAGGACTTCTGCTCTCCATGACAAGACAGGTCTTCTTCCTGATCCCGCTTGTATTGATCCTTCCTCTGTTCCTGGGGATCGACGGAATCGCCTTTGCCGGACCTGCGGCCGACACCGCGGCGTTCCTCGTATCCGTCCTTCTGGTCCGGAGAGAGATGGGCAGAATGAAAAAAATGGAGGTCTGACTGAGCGAGTGCAATCCACTTTAAATATTTCTGTGTTTCGTTTGCGTGCCTTACGAAACACTTAAATATTTAATGTGTTTTGCACTAAGCCAGCCTTATCTGATCAAAATTAATTTTACCGCTTCAATCGAGTCCTCACTAAACCCATCCAACTCATCCTCATTTTCAAAAATTTAGCCTTACTTATTGATCAATCCCAATACTTATAATTTTACTCCCTCTATACTCTTAAGAATTGACTTCTTATTATTTTCATGCAAATATACTTCATTCAATTTTGTTTTTCTGTAACTAAGATAAGAATCTTTCGTTCTCTCTATTAACACACTTGTAAAAAATCTCTCCCAGCTGAAATACTCTCTGCTGTCAATATAATTTTCTTTTTAAGAGCACATTTGTACAAACGATCCATCTCAGGACCAATCGCTGCTCCATCCGCAATCACACATACGCATTCATTTTCAATATGCTCCAGCATTTTCCGGGACAACCGGAAAATTTTGATAGTTCGAATATATCTGATATATCTGCTGGTACATTCTCCTTGTGTCATGGTATTTCCCGGAGCAATGTATTCCATAGATCTCTTCTACACTGTATGGAAGATTATACAAATTTTCCCTGGTAACCAAAACATAATAATTATCGGAGTTTTTGACAGATGCTGCAAATTCTTCCGTATGAATAAACGCATTTTCTTCATCTATAAAAAAAATTGTTCCTGATCCATTTCTCCCAGAAATACACTCAGCATAAAAACCTCCTAACTGGCACTTCGTCCGTATCAAAATTTTTGATACAGATATACCAAAACCGCACCAGCCCATTTCAGCCAGTGCAGTCTTTTTTCATTCCCGCGGGCAACGAGCCAAGCGGACATGCTTGCATGTCCATTTGGCGACTGCCGCGAGGGTCAGATACCCAGCAGCTCTGCTGCGCTGCAAACTTGATGCCCCGCAGCAAGCTGCGGGGTATTTGACTCAGTTTATCAATTAATACAGCTTCGCTCCTGCTGGAATCCTGTCATCCACCATCAGGAGATTCAGTCCTTCCTGACCGTCCACCTCATGTACCGCAGAGATCAGCATTCCACAGGAATCGATTCCCATCATCTTTCTCGGCGGCAGATTTACGATGGCGATACAGGTCTTTCCGATCAGCTCTTCCGGCTCATAATACTCATGAATACCGCTCAAGATCGTACGGTCTGTGCCTGTGCCGTCGTCCAGCGTAAACTGAAGGAGTTTTTTGCTCTTCGGCACTGCCACGCAGTCTTTCACCTTCACAGCACGGAAATCGGACTTGCTGAAGGTGTCAAAGTCCACCATTTCCTCAAACAGCGGCTCGATCTTCACATTGGAAAAATCAATCTTTTCCGCTGCTTTTTCCTCTGCTTTCACTTCAGCGGCAGCGGCTTTTCCTGCCTGTGCCGCATTGTTTGCCTCATTTTTGGAAGCGCCCTGTGACTTCATGGTGGGGAAATATTTTATGATCTCTTCGTGATCACTTATTATCCTTTATTCCGGCTTGCAACTTGTATATTACGGTAAAAATGTACCCCTGTTCCGGAGGAACGGATACCGGAAGTCCGGAGCTATGATACCGTGAGTCCGGAACAGAGATACCGCACTTAATTAATTGTTACCTGCGAGTTTACTCGCTTAATGCTGGATCC
>ERZ1090867.476-NODE-478-length-16767-cov-7.759813_pt1 | contig 16767 bp, 14 predicted proteins | sample MGYA00478476_ERZ1090867 | MGnify/ENA primary metagenome ERZ1090867 (study PRJEB33644, sample SAMEA5815742) | chicken gut metagenome | biome: Chicken; feature: Gastrointestinal Tract; material: Caecum | place: Ireland | collected 2019-01-01 | study: A study of the... | reverse complement strand
AGTACATCGTGCAGCACAGCGCCACCGTCCGCGCCGCGGCCGCCGCCTTCGGCTATAGCAAATCGACGGTGCACAAGGACGTCATAAATATAGGCGGTTTACATGGTGTATAAAGTGACGTATCAGCATTGATTTGTAAGAGAAGATGAAACTCCCCTGCGGCGGGCTGAAAACAGCCCACTGCAGGGGAGCTTTGTTTGCTATTTGATCTCTACGCTTTGATGTGCCTAGCCTGCCGGAAACCGGCGTTTTGATTCGGGGCTACATTGCAGCATCGAAACCTTCAGATACCTGCTGCGGCATTCTGGCCTGCCAGACGGCCAAAGGTCGCGCTGCGACCTGCTGCTGCACCAGACATCAGGTTGGGGTAGCTGTGGGAGAAGTAGTTGCCGCTCATATCGCCGATCACATACAGGCCGGGAATAGGCTGGTAATTGGCATCCAGAGCGTGCATGTTGTCGTCAATTTGGATGCCATCCATCGTGCAGATCAGATAGCCACCGCACTGACGCACCCCATAGAACGGTGCTTCGGTCAAAGTAGACAGACGGTAGCTCTCCTTGCCAAAGTCCGTATCCTCCCCGTGGGCTGCCAGCTCATTGTAATGCTCCACCGTAGCGGTGAAAGTATCTACCGGCAAGCCCAGTTTTTCTGCCAATTCCTCTACGGTATCAGCTTGGACGATGTAGCCCTGCTCTTCCAGGTCTTCGTTCATGCCGATAACAGTCTCCATCGGGAACACCGGCGCAGTGCCGTTGACATGGGGATAGAGACGGCTGCAGCCATGGGTTGCAAACTTTTCGCAGTCCTCGGGATACTTGGAGTCCCAGATGGTGCAGTAGGTATGATGGGGCTGGCTTGCGGCAGCGTGAAGGACCATATCATAGGGCAGGTATTCGTTGATAAAGCGTTCGCCCTTCAGATTCACCTTCAGGAAAGGCTGGCTGCCCATCCAGAACATCATGCCGTCGCTGGCCTTGCCCGGTTCGCCTGCATAATCAGGTTTGACTGCGCCCCGGTCAAAGATCATGGCGGTGTGAGTGGTGTCCATAATGGCTCCGGCCCACAGACAGGCTTTGATGCCGTCGCCTTTCGCGCCGGGCTTGGAGTAATTGACGCAGGTCTGCTCGACGCTCTGGGGCTGCAGGGCTTTCATCATTTCCTCGTTGCCGCTGTAGCCGCCGCATCCCAGAATGACGCCCTTACTGGCGTTGATACGCAGGTAACTGTCGTCGGCATTCTTGGCAATAATGCCAGTAACCCGGCCGCTGCCGTCCTTTTCCAGTTTGACCATGGTGGTCTCGTAACGGACGGTCAAACCATGGCCCTCGGCATAATCCAGAACCGCGTCCATAGCCAAAGTCTCGGTATAATTATCTGTGTACTGGATGCTGTGCCCCACGTCCAGATACTGATAATTGCTGGTCTGGTGCTCATCGATCTCATGACGGAAAGAAATGCCGCTTTCCGCCAGTACATTGGTATACCAGTCGATGGTTTCGCCGCTCCTGTCTGCCCAGAGTTTCGCAAGGCTGTAGCGGGCATAGCCCTGGCTCCAATCACAGATATAGCGGGCCGCCACCTGTTTGTCCACATCTGCGCCATCGACCAGCTGTTCACTGGAACCGCAGGCGGCCAGCGTGTCACGGATACCGCTGGCCATATCGTGGCCAAACCGATCGATCAACAGGGTATCTGCCCCTGCCTCCGCAGCAGCTGCCGCAGCAAAGCAGCCGGAGGAACCGGCGCCTACCACCAGCACTTCGCACTCTACGGTCTCAGTGATGTCAGCTTCATCAACAACAGGTTCTTCCCCCAGCCAATCAGCGCTGGCTTCCTCTTCCAGAGGCTGTTCGGCAGGATTGATGGCTCCGCCCGACGCCTGACGGATACAGTCGGCCACCGCATTCTGTACCGCCTTGCTGGTGACAGTCGCGCCGCTTACCCCATCGATCTGGCTGGTCTGGGCCGCCATAATCTGCTCCACAAGGGTATCTTTGGCTGCTTGGCCAATGTTTGCGGTCTCGCCGGAAAGGTCCAGCTCCACTCCGGTGATAGCGTTGGCATCAAAGGTCACTGATACCGAAATCTCACTCATCCCCTTGGCAGTAGCGGTATAAGTACCGGGAGTATAGATTCCTGCACCGGATGAAGATACACTGGACGCTGTGCTGGAAGCTGCATTGCACGCCGCCAGCGCCCCTGCCGTGACGCTGCCCATTGCTGCAGCCGATGCCAGTTTCAAAAAACCTTTGCGCGAAATTTTTTTCATAGTATTCTTCCTCCTCTTTGGTCTGAGCTCGACACAGCCCGTTTATATTTTAACAATACCATCTTTACAGCCTCATGGAAAGCAGTTATAATCTTCTTATAAACGCAAGTAAAACCTGCTTTTGTACAAAGGAATTCCGCCATGACCATTCAACAGCTCCGTTATTTTCTGGCTCTCTGTCAGGACCTCAATTATTCTCATACCGCTGCCCGGCTCTATCTGTCCCGGCAGGCCTTGCGGCAGAGCATCTCCGCCCTGGAACAGGAACTTTGCGGCGCACTTTTTGCCAATGACCGCAACCATCTGTCACTGACCGAAAAAGGCGAATCTCTTCGCAATCTGGCCGCTCCGGTGGTCGCCCAGTTCGACGTCATGTGTACCCAGGCTTACCGCACCCTGGTGACTCACCCGCCGGTACATCTGGGGATCAGCAAGGCTCTGATTCCCGACTACCTTCCCTCTTTGGGAGACTATCTGACCCAATTCCGGCAAAGCTATCCCGGTATTTCTTTAGAGCTGTCTGCCATGGAAAACGACGCCGTTCCCGAAGAACTCGCCTCCGGCCGACTGGACGCGGGTCTGGTTATGGACACTGGTAAGACGGCGCCTGGTCTGACCCGTACCCCTATAACCGAGCACAACTTCGCCTTGCTGATAGCCCGGAATAGTCCTTTTTGGAAACGCCAAAGTATTGCCCCGCAAGAGCTGTCCGGACTCTCTATCTTGGTTCCCAGCCTGTCAGACTGGTTTCTTGACCCACTTCGGAAGGTGTTTGCCGCAGCTGGATCAACTGTTTCCTTCCAGCTTGGTGTCAGTTTTTATCAGGTCGTCTATGCCGCCCGGGAATACGGTGCGGTAGGCATCACTCGGGCCGAACATACACATATCTCAGAAACAGACAGCCTGCGGGAACTGCCTTTAACAGGTGCCCCCCGCTTATATACAGCATTTTTAACGAAAACCGGTTCAGAAGACCACTGTCTTAACTTATTGAAACGGGATCTGCACCAGAAATTGAAGCAAAACATGTAATGATTCATCAATAAAACCCGTATGCTCGCGGTCAATAAACCGCGGACATACGGGTCTTTGTTTTTATGTTTTTCCGTTTCTCCAGCGTTCCCAAAATGTGGCGCCGTATTCAGGGCGGAAATAAGATTTTCCCGGCAGAAGCATGAGCGTTTTTGACGTCTATTCTCTTTTCTCCGCAAGCTGTTCCAGCTGTGCCAGGCCCTTATTTGTCAGCCAGGGGCGCAAAGCTTCCCACTGAAGCTGCATGGCGTATGCAAGAGCGGTCTGCGGCTGGGCAGGAAAAAGGGTAAGCTGTTGCTGCCAGCCCAAGTGGCTGTACATCAGCAGATCCGTCAAACGGTCGAGGGATGCGCCGGCCGGAACGGCCAACAATCCGGCTTGGAGCTGCGCTTGCAGCATGGCCAAAAGGTTGGAACGAAGGCGTCGAATGCGGGCCCGGTGCCCGTCGGCCAGCTCGGGGATGGACAGAAAGACCATCGGGTCGCTGAACAGCCGGGCGTGCTCCTGCAAGGAAGCCAGCATCCGGCGCAGGTAGTCGTCCAGGGCGTCCAACCCCGGGCGCACCGGTATGGTGATCTGACCCAGCTCCTCTTCCAGCAGGGCGTTGGCCAGGTCGGCCTTACGCGGGAAGTGGTAGGTCAAATTGCCCACGCTGATGCCCAGTTCAGACGAGATGGCCCGCATGGAGACGTTGTGGTAGCCCTTCTCACCGAACAGGCGCTCGGCCGTGGCAAGGATCTGCTGCCGGGTAGATGCTGACATAAAGTGTTCCCTCCTCACAATACTGCCATTGTACCATCTTCGGCCCAAAAAGCAAAGATACCACAAAAAGAAAAAGAGCGCCCGGCTTGTACCGGACGCTCTCTGCCTATGGGGAAACGTCAGTTGAGTTCGACATAATCGCCGCTCTGGATGCGGTCATAGAGAGTCTTGAGCATATCCAGATAGGTGCAGCCTTCCGCGATGGTCGCGCCCGAAACAGCGTCCGGGGTCTGCCAGTAGCCGTCCTCATTCTGGGACAGGCCGCCTTCGGCGTAGTAGTCATAGCTGAAACCGGTCTCTACGGCAAAGTCCTTCAACAGCTGGATATTGCCGGGGAAGGTGATGGGGCTGGACCAGAAATCCACGCCGTGGCCGCTGTTCTCCTTGGTCTGCATCTCGTAGACCAAAGCCACATTCGCAGCGTCGGCCGAGTCGGCAGCCTCAGGGCTGGACAGCAGGTAGCAGGGCTGGTCTTCGGTGGTTTCGACGTACCACTCGCCGCCCTCCTCGGTGGCGCAGTAGTCGAACAGAGTCACCGTCTCACCGTTGATCTCAGCAGTATAGACCACGGCCACCTCGCTGCCGGGGGTGCTGCCGGCCTCGCCGGTCCAGACAATGTCACCAATCTGGATGTATTTGGCATAGTCAGCTTCCACAGCTTCGCCGTACTCGGTGGCAGGAATGGACAGATGGATCACGTTATCACCCAGAGCTTCCAGCGTGGCCTCATCCTGCACACAGGCCCAGCCGCTGGTAGCGCCGGTGTCCATGAAGGGGGTCAGAGGTTCGGTGAAACGGATGGCGTAGCACTCGTTGTTGTCCAGATCCCAGTACAGGGTGGCGCGGATCACCGCGTCCTGAGCCGAGGTGGGGTCTTTGGTGTACATACCATAGGTGGTGGCGCTGACGATCTTGCGGTCGGTGGGGATCTCGACCGGCTCGTCGCCGGTGGGCCACTCGGTGGGCTCGGCCTCGGCAGCCTCAAAGGGGTATGCCTCGGGGTCCAGAGCGTTCTGTACCGCGGCGATGCAGCCGTCGGTGGTGTAGGTGGCGCCCGAAACGCCGTCGATCTCAACGCCGTTTGCAGCAACGATCTGTTCCGCCAGGGTTTCAAAAGCGGCCCCGCCGATCTCAGGGGTCTCGTCAGGACCGTCAAAGGTGACGCCGGTGATGGTGTCGCCCTCCATGGTCACGGTAGCGGTGATGACGCCGCCAAAACCCTGTCCCTGACCGGTCAAGGTTTCTCCAGCCGCCGAGGAAGCCGTGCTGGACGCGGTGCTGCTGGATGCGCTGCCACAGGCTGCCAGGCTGACAGCCATGCATCCGACCAACGCAACGGAAATCAGTTTTTTCATGATGATGCGCTCTCCTTTTCCAAATTCGAAGGTGTCTGCCCTGCCGCGTCCGCTGTGTCGTGCCACAGGCCATGTGCGTGTCAGGACAATTTTAGTACAACGTGCTAGAATTGTCTATAGTATAACAAAGTTTCGGGCAAAATGCAAGGCTTTGATTCGGGGCTGCGTTGCAGCATCGAAAGCTTCAGATACCTGCTGCTTTTTCAGTTCCTAGTATGCTTTCATTTTCGGCTCCTCCCTTGTGAGACTTTTGCGATTTGCCAAACTTTTGGTCTCTTTTATTTTCTCATAGCGGGGTGTGTATTGGCAGACGGGGGATTATGGGGCAGATACAATAAAATCCGTATGCTCGCGGTTTTCCGGTCGGAGCATACGGGTCTTTTTGGATATCTGTACTTGTAGAAGCAGTAAGGGCGGAAGGCAAGCCCACTGCGGAGGAGCTTTTTCTCAAACGTTTATGCAGAGTCAGCTTTTTATTCTTTCTCACTCAGGCAACAGCGGACAAACCACGGCACGTTAATCCCATTTTTCCTGCAGCAGGAAGTCCCTGATATTGCGGTGCTTGATTCCATCGCGGCTCATATCAAACTCATCCAAGGTGACAACGTACTTGGGAAAGTTGTCGCGGATTCGACTGTAGACACCAAACTCCCGCTGAATGGTCTCCTCCAAAGCCAGCAGATAGGCCACCTGAATATACAACTTTTGCCCCTGCTGTTCGCAGACAAAATCGATTTCTTTGTCGCCCACCTTTCCCACCGTAACCGTATAACCCCGGCGCAGCAGTTCCATATAGACAATGTTTTCCAGAACCAGATTGATATCCCGCAAATTGCCGCCAAAAACCGCCTCCCTTACGCCGTGATCTGCTACATAGTATTTTTCGTTGACTGTAAGGATTTTCTTGCCCTGTATATCCTGGCGCTTGACTTGATAAAATAAGAAAGCGTCTGTACATGCCTTGAGATAGCCAAGTACCGTTTCCGGAGCCACGGACCGTCCCTCGCTTTTCAGGTACTTGGAAATGGCCGTGGAGGAAAAAACCGTGCCGATGTTGGCTGTCACATAAGCAATGATCCGCTCCAGCATATCCACATCCCGGACGTTGTTGCGCTTGACAATATCTTTCAGCTCCACCGAATTGAACAGGTCCCGCAGATACTGGCGGCTGGCCGTTTCATCGTAACGAAGATTGGCGAGGTACGGCATTCCACCCAAAGTCAGATACTGATTGAAGCATTGACGAACGTCCGCTTCGGGGCGGATGGTATGATACAGCTCCACAAATTCTGCAAAAGAAAACGGATAGATCACAAACTCCACATAGCGCCCAGCCAGATAAGTAGCTAGCTCCCCAGAGAGCAGTTTGGCATTGGAGCCAGTGATATAAATGTCACAGTCCAATTCTACCCGGAAAGAATTGATACATTTTTCCCAGGCTTCTACCTCCTGAATCTCATCAAAAAAGAGGTATACCTTTCCTTTGATTCCAGCTGTACGGCGGATGATCTCATCATGAAGAGCCGCAGCTGTGCAGAAAGGCGCATTGCTCATATTTTCAAAGTTGATCGAAATGATCTGGCTGCCGTCCACGCCGGAAGAAAGCAGTTCCTCCTGGATAAGTCCCATCATGACCGACTTACCGCAGCGGCGAATACCAGTCAGGACTTTCACCAACTCCGTCCCAATAAAAGGCCGAATGCGGCGCATATAGCTTTCTCGCTCAATCAAAGTATCAACTCCTCTCTCCTTTTTATAAGGATATCACAGGTATGATGAAATTTCAATCGCAAATTCTTTATTTTGTAAGTTATAACCGTTAAAATATCCGATTCAATTTGTTTCGCAGCGCTTGCCTTTCGTTTCGTCAAAGTATGAGCTGGATTTTCACCCTTCGCAGTGAACATTCACCGAATAAACCATCCTGCCATTTCTCCTTGCAGAATTCCAACACGGAAGCCAATACGCATGCCCATTTCTCGTCAGAATCTTATGTTTATGCTGTGATCTTTCGCAAAACCGCCTTGTGCGGTATGATAACATACTCCTACAAGATACGCATTTTGCCGCATCGCCTCACAACCGGCCCTGAACAAAATCATAAAATCATTGTGAAGGAAGTGCCTTTAAGTGAATCCACATGCAGCTTCACACCGCGCGACTTCCCTCACAGAAAAGAGGCGATCTTCATGTACTATTCTAATATCGACGAAGATGATCTGGATGGCCTGCCCAGCATCCTGACGCCCGCTATGGCTGCGGATACCTTATGCGTTCATATCAATACCATCTACAATCTACTCCGGTCAGGGAAGTTGTCCGGTTTTCGGATGGGCGCTGCCTGGCGCATCCGCAAAAAAGATCTGCTGGAATTTTTGCGGCAGGGCGGGAGTTTGATTTCTTAAGCAAAAAGCTGTATGCAGTTTTGATACCTGCATACAGCTTATCCTTCGTCTGGTTTTAGGCAAGTACTTCGCCTTCTTTGTAGCACTCGTAGATATACTCCCTGGACTGATAATAAAAATCGGTGTTGTAATCTGAAATAACAGCATCCATCCAGGAGGTATAGACTTCCATCAGGCATTCTATGATGCGTCCTTCGTCATCGCCGCAGACATCCTCGATCAATCGTTCATATACTTCACCAATATCCCAATAGTCGGGCACGGTGTAGCGACAAGCGGTTACGTTGTCAAAATCACCACGAGGAATGCTATAATTTGTAACAAAATCATCCGCGGTTTTTTCAATCGGCTCGCAGTGGAAAATGTCTGCGTAACGATAAATGTGGTCGATCGTTGCGCTCCCCAGAAAACGCACCAGTTCAGACCGCTTTAACTTCTGCCTGCGGCCTATAAACTCAATCAGGCTGCAAGTGTAAAAGAGAGCGCTGTTATTTTTCATTTCGTACCACACTTCCTTTCACAAAGGACAACGTTGTCAAGGCACGAGCTGTATGGAAGCTGATCTGATGGGTAGGATGTTTGAATTTTGCCAGAGCCCAAAATGCCTCCCGGCTGATCTTCCCATCCACAAAGTTCTGCACATAGTTGAAAATGGTGTCATTTGCCATCGGGCCTTCCACAATATCGTAGTCGTGAGACTTGCCCAAGCGGCATTGTACAATAAAATCCAGCCATTCCTCTGTCATTTCAGGGAAACGTTTGACCTTCAGGCTTTCATCCGGCGTATAAAGATACTCATTCAGATAGCCCACACCATCAAATCGAGTAGCCCAGCGGATAGCCTGTTCCGGGAGCAACGTACAATAGAAACCAAAATAAAAATCCTTATTGTATTTCTGAACCCGAATTTCAGGTGATTCTACGATCACTTTACTGCCATGGTATAAAAGCATTGCAATGTACCCTTACAGCTGATTTTATCAGCGTTTTCACCACAAAATAAGCTTGCCAACATTACGATTTCAGCACCACCTGGCACTCCTTCTCCCAGAAGGCAATGCCATATTTCAGGATGGTTTTCATCCCGCGGCGGCGCAGGGCTTCGGCGTATTTTTTCTCCTCGATCTGAGCCAGAGCTTTGGCGCAGGCGGCTTCCAGATTGCCGTCCTCGGCGTATTTCAGCTCGATGACCATCCCCAGCCGTTCCGGCGTGGCGACCGAGATATCGCTGTACCCGATGCCAGTCTCCGCATTGGAGCGGACGATCCAGCTCCCCTGGCTTTGCAGCAGGCCCAACAACATCCCGTGGTAGAAGTTTTCCTTCATGCTAGATCGCACTGCCGTGTCCCTCACGCTGATGGAATCCCACAGGTAATCGTGGAGCATATCCTGAATGGTAGCCACGTCCCCTTTCGGGAACGCCGTGCAGAAGCGGTTGATGCGGCTGGTATCCGCCCGGGTCTCCTCCCGGAACCAATCTTTCACCAAGTCGATGAACAACTCCCGCACCTCCCGGTTGGGAAGGGCCAGCTTCATCTGTTTGCCGGGCAGCCGGCCTCTGGATGTCAGGTAGCCGGTGGAATACAGCACGCTCCATATGTTGTCGATGGAGTCCTCGATGTCCCGGTAGGTCAGCTCCTGCCGGACGGTTTTGACGATGGTCTCGCCGTTGATGAGCTGCTCCACCTCGTCCCGGGTGGTCTGATCCGCCTTTTTGAGCAGCCGCCGGATGATGCCGTTGCCACTGGTGTTGGCCCAGTAGTTTTCCGGCTCGGCCTCCGGGTCGGCCCGCAGCAGGTCGCAGTAGTTGATCACATCCCAAGGGCAGTAGACGCTTACCTTGCCAAAGGTGTAGCCGTCGTACCAATCCTGCATTACCTGCTTGTGGGAGGTCAGGCCATAAAAGGCCAGCATTTCGTCCACGTCCTCGTCAGTAAAACCAAAATATTCTTCATAGCGGGGATCTGCAATCGTATGCACCTTGAGGTTGTTCAGCCCGGTAAAGATGCTCTCTTTCGAGATGCGCAGACAGCCCGTAAGGACCGCAAACTGGAGATTATCATTTGTCTTGAGGGCGTTGCCAAACAAATTGCGGATGAGGGACACCATCTCATCGTAGTACCCGGCCTGGAAGGCTTTGTCCAAGGGCACATCATACTCGTCAATCAGCAAAACCACCTGACGGCCATAATGCTTGGCCAGCAGTTGGGAAAGATTTTTGAGACTTCCTGCCAATAGCTCATCTTTCATGTCGTACAATCCCTTGTCAACATGGATCAGCGCTTCATAGCTTTCCCGGTCTTCTTTGGACAGCTTATCGCTATCCCTCAGGAACTGAAAGCGCGAGGCTTCTCTGCCGATCACCGTGCGCAACGCCGCCGCTGCGGATGCAAAGGTCAGGCCGTCCACGCTCTTAAGACTGATGAAGATCACTGGGAATTGCCCCTGGTATTCCGCACACAGCTCTCTGTTTTCTGCGATTTTCAGACCGTCAAACAAACTCTTGTCTGTGCCGATCTCAAAAAAACACTTCAGCATGCTCATGTTTAGAGTCTTGCCAAAGCGGCGGGGACGGGTAAAAAGGTTTACCTTCCCCCAGTTTTGCAGAAGCTCTGTGATGAACATGGTCTTGTCGACGTAGTAGAAATTTTCTTTTGAAAATTCCTCGAAATTCTCAATCCCGACCGGCAGTTTCTTGCGCATCTTCGCTGCCTCCTCTCCGGTGTTGTTCGTTTCTTTCACTTTACCATGAAGCCGCCAGACCGTCAAGTATACACAATCAAAAAGCGCCTGCCGCAAAGGCAAGCGCCAATGTTTTCTTCATATTTTGGCCAGCGGCGTCGTATTCCACCCAGCCAGCACAAATTGTTGAATATACTCCACATCCACCGGAATACCTGTTTTCTCACAGCACTGTGCAATCAGCTCCGGCGTCAAAGTCGGGATCTCATGCCGGGCCGTATAGTCTGTGACAGCCCCGGTGGCCGCCTCAAATTCCTCCAGCAGCTCGGTCAGCAGATCGGGACGGCGGGGGCCGTCATCCATTCCGCCACTGATGAGCGCAATATTGTTGTCAAAGTTGGGGGCCAGCGATACCACCTTGCCGGTCTTTTGTTCCCGGAGCAGGCCATAGTTATAGGTATGCCGGTCGGCATTGCGGCAGATGGTGTCCATCAACAGCAGTTCCACATACTGGTCCGCCACCTCCTGCCCAAACCGCAGAAAAGCCTGGTAGTTGGTTTCATAGTCCTCATCGTCCCCCACCAGATAGGCCGCAGGTTCAAAGTTCAGCTTTCCGCCAGTAAAATCTTTGGTACGGATATAGGGGGTACAATTTTGGTATTCTGCTACCGGGAAACCTAACGCCTTGCACGGCTCATAGACAAACAGTTCCGAAAACCGCTCCGCATCGGTGCCGGCCTTGTACATCCACCAGGCGCCGTCCTCATAACGCCAGCATTTTTCAAAGCTGCCGGTGTTGGTCAGCTCGGGGGTACGGCTGGGCTTTTTGGAGAAATCGGACAGCTTGCCAGACAAAGCAAGGTCCGCAAAATCATTTTCATGGAAGCGCACTTGTTCCTAGGTCAGCCCGCTGCCTTCCGGCCGAATCCAATAGTTGTCGGTGATGGTTGCAGCATTGAAATGCAGCGCTGTGCTGATGTCATCCCGCTCTTTCAGCCGCAAGACCTTCTTCAGCAGCCGGGAATGGGTACGGTGCGCGTCAATGGCACGGTGCGCCAGCCAGTCCGCTACATCCCCGCCCCGCTGGAAGCAAAGGGGCAGCAACTCCGGGCAGACAGGCTCCACATGACGGGCTCGAATATGCCCTACCACAATATCACCGCTCATCAGATCGGCGCGGAAATCAAGGCTATCCCGTTTTGCCATTGCACTACCTTCCCTCCTTGCTGGTTTTATTGTATCGGAGAATCTTCCACATGTCAACGACAGAAAGAAAGCAGCCTGCCGGCCCTCTTGCAAAGGCAAATACGGCTATTCCATCTGTGGGTTGACCTCTCGTTTGTGTCCCCAGTATAAAGAGCAGGATGGACCGCTATATGTCCACCCTGTAATAGTCCAGTTCTTTTTACAACATGATTTTCTGAAAAAGCGCCTGCCGCAAAGGCAAGCACCAGAATTTTACCGGATCTGCACGGCCCGCAGGTGCTCCGGCATCGAGCCGATCACCAGCTTCTGGGCCTTGTCATCCGGAAAGAAGTAGATACGCAGCAGGTTTTCCGGGTCGTTGCCCACCTTGAGATGCCAGTTGAGGGCATATTCGCGGGCCTTTTCCGTGCCGGTCATCTTGTACTTGACCTTGTACTCGCCCGGGGTGAACTCGATGGTCAAATCCCCGAGTTTCGTCACATCGAAAGGCCGGCCATACTTGGCCGAACACCGGCGGTTCATTTCCTCCACCGGCAGCCGGTCAAATCGGTAATCCCAGTAATCGGTGGCCAGAAAGTCCAGCGCATCACAGAGCAGGCCCAAATCGACGCCCCAGGCGGTCTTTTTGTCCATCAGCGTCTCGGTGCGCTTGTGCATGACAAGCCGGTCTGCAAACATCTGCCGCGCCCATTCCACCACATCGGTGTGCTTTTGGGGACGGGTCAGCTTGCGTTTCAGATAGGCGACCTCGCCGTCCCGCGCCTGGACTTGGCGTTTGCAGTTCTGGCGTTCCTGTTCCAGAGCCTGGGCAAGCTGATCCTTTTCTTTTTCGAGCTGGACTTCATAGGCGCGCAGCCGCTCGATCTGTCTGCGCAGATTCGCGGTTTCCGTATCCTTTTTCACAAGCTCCGCTTTATAAGAGAGCTCCAGTTGGGTAAACTTCTGGGACCATTCGTCGGACACCGCCCGGGATTCCTCCATCATCCTGGCGGTTTCATGCAGCAAATTCTCCCGCGCTGCGGACAGAAACTCGATGTGCCCAAAATCCCAATCCTTATCACGGGGGAACGTATATCCAGCCTGAAACAACGCTTCCAGATTCTTTTCCCGCTCTTTGGCCGATGGTTTATAGGGGAAAATCTGCGCCTTGTCCCCAAACCGGGCAGGCTGCCAAAACACCACGTCTCCCGGCTGCGGCTTACAGCCAGATGCCTCCCCCAAGACGGACAAAAGGCCGGCATCCAGCGTATAGGTGCGGCAGAAGCCCTTCATCTTTTCGGCAAAAGCAGCGGCATCGTAAGGGAGCGTAGCTTTGGGCGCAGGCTTGTCCCCGACGGCCAGCTCGCGGAAAAGCGCCTCATGGCTCATACCAGGCCGGGACCACGAAGAAACGGCCGGGCTTGGCGTTACATCCAGAACGGTACGGGGCTGCGGGAGGGGCTCGGTCTTCTCCGTCCGATATGTAAAAACAACGGCTGGAAGTTGGTTCTCACGGGTATCCATCAGAGCGGCCAGCTTTTTCACCTGTGCGACAGAGTCAAGTTTGGACACGCTGCCGTTCAGGGGCAGAATGTGGCTGAGTCCAAAGGCCGGGTTCTCCATCAGCCGCCGCACCACCGCCAGCCGGTAGACTTCCGCCGGCGGGCCGCTTCCCTCCGGATCTGAGATCACGGTCTGAAAGCCGCATTCCAGCGTTTTGCCCTGGATGCAGAAGCCAATGTTGGTTTCAATGATCCGACCCGGCACGGCCTGCCGCCGCTGGCTTGGGTTTCCTGGCTCCGACCCCAGGTCCGGTTCTGTGATTTGCAGGCTCCACACCCCCTCCTGTGGTCGGGATACAATGTCGATCACATATCCCCGGTTGATGTGCAGCGATGGCAGACAGTCATCGCCCGCCTCCCTGTATTGGCTGGGCGCTGGCTGGACTAGCTCGGATGGAGCATTCTCCCCCATCCGCTGCCGCAGCCACTCCATGGTAGTGAGAGCGGCTAAACGCAGACCATCCGCTGGGATGGTCTGCTTGTTGGCCATAGTGGCATAGAGCTGGTAGGTGGGGTAGATGTGATTTTGTAAGAGACGGACAACACGGGTCTGGGTGGGCATGGTAAGACCTCCTAGTAGATTTTTATTTTATTATAACATAAACCTCAGTACAGTTGAAAGCAAGAAAATCAATCAAGGACAAATAAATTCTCCCCTATACGCTACACTGTTTCGTACCGTAGGGGAGAGTATCACTTATATTCGCCGTTGGTTTAAGGGTCAACTAGAACAGATAACTCCAACTTCATTTGTGGTATTGTCGCATCTAGCTTTTCCTACTTATATTCTTTATTTTTCAGAATCTATTAACTGGGTCCCAGTATGCTTCCGTCTTTAATCCCCACTTTAGCAATCATAGTGGTAATAGCAATAATTTATAGTTCTTTGATTAGAGCTCTCTTACATCAATATTCAATTCCCGAATAATATCTTGCATATCTTTTTCTGCATCTTGAGGAGTGTATGAGAAATTAGCCTCTTCCAATATATTAAGCAGACGCATTCCCATTGGTCTCATAGTTGCAAAGGTTATTCCTCCTGAAATAACACCTCCCAAAATAGGAACCACTTTGGCGGCGGCTCTTTTAAATGATTGTGTAGACAAGTTGTATCCCAACTTCTTTGCAACAGATTGTGCAGTTTTATAAAACAGAGGTTTTGCAATAAAGGGAAGTCTATCCAAAATCGGACTTATCAACCCAAATTGATTTTTCTTCAATAGTTCTTTTGCCAACTGTGATGAAAGAACTCGAACACCTTTAGATGCAGTTGTGGATCCCAACATAACTCCTAGATATAAAAGCAACTCATTCATAGTTTTGTCAGACTGAGCCATGTCTTCAATCCCATCTTCAAGCCATAGGTCTTCCGCTCCATATAAGTAAGCCAATTGCTGTGCTGTACGCACAGCAACCACATAGAACTGTATTATATCCGATGGAATCGTCACTCCTATCGCCAGTCCTCCTGGAATGCCTGCGGCAAATGAAGCCAAGGTTGAAGCTGCTGTGCTTTTAATTATAATGGCAGAAGCTTTTCCATGCAGAGTTTGCTTTGAGCAATTTGCTTTGATTGGACCATATTCCAAAATAGCATCTAATGCAGGATCAGAGCAAAACTGTTCCTGTAAAAATTCAGTTCGATTTACTCTGACACCTGGAATATTAAGAATCGTCGAAAAAACATTTTCCAAAAAAGAGTTCGATCCTTCGCCTATATATTCTGTGCTCATAGTATAGCCTCCCAAACTATCGTTTCACAGCAGGAGATTGTTTGCATCTAATCACCATCTATAAAGTGACACAATAAAAATTATTTCTTTCCTTCTTTACTTCGAATCAAAATCATTATCCGCTTCGCATTCACCATACTCTTGTTGATATCTTTATAATTGATAGAATTTATATCGCCATCATTTTCTGCTTTTAGAACAAACTGAACTTTACACATATCATATAACAACCCTACCAACAGAACGGTATTTTCAACCATAACTTTCTCAGACTGCGTATAAGCAGTCCAATCTGTACGATCTTGCCATAATATCATGTGTTCCATTTTATGCAAATGCAAATCATACTGTACTCGTACTTTTGAAAGCAAAATCTTATATTGTTCTGCGGTAACATAAAGTTCTTCTAAGTATTGGCATATTTGATTGATTTGATTCTCTGCTTCCAACATCTGATTCCAAGCTTCGTCCGCCTTATCAGAGATGGAACTTCCTACGAAGTTAAAAATCACACCACCAACCAGCAGCCCCACACCTAACGTTGTCGCTCCTAAAATAGTAGAACCCAAGGCAATCCCACCGCCTCCAACTGCCAGCGCACCACCTCCTAAAGCAGCTAACGTAGCATTCGTAGCGGCAACTCCACTTAAAGACGCTATAGCAGTACCCGTTGACGCCGTACCCAGCGCCATAACAGCTGCCGTCGTAGCTCCTGCTGCCGCAAAACCGCCCGCTGTGCCTGCCGCTGCACCACCAAGGCCTCCCAACAGAACACCAGCTCCAACAGACGCTTTTTGTAATTCTTCTTTATTATATCGAGGAAGCCGAAATTTTTCATAGGTTGGGTTTTTAAATTCTGGTTTATTCTGAATTATTTCAAATATATCTGAAAAACGCTTAAAGCTCTTTAAGACATTTAATTCCAATTCACCTAAACTATCCATTTCCTGATTTGTTTTTTCGCTCTCCCGCTCAAAGCGCTTCCGATTTCGATCATCTCTTTCCTGCGCAGATTTTTGCGTATCATTTGCATTTTTCATTTTGGCTGCGCCATGTACGCTTGCCCCTACTCCAGCTGCGCCTGCAACAGCGGCCAATCCTCCCAAAATCAATGGTAATGGCATAAAATTTCCTCCTTATAGTTTCTTCAATTCATTACAAGACACATAGTTGAGCTTATAATACATTTCACGGCTCATGACATCTTTGAAAAAGGCGTCATAGCTTGCATCTACCCGGCATAAAAGTGGCCTGTTTTCATAAATGCTGCACAGGTTGCCGGATAAATATTTACAGATACCATCCCCGCGGTCTAACTCCCTGTAAAGCGGAGACAGTTCTAAATGACGGCAACATGCGCCGCAACGGTCACAGTAAAACATCATTCAAAAGTCAGAGTTACAGTTTTATCCTTCATAAATGCATCAAAATCTCCGCCATATGGAAGCTTTAATCCCAATGCTGCATACTCATTTTTTAACACAGCATTCAGTTCCTCTTCTGTCACCGCTTTCTCCATTCCCACAATCACTTGTTTGTATTTAGTTGATTCTTTTTGGAAGCGCTCAAAATCAATCTGTTTTAATTGTTTCAAATAGGATTTCAGTACTTGGTTAATGCAAATATAAGCATCCAATTGCTTTTGCATCGGGAAACTAATGCCAGCTCGAATGCATACTTCTCTAAACACCAAAAAAACGAAACGGAACCATGCTATGATATTAAGCCGTGTAAAAAAAGCAACCCAGTTTCCGCCAGATCGAATCAATGCATCCGCTC
>ERZ1090867.474-NODE-476-length-16813-cov-7.558121_pt1 | contig 16813 bp, 14 predicted proteins | sample MGYA00478476_ERZ1090867 | MGnify/ENA primary metagenome ERZ1090867 (study PRJEB33644, sample SAMEA5815742) | chicken gut metagenome | biome: Chicken; feature: Gastrointestinal Tract; material: Caecum | place: Ireland | collected 2019-01-01 | study: A study of the... | reverse complement strand
AATTTCCGGAGGAGATTTTCCCTGCAGATTTAACTGTATAATTTTAATAGTTATATCAAAGGTTTCTGCTCTGCCCAATGCGATGCCTTCCGCTCTGCCTCTTTCCGTCATAGAACCGAACGATGTGATAACATTCACCGTCATCGAAGCGGTTGAAATCCAGGATACTGACGTGGATGCACTTCCGCAGCCGGTCATAGGATTCGCCCCGGTGCAGCTGTCCGGCAAACATCTTGCTCAAATAGAACAGGATCCTGGAATCCCAGAAGGTCTGTTTCCTGTACTTCCGATGGATGTAGGTCCAGCAGGGCGGCGATAAAGCCGGTGCGCACCTTCGGGTTCAGTTTCTTTCATAAAACGTTTTCTCCTTTCTGTAAGCGGAATCGGAACAGCAGAAACAGTCAGGGAAAACCCGCAGTAATCGTGCGATTCCGTTCCGGGCGTCTGCCGGACATACAGAAAAAAGAATCATTGTGTAACTGTATTGTAGCATAGAAAATCAGACAATAAAAGCAGTTTTCCGCATCTTCGGCAGGTGTTTGGGTAACAGTTCATCTTGGGATTTCATTTCGGGTAACTTCGGCGAAATGCCGTTGGAAAAGGGAAAAGACGAACGCCTTTTCGAATATTGCCAAAGATGTGACGTTCCGGATGAAGGAGAGTGTAAAGTTAAGAAAACAGAAAAAAGTTGGAACTGTAACGCATGGTGTTAATGGGTCGATGTGTAGAATGAGTCTATCAAGACAGGAAACTGTCCAGAAGAACAGGAAGGTTGAGGCAGATGGCAGAGCAGATTTATGGTTTTGAAGCGCTGAATCTGGTCATGGTTTGCGTGGATGAAGAAGAAAAGGAAGAATACAAAGGACGTTTGTATCATCAGTACAGAGAAGAACCGATTGAATTTGATAATATACTGCAAATGATCAAACGCATGGAAGAACTTTACGATACACTCAATTATCCACAAGCTTCCACAAAGGCACGGTGTTTTGTTGAAAAAAGAAAACATGGGAGACGGGAGGTGACAAAGGTGACAGACAGAGAGAAGATATTCCGACAGAAAGGGGAATTGGGAACCTTTGTCATCCGGGTTCAGTATCGTCAAAATGCTACCTGGCAGGGGCAGGTCACCTGGGCGGAAGGACAGGAGACCCGATCGTTTCGAAGCGCTCTGGAATTGCTGAAACTGATTGATAATGCATTGGAAACGGAAGGAGGAGGCCATGAAGAATAAAGGGAAGATGAGGATTCTTGCGCTTGTGCTTTGCATAGTGGTCATGCTGAGCAACAGCAGCTTCATATTTGCCTCAGGTGAAACGGAAACGGCTGCAGCTGCTCCGGAAACTACTGCGGTCACGCCGGAGCCGGAAGTATCTGCTGTATCGGAGCTGGCGGAACTTCCAACGCCGGAGCCCACTGCGGAATCGACAGAAGCACCAACGCCGGAGCCAACCGCAGAACCGACGCCGGAAGCGTCTGCAGCACCGGAACCGACAGAAGTACCGACGCCGGAAGTGTCTGCAGCGCCGGAGCCGACCGCAGAACCGACACCGGAAGCGTCCGCAACACCGGAGCCGACAGAAGTACCAACGCCGGAAGCGTCTGCATCTCCAACACCTGCGGCGGAACAGGACATTGGTTCTGAAGAGAGTGCTGCTGTAACACCGACACCCGAGGCGGAACCGGATCCTGACGACAGCAGTGAGGAGATTGTGCTGGAGGGAAGCTGCGGAGATACGACGGTGATTCTGTCCGGACCGGCATCCAGTTTTCCGGAGGGAACAGAACTTTCCATCCTGGTACAGGAACCGGCGGAAGAAGATCAGGAAGTGATCGAGGAAGCGGTGGAGAAACAAGCCGAAGATCAGGAAATGGAAGTAAAGAGCTATACGGCTCTGGATATCCGGCTCTTAAGCAACGGAGAAGAGATCCAGCCGCTTGGTCCCGTATCTGTGAAGTTCCAGCAGCCGGAGCAGCAGGAGAGGACTGCGGAAGAGACGTCCACGCAGGTGCTTCATGTGGATGAATCCACAGGCGACGCCACAGATATGGAAGCCGAGGTGACGGAGGATGGAGAAGTTGCGATCGAGACGACGCATTTTTCCATTTACGTCGTGGTGGCTCTGGAACGGCTGGGCGGAGAGATTGAACTGACGGTGCAGCATTGGGCGACGGTGGAGCAGCTGGTAGGAGAGTCTGTTGTAGGAACTGGAACAGCGGGCTTAGTTGAACATAATAAAGATGACAATTCGACAAGATATGCGACTTTACAGTCAAAGGAAGTATTTACCAGTATTTATGCTGCAGATCAAATCACATTATATAATCAGAGTAAGACTGATGTTAAGGAATTAAGCAAGATTCTCTTAAGAAATACGAGCGAAGTGCCAAATTATGAACTGATAGAAATTTGGTGTTTGGAGGATAGCAGTGCGGCGGATAGCGCAAGCAGTGAAGGATGGGAAGTATATAAATTAAAAGACGAGGATGGGAAGGAGAAAAATGACACAATCCAACTGACTGAAAATGCGACGATTCGAATGGTTTATGAGCCAGAAGAAGCAGATGATAATTATAAGCAAGATGTTGCTTTTTATGATTACAATGTAACAGGCGGCGGTGTAACTATTGGGAATCCGACAGGGAATTCCGCCTATGATTCTTGCACTCTTTATCAAACCGATCTTGGTATCAACGCGTGGAAGAACACCAATTTAGGAATTGGAAATGCGGGTTTTCCAAGTTCTAAAAAGTTTGAAAAATTCAATGGGAAATATCTTAATCAGGGAAATGGCAGTGGTGAATTATTGCAGGGCATGGTTACAGGAATCACTGATGAGGGACCTGTATTTGCAGATGGAATCAACGCGGGAGATTTGTTTAATAATAATGAGCCTGATGGAAAAAAAATAATTGATGATTATCAGCTTTCCTTTAATCAAGAGGGCGATGTATATACATTGTCTAGCGTGTGGCAGAATGGCAAGGAAGTTGCAGGCGATTATGAAACACTGAAGTATCTGACAAATAAATGGGCTGCGAAACCTGAAGATCAAGTGCCTATTTATTCTAATTCGTTTTGGCCGTTAGATACGTATAAATATGATGGAAGAGATCCATTGTTTGGTCAAAGCGGAACTGAGTGGAGAGGGATATCTCTAAAAATACCATATAACGGTCATTCGTCTTATGAGGGTATGACCGGTAAAAACAATATCAATCCCTCAGCGATTAGTGAGTCAGATGATAAAAAAGAGCATAATTTCTTTTTTGGAATGCGCTTTGATTTTGAGTTTACAATTGGTGATTATGAAGGACCTTTGAATTTCTACTTCCGTGGTGATGATGATTTCTGGCTTTTTGTTGACGATGGTTTAAAAGTAGATCTTGGAGGTATTCATTCATCCTATGGTCAGTATTTGGATTTAAACTATTTGCGAGAGAATGAGGATGAAAGGGATAAGACACACAAAGTCAGTATCGTATATGCTGAAAGAGGTGCGTATGGTTCTACCTGCTACATGCAGTTTACACTGCCTAATGTCAAGCCGGTAAGCTTTGAGCCGGATTCTCCGAAAACCTCAGTGAAAGTTGATAAAGTATGGGAAGACCATAATAATCCGAACAGACCGGCATCTATACAGGTAGAACTCCATTATAAGGAGAAGACCGGCAATGAATGGAGGCTTTTTGAGACAATCACACTGAGCCCGATGAATAATTGGCAATATACCTGGATAGAACTTCCAGCAGAAGGATACGACTATAAGGTCAAGGAAGTTGGGGAAAATGGCGGAAAATTCGGAAGATATGAAGTGATATACTCGGAGGAAGGTGGAGTACTCAAAGAAAATGACGGCATCTATTCCGGTACAATCACTAACCGGGCAAGTCCCAGCACTGAGATAATTGTAACGAAAGAATGGGATGATGATGGCAACGCAAGCGGTGCGAGACCGGACAGTGTAGATTTCTTCCTGTATTACCGGAATCAAGGTGAAAAGGATTGGAAGCCATATCCTGATGGAAAGCTGACATTAACAAAAGATCAAAAATGGAAAGGATCGTATACGAATCTCCCGGTCTATGCAGGAGACACCAATAGTCCTCTGGAGTATACAGTGATGGAGATTTCGGGAGACGATCCGCTGATGGAGGGAGAGAAACTTCCGGGTAAGAGTACAGGACAGGAAAATTTCCAGTACACGGTAAGTTATAATAAGAAAAACCATTGCGGAACCGGCAATAAGTGGACAGGATATGTGGCAAAAGAAGGTATAACCTTGGATCTCATTGTCACCAACAGCCTGGGAAGAGAAATTGAGGTCATTAAACAGTGGAAAGGCACATTGGAAAGCAAAATTCCGGATTCCATTTATGTGGGCTTGTATCTGAAAAACAGTGAAGGGGTGGAAAAACCGGTGAGCGGTAAAACCTTGCAGCTAACGAAAGCAGGAGGTTGGAAAGGCAGTTTTAAGTACCTTGGAGAAGGAGATTATACCGTTAAGGAACTTCAGGAAACCACAGATAGCGAGTCGGCAGACTTCACCATCGATGATGAGAAGAAGTATATTGGAATTAATGATAGCGGCAGCGTCACCATCAAGGATGTTGAGTACGATGTAACCTATTCCCAGGGTACAGCAACAAACAACAAGACCACCTACACGATCACCAACCAGGGCAGCTGGCAGATAATCAAGAAAAGCAAGAGCGGACTGCCTTTGGGAGGAGCGGTGTTTACCTTGACAAAAGGCGATTCGAATCCGGTATATACAGGAACGTCCGCAGAAACAACCGGACTGGTCACATGGAAAGACGCAAATGACGCTGACGTAGATGATATCGCAACAATCGATCCAGGAATCTATACGCTGACGGAGACGACAGCACCGACCGGATATCAGCCGGGAGGAACCTGGAAGATTATCATTGCAAATGGCGTTCCGACTTCCATTGTGAAAACAAACAGCGATGGTACTACTGACAGTAGTGACAAGGGCAAGTATGAAAATGGCATCCTTACCTTCTATTATGAAAATGAGGCACTGTACGCACTGCCGGATTCCGGCGGAACCGGGATTTACGGGTATCTGTTGGGCGGTATGCTGCTGATGATGGCAGCCGTGCTGATGGTATATAAACAAAAACGCGGGGAGGTGCTGAAAAAAACATGATATGAAAAGGCGTTCAGCGGCTCCGAGCCGTGTTAGAGCAGTAAAGCAAGAAATAACGCAAACAAAAAAGAGGGAGAACACCCCCGGAAAAGGAGAGAAAAAATGAAGAAAATGAAAAAGATATTTGCCCTGCTTCTGACAGTGGCAATGGTAATGGGTCTTGGAATGACCACATTCGCAGCTGAATCGACTAATGTGACGATTACGGTGGATAATGGGGAAGGTGCAGCTGTAAAGTATCTTCAGATTGTTGAACCGGATACTACAAGCACACTTGGATGGAAGTATGTAGAGGAGTATGAAGCTGATTTTACTGGAGTTACTGTAGAGAACTTAATAGAGATTGCAAAATCAGAAGCGTCTGAGAATCAGTTCTCAACATATGATGCAATTAATAATACGGAAGCTTATAAAAGTTCACTTCTTGCAGAAAAACTGGAAGGTTTCAAAAACAAAGTTCTTGATCACGGAACGCTGATTTCAGAGAATACATTTAAAGTAACAAAAGGCGGTTTATATGTTTTGATTCCCCAAAAGGCTGATTATACATATAGTCCAACACTTGTATATGTTCCCGTTAATTCAGTGACACCAATTACTGTAGACGTAAAAGGAGCTCCGAACAAGCCGGAGAAAGAACTTGTGAATGTACAGGAGCCCTTAATTGGTGGAGGAATTGTTGATAACGATAAAACAGTGACTGCAAATGATAAAGTGGAATATAAAGTAACGATTACATATCCTTATTTTTCAGATGCTGCAACAAATCAGACATTTAAAGTAACGGACTCTCTTGAGAATGGTACTTATTATGTCGATTCTAATAATAATCTTAAGGTACAGATTGATGGAAAAGACTATAATAAATACACTTTAAAAGATTCAGATGGAACAGAAATTGGATCCATTGAAGGAAAAACTAGCTTCGTTCTTGATTTTGATTATGACTCTGCTCAGGCAGGAAAAGAAGTGGTAATTACTTATACGGTAGACGTTAATGATGATATTTCTAATGATAATCTGCTGAAAAATACAGTAAAATCAACCATTGGTACAGAAGAAAATCAGAAAATCATTATTTCAGATACTGTAAAAGTAGAATTTAACAAAGTGGATGCAGAGAATAACAACACGAAACTTGATGGTGCAATATTTGCTTTGTATGAAGGTACAGCGGGTGATGATGAGGAAGATACACTGATTGCGCTTTATGCAGATCTGCCGAATTTGGAAAACGTAAAGCTGCCGGCGGGCTATGAGCAGTTCAGAAATAAGCTGGTGCTGAATGATACAACATTAGAAGCTGGCAAGTTTTCTATTAACAATCTTGATGCAAACAAATCTTATTACATCAAGGAAATTGTTGCTCCTGATGGATATCAGGTGGTTGATACTGAGTATCAGCTGATTCCGGGAGGAGCAGCAGATGGTTATCCGAAATTAGATCAGCCATCAGAGGAATATGAAGTTCCTACAATTATAGATGAATATCAATATAATGATTTCACTGTGAAGATGTCTGACGAGAGCGACGACGGCATTATTACAAACACCAAGCTTTCCAAGCTGCCTTCCACCGGCGGCATCGGTACCACGATCTTCACCATCGGCGGATGCGCCATCATGATCGCGGCAGCGGCTCTGTTCTTCGCGGGACGCAGAAGAGAGAAGAGCAACTAATTCGCGCCATAGCGAAAGAAACCAGACAAAAACAAAACAATCCGGGGCGGATCTTCCGCCCCGAATTAAAAAATATGAGACAGATACAACAATGAGGAGAGATCGGATGAAAAAGAAAGTGAACATAATCATTACAGCGCTGCTTTTTTTAGCCGGTTTGTCCCTGCTGCTGTATCCGGTTATCGCGAATCAGTGGAACAGCTACCGCCAGAGCAGGCTGATCTCAAGCTACCACGAAACCATCGCGCAAAAGGAGCAGGGGGATGACATTGACTACGAAGCGGAATGGGAGCGGGCGCGGGCCTACAACGAAAGCCTGAAGCCTATGATCCTTCCGGATTCCTTCGCGGTCGCCCAGGCCTCCGGGCGGGATGAGGAGTATATGGCCTGCCTGAATCTGAACGGCGACGAGATCATGGGGATTGTGGAGATTCCCAAAATCGACGTCACCATCCCCATCTATCACACCACAGAGGATGAAGTGCTGCAGCTTGGAGCAGGGCATCTTGAGGGAAGTTCCCTTCCGGTAGGAGGAGAGGGGACGCACTCCGTAATATCCGCTCACCGGGGACTGCCAAGCGCCGCCCTCTTTACCGATCTTGACCGGATGGAGGAGGGAGATCATTTCCTTCTTCACATACTGGACGATACCCTCTGCTATGAGGTGGATCAGATCAACGTGGTGGAGCCGGAGGATACGGAGCTTCTCTCCGCGGTAGAGGGAGAGGATCTTGTAACGCTTCTTACCTGTACGCCCTACGGCGTGAACAGCCAGCGCCTTCTGGTAAGGGGTCACCGCGTTCCGTATGTGCCGGAGACGGTGGAGCAGGAGCAGAATACGTCGGTGCTGGGCGTCAGCATCCACACGAATTACACACTCATGGCTGTGGCCGGCCTTGCGGTTACCGGATTGTTTATCCTTTTCCTGTATGGAAGAGACAGGAAAGCCCGCGCACGGGCGGCGGCGCCGGAGGCGTCCGGCAGTCCGGCAAAGGAGCGGAAGGAGCGGCGGGAATGAAAAGGAAGATATGCAATATCCTGTTTGGGCTGCTGTTCCTGTTCGGTTTTCTGGTGCTGGCATATCCCACCATAGCAGATCAGTGGAATACGTACCGTCAGAACCGTCTGATCAGCAGCTACGAAGCTGCGGTGGAGAAGATGGAGCCGGAGGATTTCACAAAGGAATGGGAAGCCGCACGGCAGTTTAACAGTACATTGAAACAAAACAATATCTATGGAGATGTATTCTCCACGGATGAGGAGGAACTGGAGAGTACCGAATATTGGAAGGTGCTGAACATCGGCGGCGACGGTGTGATGGGGTATTTGTCCATTCCGAAGATCAATGTGAAGATTTCTATTTATCACGGATCTTCCGATGATGTGCTTCAGACGGGAGCGGGGCACCTGGATGGAACCGGGCTTCCCATCGGCGGAAGCGGTACCCACAGCGTGCTGGCGGCGCACCGGGGACTTCCGAGCGCCAGATTATTCACCGATGTGGATCAGCTGATCCAAGGGGATCTGTTTTATATCCATGTGTTGGATGAAACGCTTGCCTATCAGGTGGATCAGATCCTGAATATGGTAGACAAAGACGACAGGGAAACTTTGGAGGAGGCTCTTCAGGTGGTTCCGGGAGAGGATCATGTGACGCTGTTTACCTGCACTCCTTATGGGGTGAATTCCCACCGCCTTCTGGTACGGGGAACCCGTGTTCCTTATGAGGGCGAAGAGGAGCTGGAGAGCACTGCGGCGGGTACGATGCTTCAGGCTGTACAGAATTATTACATGCTGTATCTGACTTTGGGATTGTCTGTTACGCTGCTGGTGATATTGGTCATGAAATTTTTGTTCGGACGGAACCGGAAGAAAAACTGCGGGAACCGGACGGAGCAGAGTTCAAAGGAGGGTAAGAAGTGAAGATGACAGAAAACATAAAAAAGAAAGGCGCAGCGGTTTTGGCGGTTGTGCTGGCGTTCTCGGCGGCGGGCCTTTCCAGTGTTTACGGGGCGCCGGGCGTCGAAACGGGAAGAAGCTGTTCCCTGTCCTTTGAGCTGGACGGACAGTATGAGGAACTGAACCATACCGGGATTCCGGTGAAGCTTTATCAAGTGGCGGAGATCGCAGACACAGGGGAATATGAACCGCTGGCCGGTTATGAATCGCTGGAACTTGGTGCAGTCGGCGAAAACACTACGGCGGATGAATGGGAGAGTTTCGCCCGGGAAGCATCTGAACTTACCGAAACGCTGGGAGCAGAGCCGGAGGTGACGCTTGAAATCGTTCCGGACGAAGAAGGTGTTCCGTCCGCACGGGCGGAAAATCTTTCCACAGGTATGTATCTGGTGGAAGCGGAAAATGTACAGACGGCAGAATACACGTATGCGTTTACGCCGTATCTGGTTTCGCTTCCGAATAATTATTTTTACACGACGGGACAAGATGAATGGATATACGATGTGACCGCCGGAATGAAACCGCAGCAGACCCCGCGTTATGGATCGCTGGTGATCCGAAAGACACTGACGTCCTACAATGCGACGCTTGGAAGCGCAACCTTTATCTTCCAGGTAGAGGGAGTTAAGGATCAGGAGACGGTGCTCAGTGATGTGGTGTCTCTGGTTTTCGACGGGACAGGAACGAAAAGTCTTGAGATTTCCGGAATTCCGGCGGGAACGGAAGTGACGGTTACAGAGGTTTATGGAAGCGCCAATTATGATCCGGTTTCTCCTGAGACGGAGCGTGTGACAATTCTCGCAGATGGAGAGGAAGGATCGAGTCTCGTGGGCTCGGAGATGTGTATAAGAGACAGGTGGAATCGTCAATCATTTTGAATATGACGGCGGAGTCTGGAACTGGCAGAGACAGGCGGACAACTCCGGCGGAGTCAATCTGCAGCAGGCAAAAGACACGGCGCAGCCGGAACAAGAGTAAGGCTGAGAGAGGAGTGGTATCATGGATAAAAGAAAAAAGAAAACCCTCTGGCTGGCGGCGGCGGCGTTTACACTTACGATGGGACTGAGTGTCGGGAGCGCGATGGCATATTTTACGACGTATACCGCAGCTTCCGGGAGAGCAGCCCTTGAATTGGAACAGACAGTGACGATCCCTCAGGAAGAAGTCGAAGACTGGACCAAGCATGTAACCATTGAAAATACCGGGGATGTGGACTGTTTTGTGCGGGTAAAGGCGTTTGCCGGGGAGACCTATCAGGACAGCCTGCAGTATTCTGACGATCATGGAAAATGGACGCCGGGTGAGGACGGTTACTATTATTACAGTGATGTGGTTCCGGCGAAAGAGGAAGGGAAGGATCCCTACCGTACGGAGGAACTGCGGATCCATATTGACAATATGGACAGAGAGCAGAGCTTTAATATTATCCTGGTTCAGGAAAGTACGCAGGTTCTTTATGACGAACAGGGAAATCCGACTGCGGACTGGAACCGGATTATGGATTCTGATGAGACCGTGTATGCAGAGGAGGATGAGGAGCAATGAAAAAAAAGAAAATTCCCTTCCGGCTTGTAACGTCCGTTCTTCTGTCAGCTTCCGCAGTGCTGCTGATCGGAAGCACAGTGGGAAGCGCCCGGGCGGCGCTTACTTATTACAGTGAAAACTACGGCGCTCAGGTGACGGTCTCTAATATTGGAGTCAGCCTGCTGGAAAACGGTGAGACAGTGAGCCGAAGAGATTATGACCAGAATGGGCAATGGAACGAAAGCAGCGGAGAACTTCTGAAACATCTGCAGAAGGAAGCAATCGTTCCGGGCAAGGAGTATCAGGAAGCGCTCAGCGTTTCCAACAGTGGTTCTATCGACAGTTACGTCCGGGTGATCCTGACAAAAAGCTGGCTGAATCCGGAGGACGGGGAAACTGCAGACACGACGCTTTCTCCGGCGCTGATCGATCTGGATTTTACACAGGACAGCGGCTGGATCGTTGACGAAGATGCTTCCACAGCGGAACGTACGATCCTGTATTACTCTGAGATTCTTCCGGCAGGAGATACGACGCCGGCATTGTCGGATACCATCCGGATCGATCCGTCTGTAGCGAACAAAGTGGAGGAAACGGTTACGATCGATGAGAATGGGTACAAGACGATTACATTTACTTATGCATACAACGGCTATACGTTTCAATTGGATGCTGAGGTTCATGCAGTGCAGACACACAATGCTCAGGAGGCAATAAAAAGCGCCTGGGGCGTTGATGTGGAGGTGGATGCAGATGGAACTCTTCGGCTGCGATAGGAGGTGCGGGGGATGAAAAGGAAAATTTTATGTTTTGTGATTGCCGCAGCAATGACCGCAGCCATGGGAACAACGACATCTGCGGAGGAATTTCAGGGAAAAAGCAGCTGGACGGTGGAGTTTGACGGGGAGGCGGTTGAGAGTAATTTTCAGTCCTCGGAACTGACCGAACAGATTTACCAGATACAGCCGGGGGATTCTATTGAGCTTCAGGTTGCCATTGGAAACAGCGGCGGCAGTGAAACGGATTGGTATATGACAAATGAGGTCCTTCAGTCTCTGGAAGACAGTCAAAGTGTTGCGGAAGGCGGTGCATACGGTTATGAATTGTCTTATGTGGGACCGGATGGCGCGGAAACCGTAATTTACAGCAGTGCGTCGGTGGGCGGAGAGACAGATGCGGGAGAAGAAGGCCTGCACCAGGCAACCGGATCGCTGGAAGACTATTTCTATCTGGACCGTCTCGCGGATGGAGAAAAAGGACAAGTGCTTTTGCGGGTTCAGTTGGATGGCGAAACACAGGGCAACGATTACCAGGATACGCTGGCAAGGCTTCAGATGAATTTTGCCGTGGAAAAAGTGGAACCGAATATGGTAACGGAACAGGGGGAAGATACGGTTGTGAACCGTGTCGTCCGTAAGATCGTCACCACAACGCCGAGGACGGGAGACCCGACACAGATGCTCGGGCTTTGTGCAGCGGCGTTTGTGAGCGGTACAGCGCTTTTGATCCTGGCAGTGGGAACAATGAAAAATCGCCGCAGGAACCGGAAAGGAGACCAGAGATCATGACAAAGAGGATGAAAAGAAAAGGAAAAAGCCCAGGCGTGTTTCTGGCTTTCGTACTGGTTCTTTGCCTGTCTTTCGGAGGTTCTCCTGTGAGAGTCTTCGCGGAGGAATATACGTATCAGGTGACGTTTTACAGCGGAAATCAGGGCGCTTTTTGCAGTACAGAGGGACTTTATGTGAATAACACGGAAAGCGGTTCGGATTATTCTGCTGTACTGCGAAATGGAGCAATCACGGTCAGCGGTCTGAAGCGGGGGGATATCGTATCTTTTGATGTGCAGGCAGGCGCGGTGGAACTCCCGGAAGACAGCAAATATTATATCCGCGGCGTGCGCCAAAGCGGACGTGACAATGATACGGTGCAGTCTTCTGCGTTCCATGTGGAGGGAGACGCAGAGTATGTGGTGGCATACGGGATCAGAGGAAATCTGGCGTCGTATACGGTACAGTATCAGGATACGGAGGGAAACATACTTGCGCCAAGCCGTACGTATTATGGAAACGTAGGAGACAAGCCGGTGGTAGCATACCTTTATGTAGAAGGCTATAATCCTCAGACACTGGCGCTGACAAAAACATTGTCAGAAAATGAAGCAGAAAATGTGTTTACGTTTGTATATACCCCTGTTCCCACCGAGGTGATCACGGAACCGGGCGAAACGGTGGTTCATACAACGACTGTGACGGAGCCGGTATCTGAAACCGCAGAGGAAGAGGAGACGAATACCCTTCCGGACACTGGCGCGGGCGGAGAAGCCGGGGACGAAACCGATGCGGCTGCGGACGCCGGAACTGGCGCGGATGCAGCAGCGGACGCCGGGACTGGCGCGGAAGGTACTGCCGATGAGGGAGCGGAAGATGCGGCTGCAGAAGGAGAAGACGGTACGGGAGACGAGACAACCGATATCTCGGAAGAAGAAGTGCCGCAGGGAACCCAGGATTTGACAGATTTGGACGAGGAAGAGGTGCCGCAGGCAAATCAGGATCTTGACAAGGAAGAAATGGAAAAGAACCTGCCGATGGTAGCGTTTGTGGGGCTTGGAGTGTTGGCGGCGGCAGCGCTTGGCGCGCTTGTATTTGTTGTGAGAAAGAAAATGAAAGCGTCATAAAAAGCAGACGAGGAAAAAAACGGGTAAGACGTCAGGATGCGGTTCATGGAATCAGAAGGTCTTTGCAGGAAACAGCAGGACTTTTTCCATGGATGCATGCCTGGCGTTTTCTGCTTGATTTTCGCATAAGAGAAAGGGAGCTGAAAAAAACGGACATATTCATATTGACAGTATGACTATCACTCCAATGGATTCTGTATACTTCCCTGAATTTCACCTATACTGACTGTATAAGACTAATACAGCAGGAGGTAGTGACGCATGGTATCACTGGGGTGTCAGATTGCAAAGTTCCGGAAAAAGCGGGGTTTAAAGCAGGAAGAACTGGCGGAAATGGTTTCTCTCAGCACAAGCTACATCAGTGCGATCGAGCGGGGAGTGAAAAATCCGACGCTGGAGAATTTTATAGCCATTGCGAATGTTCTGAAAGCCTCTTCGGATGAACTGCTTGGTGAAGAACTGGACGTACGGTTTGATATTCATATGACGCAGCTGGGAGCGTTGATGGAGAATCTGGATGATCGTGAAAAGGAGCGGATTCTCCATGTGGTCGCTGTGATGATAGCGGATGCGGGAAAGTAAAGGACAGACATAACAGCCAACGATTATGTCTGTCCTTTTTCGGGGAGAGAAGAGGAAGGCGGACAGACGCAGGAGAAACGAAGGAGAAGGGAAGGAAGTACGGTGGAAGGCGGGTATGGCAGATTTGACGGCTATTACGCGAAGTACAAAGAGTATGTAACGAAAAACCTGATGAAGCTCACAAAAGGAGATAAACAGTTGACCGAAGATTTATCGCAGGAAGTGTGGCTGGCCTTTTACCGTGAAATGGATCAAGTGATACCCATCGGCGACGACGGGATCCGCGGCTGGCTGTATATGGTCGGAAGGCGCAAGTTTCTTGACAATATGGATCTCGCCTACCGGAGCAGGGAAATGTTCGCGGAGGACATGAAAATCGACGAAAAAGCGCCCGATGATACCGTGGCTGTGAGAAGGAGAAGAAATATATCCGGCGATACCGAAGATGTGATACTTACCCGGCTGATGTTCGAAGAATATATAGCGGAGCTTACCGGGACGGAACGGATTCTGGTACTGTGCAAACTTTGCGGAATCCCGCCGAGGGACGCCCTCCCGGATCTGGACTGTACGGACGTCGCCCTCCGGGTAAGAGTTTCAAGGGCGATGAAGAAGCTGCGGGATTATCTGGAAGGGTGAGACGGAATGCATGGAGGAACGGAATGTTTGAAATTCTTTGTTTTTCTTAAAATTGTCTTAAACCCCTATATTTTTCAGAGAATTTCAGCTATACTAAGGATAGAGTATTGAAAAGCCGGAGAATCCGGTTCACTGACACTGTTCTTCCGAAGGCTGCCGGTAAAGCGAACCGAAAAAACAGCTGCGCAGGGAACAGTTCGTTAACCAGTAGATTGAAAATAAATGGCTATCTATTTATTTTGCGATGTACTGGAAAAGAGAAAGGATGGTTTTTATGGATTTAGGAGAAGGATTAAAGAAAGTATTTCTGGCAGGCGTAGGAGCGGTAGCGACCACCGCGGAGACGGCAAAAGAAGTGATCGACGACCTTGTGAGCAAGGGAGAACTGACCATGGAGCAGGGCAAGGTTCTGAATGAAGAGCTGAAACGAAATGCGAAACAGAAGATGAAGCAGCATGTGACCGTCAATGTGACCAAGGAATTCAAGGACGCATTTTCCGCCGTGGAGCACATGAACGCAGAGGAGCTGGAAGCGCTGAAAGAGGAGATCCGGAAGGCGGAAGAAAAGGCGGCACAGGAAGCCCGTGAAAAAGCCGAGGAGGAGGCGCAGCAGGCGGCACAGGAGGGAGCTGCCGCGAGAGAAGAAGCCCCGGAAGAAACCGCAGACAGCGGACAGGCGGCAGAAGACGGAAGCATACAGAGCGAAGGACAAGAAGCCGGAACAGGAGAAGCAGATACCGATGACGCATCTGCAGGAAACAATGCGGGCTGAGAACGAACACGCTGGAACGAGACTGGGAGAAATTCTCAAAGTCCTGCGGAGGCACCAGATCGGAAAAGGTCTCACACCTGTAAAGCTGAGGGAGATTCTGGAAGATCTGGGGCCGACCTACGTCAAGCTGGGACAGATCATGTCCATGCGGTCCGACGTACTTCCGGAGGAATACTGCAGGGAACTGACCAGCCTGCGGACACAGGTAAGACCCGTGGAATTTCACCAGATGAAAGACCTGCTGGAGCAGGAGCTTGGCGCTCCGGTCTCCCAGGTCTTTTCCAGTCTGGACGAAAAACCTCTGGGCTCAGCGTCCATCGCCCAGGTACACAGAGGACGTCTGCAAAGCGGAGAAGAAGTTGTCGTCAAGATCCAGCGCCCCAACATCCATGAGATCATGGCAGAAGACATCGCCCTGATGCGGAAAGCTGCCGGAATGATGAATCTGGCGATGCACACCAAAGACATCGTAGATTTTCGTTCGATCATAGAAGAAATGTGGAAGACCACCCAGGAAGAAATGGATTTCCAGAAAGAAGCCGCAAACCTGGAACTCTTCGCGGAAAACCAGAAAGACATTGTCTACATAACAAGCCCCAAAGTCTACCGGGAATACACCACATCCAAGGTCCTGACCATGAGCTACATCGGCGGCCTGCAGATCGACCGTCTGGAAGAACTCCGGGTGCTGGGCTATGACAACACCGAGATCGGACAGAAAGCGGCAGAGAACTACTGCAAACAGATCCTGGAAGACGGATTTTTCCATGCAGACCCCCATCCGGGCAACCTGTGGATCGAAAACGGAAAAATCGCCTGGCTGGACTTCGGCATGACCGGCCGCTTGTCCGAAGGGATGAAACACATCCTGAAAAACGCGATCATGGCGATCCTGCAGAACGACATCTACTCCCTGAAAAACACCTTCCTCGCTCTCGGAACCCCAAAAAACCCAGTCAACCACGCCCAGCTCTACACCGACCTGGACGACATCGTCCGCCGCTACCTGAGTATGGATTTCGGAACCATGAACCTGGGAAACCTGCTGGAAGAACTCCTGGATATGCTGAAGACCCACGAGATCTCGATCCCGTCAGACATCACAATGCTGTGCCGGAGCATGATGACCATGGAAGGAACCCTGAAAGCCTGTTCCCCCAACGTCAACCTGATCCAGATCCTGTCCATCCACATGTCCCAAAGCATCTGGAAAGAACTGGACCTGAAACACGAACTCCGCCACAACGCCCGGCTGATCTACATGTCCTCCGCCAAAGCCCTGGAGATCCCAGCTCAGCTGTCCGACCTGCTGAACATCGTAAAAAACGGCCAGGTCCGCATCAACCTCCAGGAAAACGAAGGCCGTCAATGGCGCAAAAGCATCTACGCCATCGCCAACCGCCTGACCCTGTCCCTCTTGTCGGCTGCGATGCTCCTCGCTTCAGCCATCTTCAGCTTCACAGACATTCAACCACAGATATTGGGCATGCCATGGATTTCCTTCTTATTTTTGATTATATCAGGCATATTGATTTTATATCTGCTGATAATCATCCTATTAAAACGATAACCCCCAAGTGCTCGACCGTCCAGGTCGGCACCCTTCCAACCATCCACACCACCAAGAGACAGGCCGGGAAGCGGCGGGAGCGGGCGGCGAGGGAGGATTTGCAGAATTCCGGAGTGAGAAGCGAATCTGCAAATCCCGCCCAAAGCCGCCCGCTCCCGCCGCTTCCCGGCCGTCCGCCTTCCACGACAAACGCATGAATGAATAAATTGTGACACCCATCCTGATTTTCTGGTATA
>ERZ1090867.473-NODE-475-length-16835-cov-5.215733_pt1 | contig 16835 bp, 14 predicted proteins | sample MGYA00478476_ERZ1090867 | MGnify/ENA primary metagenome ERZ1090867 (study PRJEB33644, sample SAMEA5815742) | chicken gut metagenome | biome: Chicken; feature: Gastrointestinal Tract; material: Caecum | place: Ireland | collected 2019-01-01 | study: A study of the... | reverse complement strand
TAGTGGTATATTGTACCAGAGTGTTATAGAGCGAATAGCTGGAAGCAATGTCCGCCGAAGTCCCTGTCAGGCTGATGTTTCCCTGCATGAGAATTTCCTGTAAGATGATTTGCAGCGGATACAGCTCGCGTTTGTTCAGATAGATTGCCGCCTGGAACCAGGAATTCCAGTGAAACACTGCCACAAACAGAATGATCACTGCGATGGTCGCCCTGGCCAGCGGGAAATAGATGTGGAACAGGATGTACAGATCCCCTGCGCCATCGAGACGGGCGGATTCCTCCAGCGATTCGGGGATCGCCTGAAAAGCGGTTTTCAGCACGATCAGATTGAATACATTGATGGCGGTGGGAAGGATCATCACGGTGCGGGTGTTGATCAGGTTCAGCGTGTCCATCAGAATATAGGAAGGGATCATGCCGCCGCTGAACAGCATCGTGAAGGTGATGGCGAGCATACAGAAATTGGCCGGCAGAAAATTGCGGCGGGAAAAAATGAAGGCTGCCACCGCTGTGGAGAGAATTCCTACCAGCGTTCCGGCTGTCACATAGAAAAGGGTGTTCAGATAACTGCTCCAGATGGAACCGTTCTGCAAAACAATTTCATAACCCTTGAGGGTAGGTTCTCCCACAGGCCAGAACAGAAGGTCATGATTTTGTGAGAGTGCGACCGGATCGGAGAACGACGCGGCAAAGGTATGCAGAACGGGTGCGATGCAGACGATACAAAGAGCAAATAAAAAGATCGTGTTGAGAAGGAGAAAGAGCTTTCGCCCCAGGCTTTCCTGAATTTTCATAATGGCTTTCCTCCTTCAGAACAGGCTGGTCTGCGTGTATCGCTTGCTCAGCGTGTTGGCAAGCAGAAGCAGCGCAAAGCTGATGACAGAATTGAAAAGGCCTACGGCGGTGCTGTAGGAGTATTGTCCGTCGAGCAGGCCGACGCGGTAGACGTAGGAGGAGATCACGTCGGCAGTCGCCATGGTGGAGGTGTTGTAAAGAAGGATAACCTTTTCAAAGTTGACGTTCATGATCTGACCGATTCGGAGAATCAGCATGATGATAATGGTGGAAGAGATTCCCGGCAGCGTGACATGAAGCCACTGCTTGAAATGACCGGCTCCGTCGATCTTTGCCGCTTCATACAGTTCCTGATCCACGCCGGACAGGGCTGCGAGATAAATGATGCTGTTAAATCCGATGGACTGCCAAATGTTGCTGATGATAAAAATACTGCGGAACGCGGATGGTTCCGCGATCAGGCTGGTGACATTACCGCCCAGCATATTGAACAAACGGGTGATAAAGCCTTCCGAATCTGTAAAGTCTATGATGAGTCCGCAGATCACCATCATGGAGATGAAATACGGCATGTATGTGACCGTCTGTACCGTGCGTTTGATCGCACGGTTTTTCACCTCGTTGAGCAAAAAGGCCAGGAGGATCGGGGCCGGAAAATTGAACAGAAGATCATAGCCGCTTAAAATGAGGGTGTTCGTGATCACACGTTCAAAATAAGGGCTGGTGAAAAATTTTTCAAATTGAGCGAATCCGACGAAAGGACTGCCGAAAATCCCCTTGGCCAGCTTGAAATTTTGAAACGCCATGACAAGCCCGCCCATGGGCAGATAGTAAAAGACAAAGAAGTATACCATGATGACAAGGCAGAGCCAGTACAGAATTTTGTGCTGCCTGTAATTTTTCCATAGCTTTCCCATATACCTTCTCCCCTCGAAAAACCAACCGGGAAGGAAGGGATTCCTTCCTTCCCGGAATTGCTTTTATCTTGCGTTGTAGCGGTCCAGAGCGTTCTGGTAAACTTCCATGACCTTCTCCACATTCATGGAACGAATCTGCTCGATAAAGCTGTCAAAGGTATCGAACGATTCCTGCCCGGTCATGTAGCGCACACATTGCTCCTGCGTGTAGGTCAGAATGTCGGTCATGTACATATTATAGATTTCGTTTTCCTCTTCTGTCAGCGTGAGATTGCTGCTGATGCGGTAATCGTTGTCGCCGTTTTCACGATAGAGTGCGTCGCAGGCGATGGAGAACTCGTCCACCATATCCGAGCGGCGTTCTCCGACACCAGGGGTGCACTGGCTGAGGGTAGCAATGCGCATCGAAAGGAAGTTGTAACCGTCCGGGTTGTGTGTCATGACGTCAAGCCACTGCGGATCGCCGTTTTCGTCATACTCAAAGGTTTCCCCTTCCACGCCCCAGCAGGAGAGCAGGGAAGCTTCCTCCGTGTAGTACTGATCCCAGTAGGAAAGCGCAAGATCCAGATTTTCGCAATTTACGTTGATAGCCACATCGTTGAGGTTGATTTGGGAAGTAGCTGCGTACATATGTGGGGTGTCCCCTTCTTTCAGCACAGGGATCGGGGCACAGACGTATTCAAAATCCGGTTTGGATGCCTGTCCGATTCCGGCCAGAACGGGAGCAAGCGAGTAAGGCGTGATGCAGGCGCCGCAGTCCAGGCTCGAGTAGGTGGAGATCTGTGCGTTGATATCGGTTACGGTCTGGAAATCGGGGTCGATCAGACCTTCGCTGTACCATTTAGCCATCATTTCCAAATACGAGCGGAACAGCTCTGTGTCATCCAGCGGGGCATAGCGCACTTTGCCGTCTTTCTGATAGAACGGCACATTGGTGCCGAAATAGTCGACATAGCCAAAGCCATAGCCGGAAGACCACATATTGTTCTGGCCAAACATTTCCGGTCCGGGAACAAGAGGCTTGGAAATTCCGCACTGCTCTTTGAACGCGGTGAGTACTTCATACCAGTCGTCGTAGGTAACGGGGATCTCCATGTTCACTTCATCAAGCAGATCCTTGCGGATGAGAATTCCCACAAAGATCTCGCTTTCCTCATCGTTCTCAATGAAGCCGGGGAAGTGAGAGATTTTTCCCGTATCGGTATAAACTTCTTTTTTGCGCAGATCGCTCATTTCAAGCTGCTTTTTGAAATTCGGCATCTGATCCAGGTGCTGCGCCAGATCCACAATCAAGCCGTCGTTGATCATGGCCTCGCCTCCGCCGACATAGCCTTGCGTGCCTTCAATAAAGTCCGGAAGATCGCCGGAGCTGACCAAAAGCTGAAACTGTGTCTGCTCCTGCCCGAGAACGGGTGTTATACATTCCAAATGTACGCCTGTGCGTTTCTCCATTTCCTGATATAAAAGGGTTTCGCTCCAGTCGTCGATCTGCGTGCCGATTGCCGTGTGAGAGCCGCGGAAAATGGTCCAGGTAACATCTCCGTCCGCGATCTTTTGAATGGTGTCGCTGGCGGCTGCCTCCGGTGTTTCGTCCGCTCCTGTGCTTTCTGTTTTGGAAGCGGTCGTGTCTCCAGATGTTCCCGTTCCGGAGCTTGCGCATCCCGCTGTCAGGGAAACGGCCAGAGCAGCGGCCAGAAGGGTGCGCATCCATTTTTTGTTTTTCATATGTCCAAATCCTCCTTCACATTCAAAACGCCCAAATTGCGTTTCGTTTTTCATGCCTTCAGAATAACAGCGTTGTGGAGCGAGCGTAAAGAGGCAATCCTTCCGCTGCTGTTTTGTGATGCGGCTTGCGGCAGCGTGCAAAGAGGTGAAAAAATGACGCTGATTTTGTATGAAAATCGCCGGTTTAAGCCGTTTTGAGGAATGAACAAAATTTAAGATAGCGTAAACAGCCATTTTTTTCCTGTAAAAGTATTTTGCCATCGGCTGCATGAGAACACGGTATGTTATTTTTTTGTCATATTTTGCTGAAAAACAAAATGAAATCTCGATCTCCCTTTCACTATTAACACTTTATTCATATATTTATCACCTAATAATCACTTGGCGCTGATAAACTTGGGATTGCAATTATGGGGGATTTTCGCTAAAATAGGAACCGTGCGCATGGAGCAAAATTCAGAGAACTGACAAATCGAAAGATTTGACTGTCCCCTCCCCGCTCTTTGGCGCAGGACCCCCGCAGGGGAGAGGGCAAAGCATATAGGAGGAATTCAGGATGATCGAGGTCAAAAACCTCACGAAGCGGTACGGCTCAAATGTGGCTCTGGACCATGTGAGCTTCTCCGTGGAGGAGGGTACTATCCTGGGCTTTCTGGGGCCGAACGGCGCCGGTAAGTCCACCACGATGAACATCATCACAGGCTACCTCTCCGCCAGCGAGGGCGAAGTGACGGTGGCGGGACACAGCATCCTCGACGAGCCCGCCGAGGTGAAGAAGCTCATCGGCTATCTGCCGGAGATGCCGCCGCTGTATATGGACATGACGGTCAAGGAGTACCTTGATTTCATGTACGACCTCAAAAAGGTCAAGATCCCGAAGGAGAAGCACATTAAGGAGATCTGCAATCTTGTCAAGATCAACGATGTGTATAAGCGCCTGATTGCGAACCTTTCCAAAGGCTACAAGCAGCGCGTCGGCATCGCGCAGGCCCTGCTGGGCAATCCGCCGGTGCTGATTCTCGACGAGCCGACCGTCGGCCTTGACCCGAAGCAGATCATCGAGATCCGAAACCTGATCAAGAATCTGGGCCGCAACCATACAGTGGTGCTCAGCTCCCACATCCTGCCCGAGGTGCAGGCCGTGTGCGAGAGAATCCTTGTGATCAACAAGGGTGTGATCGTCGCGGACGGCACGCCCGACAAGCTCAGCCATGACCTGTCGAGCGATCACCGCCTGATCGCCCGCATCGAGGGTCCGGAGCATGAGGTCCTGCAAAACCTGCGCTCGATCAAGAACGTCATCGAGCTGCAATCCTTCGGAGAGAAGGAGCCCGGCGTGTGCGAGTATTCGATCGAAGGCGCGCCCGGCAAGGATCTGCGCCGCGACCTGTTTGCCTGCTGCACCCGCTGCGGCATGCCGCTTCTCGCGCTCAAGAGCAGCGATCTGTCGCTCGAGGACGTGTTCCTGCGCCTGACGAGCGATTCGTATATTCCGAAATCCATTCAGCATCCCGCGGTGATTCCGTCGGAGAGCCGCGAAGTGAAGGAAGGAGGGGATGAGGCATGACAGCTATTTGGAGACGTGAGCTGCGTTCCTATTATTATTCCCCTATCGCGTATGTGTTCATGGGAGTCGTTCTGTTCCTGTTCGGCGTGTATGATTTCCAGGTCGTCATGACAGGCTCCTCCTATTACATCGGCCAGGTGTACGGCATCATGTTCACCTGGTGCATGCTGTTCCTGCCCGCGCTGACGATGAAAACGCTCAGTGAGGATCGCAAGAACAAGACGGACCAGGCCCTGATCACCGCGCCCGTGAGCGTGACGGCGATCGTCTGGGGCAAGTTCCTGTCCGCCTTCACCGTGTATTTCATCACGCTAGCCATCACGCTGATCCCCGCGTTCATCATCGGCGCGTTCTCGGATCCGTCCTGGGCAAGCATTTTCGGCAACTTCGTTGCTTCGCTGCTGTACGGCGCGGCCATCATCGCGATCGGCGTGTTCATCTCCTCCCTCACGGAGAGCCAGATCGTCGCGCTGGTCGGCACCGTCGGCGTGAGCATCCTGTTGATGCTGATCGATTCCTTCGGCAGCGCTCTGAGCAACATGCTCGGCAACACCTTTTTGCAGACCATCGTGTCCTGGATCTCCTTCCAGGCGCGTTATACCCCCTTCACCAACGGTATTTTCAACATCTCCAGCGTTGTCTTTTTCCTGAGCGTCGTCGCGGTGTTCAATTTCCTGACCGCCCGCAGGCTCGAAAGCAGAAGATGGAGCTAAAGGGAGGCATAAAACGATGAATCACGACAACGAGAAGAACCCGCGCGTGGATAACACGCCGGAAAATACAGAGGACGTAAACGCGGCCGCTCCGGCGGAGCAGACCGAAGCCGCACAGGATTCCGCCCCGGAAATTTCCGAGGAAGTCCAGGCTGCCGCCGATCAGGCGAAAAAGCGCAGCGAGGAAAAAAAGAAGAAGAATAAGGGTAAGAAGAAGGAAAAAATGACCCTCAAGCAGCGGCTCACCAGCCAGAAGTTCAAGCATGGCTCTATGGCCACCGCTTTGACGGCTGTGTTTATTGTGGCCGTTGTACTGGTGAACGTGCTTGTCGGCATCCTGGGCGAGCGCTTCCCGTCCATGAACCTCGATATGACCAAATCCGCGGATAACAGCCTTTCCGAGGAAGCCGCCAAGGTGGTCGACACGGTGGATGAAAAGACCGAGATCATCATCATGATGGAGGAAAGCACCGCCAAGTCGAACGCCAACTATCAGAAGGTGGACGCCATCTCCGCGAAGATGGCCGAGCGCAATTCCAATATCACCGTCGAATACAAGAACCCGGACAAGGAGCCCGGCATGCTCAGCGAGTATGACGGCCTGACCTCCGGCAGCGTTCTGGTGCGCACGGAGAAGCGGTACCGCGTGGTTACCTCCTCCGATCTCTTCCCCGTGAAGTACGATCAGAGCACCTACATCAGTTACACGGATGTCAACGGCGCTCTGGCTTCGGCTCTCAGTGCGGTGAACGCCGACACCATGCCGATCGTCGCCTTTGACACCGGCCACGATGAAATGCTGGATATGACCTCCTACAAGGAGATTTTGAACGACAACAACTTTGACACCGTGGATTTCAACCTTCTCACCGAGGAGATTCCCGAGTCCGCGCAGATCGTTGTGCTGGGCGTTCCCGCCACTGACCTTTCCGAGGCCGAGGTGGAAAAGCTGAACACCTATCTGAACGATACCTCCACCTCGATGGATCGCAGCGTGATGGTGGTATCCTATCCGGCGCAGGGCGAGCTTCCCGTGCTCAACAGCTATCTGAACGAGTGGGGCATGAACGTGACCCCCGCTGAGGTCATCGAAGGCGATTCCTCCAGCTATGTTCAGTCTCCGGAGATGATTCTCGCAAACGTTTCCGATTCTCTGGATCTCGACGGCGCGGACAGCTACAGCTATATTCTCAGCCCGCAGACCAACCCGATCGAAATTCTCTGGGAAGGCCGCAACAGCGTTTCCACGCATCCGCTGCTGACCTCCTCCGAGTCCAGCTATATCTATGACGTGGCCACGCAGGAGGAAAAGACGGACGAAACCGGTTCGTATAATCTGGCTGCCGCGGGCGTGAAGATGATCAAGGGAGAAGACGGCGAATACTTCAACGCCAATGTTATCGTCATCGGCAGCCCCTATCTCTTCAACGCTTCCTTCACCGGCTCTTCCACCTATGGAAACGGCCAGTATATCGCGGATCTCTCCAAGTACGCGACGGGAACCACCGGTTCCTCCACAGCGGTTTACAGCACGCCCACGCAGACCATCACCTATGATATCGCGATGTCGGGCGGACAGATCATGTTCATCGGTCTGGGCGTATTCACCGTCCTGATCCCGCTCGCCTTCCTGATTACCGGTATCGTTGTGTTCTTCCGCAGGAGGCATCTGTAAATGAAAAAAAACAGCAAATATCTGATTATCGCCCTGGCCTGCGTCGTGGTGCTGGGCGGCGCCGTCGCCGCCCTGACGCTGACGGGCGGCACGGGGGAGGATATGTCCTCCTCGGCGGCCGCTTCCTCCTCGTCCACCATTGCCCTGATTGACAAGACGGACGAGGATCTGGCCAGCGTTACCGTCACAAACGAGACGGGTACCATCACCATTCACGCCCACACCGAGACGGTTGAAACCTCCTCCGCTTCGGAGGAAGCTTCCTCCGGCAGCGAGAGCGCGTCCAGCGAAGCCGCGGAGCCGCAGGTCGAAGTGGCCTACGAGGTCGACGGCCTGGAGGGCCTGGCGCTGAGCGACAACGTTTCCACCGTCGCAAGGGCAGGCTATTCCCTGACGGCGCAGAAGTCCATCGGCACGGTGGAGAATCCCGAGGAATTCGGGCTGACCGATCCCACCGCTACGGTTTCGGCCGTGTATCAGGACGGTTCCACCTATTCCTACAGCATCGGCGTGGAAAATGGCGGCTATTACTATGTCCAGCCGGACGGCTCGGACGAGGTGTATCTTGCCTCCATCAGCTCCGTTCTGTTTAATTCCATCAACGATCTGGCTGATACCACGCTCTTTGAGCTGGAGGTTGGTGAGGACACGTCCAGCGCCGCCAGCGTCGCGCAGACGACCGGCACTTATACGGAGTCTGCAATTCTGAACGTTCTGCACCTTTCCGGCACGGCGTTTGAGCGCGCGGTGACGATCGAGTACGATCCCGAAGACGGCTATCTGATGACGGAGCCCCGCCATGCCACGGCGGATTCCACGAAGATGTCGGAAATCACGACGTCTCTCACCAGCCTTTCCGCGGACAGTCTGGTGAAAGCGCATCCCTCGCAGGAGGATTTGGAGTCCTACGGTCTTGCGGATCCCGCTGTGGTTTGTGAGTTCACCTGCAATGGCAAGGAATATCTGCTGAAGCTTTCCGCCACGGATGCCGACGGAAACCGCTACATTGTATATGACGGTATCGACGCGGTGTTCCAGATTGCGAACAGCACGGTAACGTCCTGGGCGGACGCGGATCCGTTCTATCTGCAAAGCACGCTCACCCTTCTTCCGAACATTGTCACGGTAAGCGGGATGGATCTGACGGCAAACGGTCAGAACTATCACTTTACCATTGACCGCGAGGAGGACGAGGAGGAGAGCACCGAGGATAATACCGCCTACATTTACACGGTGACGAACGGTGACGGCACGGTGCTGGACTATGAGGAGAACTTCAAGCATTTCTACCTCACTCTGATCTCGATCACTGTCGCGGAGGACAGCTGGGAGATGCCTGCCGGCGAACCGCAGTTCACCTGCACCTTCTCTTACTATGACGGCTCGGATCCCGACACGATCGAATACTATAAGGTTTCCGACCGCCGCTATGCGATCGTGGCCAACGGGGAGCTGATGGGTCTTGCCCTCTCCGACACCGTGGATCTCGCCATGAACAACCTCGTCTTGCTCAACAACGGCGAAACCGTCCCCGATCCAAATTTAATTTGGACACAAGTCGCGCAAGCGGCAAGGCTGAGCCTTGACGCAAATCGCGCACGCCGCGTCCCGCGGCGAACCATGGCGAAAGAAATTGACCCTCTTGCGATCTGACGTCGCAAGAGGGTCTTGTTGTGTGGCCCGCGTTATTTGCATGAGGGAATTTGAAGGATGGTAGTCTCCTGCAAGACCTCCTCCGCGTCGCTCTGGTTGTGCAGAGCAGTCAGAGGAACAATTTTAAAAAATTATTTCTCGCTGCCCGCCTTCAAAATCGCGCCGGTGTTGCCGGAGGTCACAAGGGAGGCGTAGCGGGCGAGGTAGCCGGTCGTAATGCGCGGGGCGCGCGGCTGCCACTTGGCGCGGCGCGCGGCCAGCTCCTCGTCGGAGACGCGCACGTTCAGCTGGTTGTTCATGATGTCCACGTCGATGATGTCGCCCTCCTCCACGAGCGCGATCGGGCCGCCCACAGCGGCTTCCGGGGAAACGTGGCCGATGGCCGCTCCGCGCGTCGCGCCGGAGAAGCGTCCGTCCGTGATGAGCGCCACGGTGGAGCCAAGACCGCGTCCCATGATGGCCGAGGTCGGGTTGAGCATTTCACGCATGCCGGGGCCGCCCTTCGGGCCTTCGTAGCGGATGACCACCACGTCGCCGTCGACGATCTTGCCGCCCATGATGGCTGCCATTGCGTCCTCCTCGCAGTCAAAGACGCGCGCCGGGCCGGAATGCTGGAGCATCTCGGGCGCGACGGCGGAGCGCTTCACGACGCAGGAATCGGGCGCGAGGTTGCCGCGCAGCACCGCGATGCCGCCGGTCTTGCTGTACGGGTTCTCCACCGGACGGATGACCTCGGGATTCTTATTCACGCTGTTCGCGATATTCTCCCCGACCGTCTTGCCCGTGCAGGTGATCAAATCCGTCTGAAGCAGGCCCAGCTTGTTGATCTCATGCATCACGGCGTACACACCGCCCGCCTCATAGAGATCCTCAATGTGGTGCGGGCCAGCCGGGGCCAGGTGGCAGAGGTTCGGCGTGCGGTCGCTGATGTCGTTTGCCATATCCATGTTCAGCTCGATGCCGGCCTCATGGGCGATAGCGGGCAGGTGAAGCATGCTGTTGGTGCTGCATCCGATCGCCATGTCCATCGTCAGCGCGTTGCGGAACGCGCCCTCGGTCATGATGTCGCGCGGGCGGATGTTGCGGCGCACCAGCTCCATGATCTGCATGCCCGCGTGCTTCGCCAGACGGATGCGCTCGGAGTAGACGGCCGGGATCGTGCCGTTGCCGGGCAGACCCATGCCGAGCACCTCGGTCAGGCAGTTCATCGAGTTGGCCGTATACATGCCGGAGCAGGAGCCGCACGTCGGGCAGGTCTTTTCCTCAAACTCGCGCAGCTTTTCCTCGCTGATTTTGCCCGCCGCGAACGCGCCCACCGCTTCGCTGGCCGCGGAGAAGCTGACCTTGCAGCCGTCCACCGTGCCCGCCAGCATCGGGCCGCCGCTGACGAAGATCGCCGGCAGGTTCAGACGCGCCGCCGCCATGAGCAGGCCGGGCACGTTTTTGTCGCAGTTCGGCACCATGACAAGGCCGTCGAAGCCGTGCGCCATCGCCATGCACTCGGTCGAATCGGCGATCAGATCGCGCGTCACGAGCGAATACTTCATGCCCGCGTGGCCCATGGCAATGCCGTCGCACACCGCGATCGCCGGGAACACCGCCGGGGTGCCGCCCGCCATCGCAACGCCGAGCTTGACCGCTTCCACAATCTTATCAATGTTCATATGTCCCGGCACGATCTCGTTCTGCGAGCTCACAATGCCGATTAAGGGACGCTTCATCTCCTCCTGCGTGAAGCCGAGCGCGTTGAACAGCGCGCGGTGGGGAGCGTTTTGCAGCCCGTTGATGATGGATTCGCTTTTCATAGGATACCGCCATCCTTTCTATACTTTCACGAGGTTATCATACAAGTATTATACTTGTCGTACATCTATTTGTCAAGAAACATCCTCCGGATCCGGAGCCTGCGCCGCGTCCTGCTGGGCAAGGAGCACGTCGCGGATCAGATTCACCAGATCCTCACGGGTGGAAAGCTCTCCGGCACGGCGGCGGAACTCAGCCGCGCCGCGCACGCCCTTCATATACCAGCCGGCGTGCTTTCTGGCCTCGTTCATGGCGCGCGCTTCGCCTTTGAGCGCGCACATCGCTTCGATATGCTTGGCCATCACCGTCAGACGCTCATAGATACCCGGCGCGGGGATGATCTGCGTTTTGTCAATCAGGCAGGCATTGATCTGCTGGAAGATCCACGGATTTCCGAGAGCGGCGCGCCCCACCATAACAGCGTCGCAGCCGGTGGTTTCGAGCATCTTCGCGGCGGCGGCGGGGCTGGTGATGTCGCCGTTGCCGATGACGGGGATGGAGACAGCCTGTTTGACCTGCCGGATGATGTCCCAGTCGGCGGGCGGGCCGTACATTTCGTCGCGCGTGCGGCCATGCACCGTGACGGCGGAGGCCCCGGCATGCTCGCAGACGCGGGCGATCTCCACGGCGTTGACGCTGTTCTTGTCCCAGCCTTTGCGGATTTTCACCGTGACGGGAACCGGGACGGCGCGCACGACGGCCGAGACAATCGCACCGCAGAGGAGGGGACTTTTCATGAGTGCGGAGCCGGAGCCGTTGTTGGCGATTTTGGGAGCAGGGCACCCCATATTGATATCAATAAAATCCGGGGAATACTCCATACAGATTTTCGCGGCCTCGGCCATGATATCCGGTTCGTAGCCGAAGAGCTGGATCCCGGCGGGATGCTCGTCGGGGCTGAGGTGCATGAGCTCGGGCGTTTTCTTGTCGTGGTAATGCAGCGCTTTGGCGCTGACCATCTCGGTGATGGTAGCGGCTGCGCCGAAGCGGGCGCAGAGGGAGCGGTAAGCTTCGTCGGTAACGCCCGCCATGGGAGCGAGGAGGGCGAAGCCGTTGAGGGTAACAGAACCAATTTGCATAGGGAGTTCCTCCGTGACAAATGGGATAAAATATGATAAGCTAAGAAAGCTGACGGGAAGTGCGGCGGAGCCGCTCGAAGTTTTCGTCCACCTTTTTCCAAAAGGTGGCGGGGTCATAGGGGCGGAGCCCCTATAAAAGCGCCGCAGGCGCAAGCACATCCGTGCCAAGCAAAAAACAGCGAAGCGCCTTTTTTGCGCCCTCGCGAGCCAAGCAAAGCTCGTTTCCCAACCAGCCCTGGCACGTTCGCACCAAGCCCTGCACGCCCCCGAAAACTGAGAGCATCCCGCAAACCGCCATCGTTCACGGCCCTTTTTCGTAATCGCGCACCCGGGAGCCTTTCCAACCCGTCCAAACTTGTTTGCTTTCTGACTATTCATTATATAAAAGAACCGGAGGAATTACAATGTCAAATCCCACAACCCTGTCCACCGAAGCCATCGTAACCCCGGAGATGCTGGCCTGCCACGTCGGTTCCGGCTCTCTGCCCGTGCTGGCGACCCCGATGGTCGCGGCGCTTCTGGAGCAGTCCGCCTGTCTGCTGGCGCAGAAATACCTTGACGAGGGCATTACCTCCGTCGGCACGAAGCTTTCCCTTTCCCATGACGCTCCCTCTCCCGAGGGCGCGCACATCACCGCGACGGCCACTCTCGTCGCGCAGGAGGGCCGCGTGTTCCGCTTCACGCTGGAAGCGCGCGACGACGCGGGCGTGATTGCCACCGGCACGCATGAGCGCGTGTCCGTGAAAGCCGCTACCTTCCCGGAGAAGGCGGCCGCCCGCCTGCCTCGGTGAGTCCGATGCGTCCGCGTTTTTCCGCCGTCCTGTTTGATCTTGACGGCACTCTCACCGAATCGCACCCCGGCATCCTGCACTGTGTCCGTCTTTCCCTGGAAGAAATGGGCCTGCCCATCCCGCCGGAGGATACGCTGCGCCGCTTCATCGGCCCGCCGCTCTGGTACAGCTACACCACCTTCTGCCATCTGACTTCGGAGCAGGCCGAGGAAGCCGTGGAGCGCTACCGCACGCATTACCGCGCGGGCGGGTATCTGGAATGCGCCGTCTATCCGGGAATCCTTCCTTTGCTGGAGGATCTGCGCGCCGCCGGGGCAAAGCTGGCCGTCGCCACCGCCAAGCCCGCCAAGATGGCGCACGCTGTCTGTGAGAGCTTTGGGATTTTGTCCCGTGTGGATTTCATGTCCGGCAACCGCGAGGATGAAAAGGGCATGGGCAAGCGCGGCCTGATCGAAGCGGCCTGCGCTGGACTGGACGTTTCACCGCGGCAGGCGGTTATGATCGGGGACACCCGGTTTGACCGTGAGGGCGCGCGCGAGGCCGGGACAGCCTTTGTCGGAGCGGCTTACGGATACGGCTCGCCGGGCGAGCTGACGGGAGAGGGAAGTCTGGGCGCGGCCCAGTCCCCGGAGGGTCTGCGGGCGTATTTGCTTCTTCCCTGAATTTACAATATATTCATGGATTTTCCCCGGGGAATCCTGCTATAATGAGGCAAGTATATCAGGCCGGGAGGGAAGGCTGTGGCTAGAGAACGGTATCTGCTGCACGCGGGCGAGGAGGAGATCAACCGCGCCGGTGCGGAGATCACGCTGAAAACAAAAAAGGATAAATGGAATAATTTCTGGTTCTACCACAAAACCCATGTGATTGTGGCGGTGATCGCGGCGCTGTTTGTGGCGTATATGGTTTATGACATGGTGACAAAGGTTCACCCGGACTATAACGTTGCGATTCTGACGTCGAAGACCATCCCGTCGGATCTTTCGGATCAGCTCGGGGATGAAATCGAGAAATACGGCGAGGATCTCAACGGAGACGGCGAAGTCGTGGTGCAGATGAACGTCTTTGAGATTGCACAGGGAGAATCCGCCAATACGATGGATCCCAATATGCAGATGGCCGGAATCGTGAAATTCCAGGGAGACGTGCAGACGGGAGATTCCTATATTTACCTGACGGACGACGACAGCTTTGTCGCTTACGGTACGGAGGAGGGCATGTTCACCTATCTGGACGGATCTCAGCCGGAGGAAGGCGCAAAGGATTACGAAAACATGCGTCTGCCGATGTCCGAGTGCAAGGGTCTGGCCGATACGGAGATCGGGGAGATCTTCAACGATTACAGCTTCTCCCTGCGCTGGATCCGCGACGACCTTCTGGAGGACAACCCCGATTATTACGTTGCTTCCAAGGAGCTTTATGAAAATCTTGTGGCGGGTACGCCCACCAACGCGAGCAGCGAGGATGCTTCCTCGTCCGCCGAAGCGGCTTCCTCTGCCGCGGAGTAAACTTTCAGAAATACAGCGCCCGTTTCCCACTATGTTTTGTGGGGAACGGGCGCTTTGTTGTGCGGGAAAGTACCTGGGACGCCCGACGTCCGGAAAAAATCGCTTCGCTCTTTTTCCTGGCTTTCTTTGGCTTTGCGCGGTTGTTTGAAGGGGGTTCCACCCCCTTCACCCCCGCCGAGTCTCCGCTGCCGCTCCGGTCGGCGCCTTGTTTGTGTGCCACTGGCACACGGCGCCCTTTTGTAAAAGGCGGGCGAAAACTTCATGTTGGCTCTTTGGAAGCTGCTTGCTCGCGGAGCAGCCGCAGGCCGCCATAACCGCGTTCGATCCGGCCCTGCGCCGCCAGGCGCGACAGCACCCGCGTCACCGTCACACGGGAAAGACCTGCCAGCCCGGCAATCTCCTCATGCGTCAGGCGCACCATGCCTTCCTCGTCCGCCAGACCGTGCAGCAGCCGTTCCACACGCTCGTCCGCGCGCAGAAAGGCCAGCGCATCCACCTGCGCCGAGAGCAGCCGGATCGTTCCGGCCAGCGAGTGCATCAGATCCATGGCAAGCTGGGGGCGCAGGGCAATACATTGCAGCAGCGCCGGGCGGTTGATGGAGATGATCTCCGACTTTTCCAGCGTGCGCGCCGAGGAAACGCGCATCTTCCCGTCGAAAAACGACGCTTCCCCAAACAGCTCCCCCGGCGCGACGAGACGCAGAGTATGCTCCCCGCCGTCCGGCGAGGAGAGCGTGATTTTCACCGAACCGCGCCGCAGGTAATAAAACTGCACCGCCGTTTCTTCCTGCGAATAGACCGTCTGATTTTTGGCGTAGAGCCGGATCGGCTGGGTTTCCTCAAAGATTTTCCACGGGTTTTCCGCGCGCTGTGCCATGTTGTTTCCTTCCTTGCTCTTTTGATTTCGGGTAGAATCTGTATTATTGTAACATATGATACATTCTTTTTTCAAGAAATCTGGCATACTGGAAAGCACAGACGCCGCCGGAGAACAGGCGGCAGGAAAAAGGAGAGAGGAAAAATGGGAATGACCATGACCCAGAAGATTCTGGCGGCGCACGCCGGTCTGGACCATGTGGAGCCAGGCCAGCTGATCGAAGCAAAGCTGGATCTGGTGCTTGGCAACGATATCACCTCGCCGGTGGCGATCAATGAGTTTGAAAAATGCGGCGCGGATTCCGTGTTCGACAAGTCGCGCATCGCGCTGGTGCTCGACCATTTCACGCCGAACAAGGACATCAAGGCGGCGGAACAGTGCCGTCAGGTGCGTCAGTTCGCGTCCAAGTACGATATCGACAATTTCTTTGATGTGGGCCGCGTGGGCATTGAGCACGCGCTTCTGCCGGAGCAGGGCATCGTGGTGCCGGGCGACTGCGTAATCGGCGCGGACTCCCACACCTGCACCTACGGCGCGCTGGGCGCGTTCTCCACGGGCGTCGGCTCCACGGATATGGCTGCGGGCATGATCGCGGGCAAGACGTGGTTCAAGGTTCCGTCCGCGATCCGCGTCACACTGCGCGGCAAGCTGCCGGAATTTGTCAGCGGCAAGGACGTGATTCTTCACCTGATCGGGGAGATCGGCGTGGACGGCGCGCTGTATCAGTCGCTCGAATTTGCCGGCGACGGCGTGAAGAGCCTGTCCATGGATGACCGCCTGTGCATTGCGAACATGGCGATCGAGGCGGGCGCGAAGAACGGCATTTTCCCCGTGGACGAGGTGACGCTTGCCTACGGAAAGAACCGTTTCCGCCGCGAAGCCGTCGTCTATGAGGCGGACCCGGACGCGGTGTATGACCGCGAGGTTGTCATCGAGCTCGACAAGCTCCGCCCGACGGTGTCCTTCCCGCATCTGCCGGAGAACACGCGCACCATCGACGAGGTGGGCGAGGTGAAGATCGATCAGGCGGTGATCGGTTCGTGCACGAACGGCCGCATGGAGGATCTGCGCATGGCGGCTTCCATCCTCAAAGGCCGCAAGGTGGCCGACGGGGTGCGCTGCATCATCATCCCCGGCACCCAGCAGATTTATCTCGACGCGATCCGCGAAGGGCTGGCGGAGACGTTTATTCTCGCGGGCGCGATTTTCAGCATGCCGACCTGCGGCCCCTGCCTGGGCGGTCACATGGGCGTGCTCGGCAAGGGAGAGCGCGCCGTCTCCACGACAAACCGCAACTTTGTCGGCCGCATGGGTCACATCGAGAGCGAAATCTACCTTGCCAGCCCGGCTGTCGCCGCCGCCAGCGCGGTGACGGGCTATTTGACCGACCCGGCCAAGCTGAACTGAGGAGGAATCGACATGAACGCACATGGACTGGTACACCGCTACGGCGATAATGTAGACACGGACGTGATCATTCCCGCCCGTTATCTGAATACGGCCTCCCACAGCGAGCTGGCCGCTCACTGCATGGAGGACATCGACAAGGACTTTGTGAAGAAGGTCAAGCCCGGCGATATTATGGTGGCGGGCAAGAACTTCGGCTGCGGTTCCTCGCGTGAACACGCGCCGATCGCCATCAAGGCCAGCGGGATCTCCTGCGTTATCGCGCCGACCTTCGCGCGTATTTTCTAGCTGTCTCTTATACACATCTCCGAGCCCACGAGACT
>ERZ1090867.468-NODE-469-length-16934-cov-7.697849_pt1 | contig 16934 bp, 18 predicted proteins | sample MGYA00478476_ERZ1090867 | MGnify/ENA primary metagenome ERZ1090867 (study PRJEB33644, sample SAMEA5815742) | chicken gut metagenome | biome: Chicken; feature: Gastrointestinal Tract; material: Caecum | place: Ireland | collected 2019-01-01 | study: A study of the... | reverse complement strand
ACATAATTTAGCAAATATTTACAGTTATATTTACTTCCAAACAGTAAATTTTCTTGTGTTTGATATTCACAACCAAAGATAATCAATTTGCTATATTAGGTAATACTCTTGATGATTTACAAAACAAACTAATATCTTTTGATGATGCTTTTCAACAAAGTGGATTCTGGGGGAAAAGTGGTGCTTTTAGTACCCTATTTAGTAGTAAGAAGACAGTTACTCCTGAGTTGCTGGATGAATTTAAAAAATTTTCTAAAGAATTTAATAGTTCATCAAAAAGTGTACAAGTCTTAAAGGAAGAGTTTGGTAGATTAAGTCCTGAAATCGAAAATTATGCCAAAACCCAAAAAAATGGAACTCTTTCGCTTAAAGGTTTTACGAAGTCCTTAAACCAAAACACTTTAGCTGCTAAAGCTGGGCAAATGGCACTCGGCGGATTGGCAATGGCTGGGAATATGATTGCTATGTGGGCAGTCACAAAGGTTATTGAATTAGCCGCTACTGCAATTGATAATTTCGTCCATCGTGTAGAACATGCCCAGGAAGCTCTTGAAAATGCTAATTCGACTTATGAATCTACCCAGTCAGAACTATCTTCTATTACTTCTGAGCTAGAGGAACAGGAAAAGGCACTTTCAGATCTTCAGTCCAAAGAGAAACTTACCTATGCAGAACAGGGACAATTAGAAGAATTACAACAAATTACTGCGGAATTGCGTATACAACAGGATATTTTGGAGAAACAGGCCGCTCAAGATCGTCAGGACGTTGCAAACGCAGCAGTAAAAGCCTTCAATACCCAATATGGTAATCGGAATATAACAGATGTTGATGAAAATCAAGGGAGGCTTTATTTATCCCAAAATAATGATGACATTGCGAATGTAATTTCTGATTATATTCAGGTAAATAAATTACTAGATGAGACTTCGCAGAAACTTCAAAACACAGAATCTTTGTCTGCTGATGAAGTTCAATGGCTTCAAGATGATTATCAAACTTATTATGATATGGCGTCTGTTCTTGAAGATAACCTTAATGAGTCTCTTTCTAATTTGGAAAATTTGCGCCAGTCTCTTGCCGAAAGCTATGATGAAAATATTCTCAAGCAACAGAATGGAGATATCCTTACTACAGATCAACAAGATGTAATAGATACATATCAGGCTATAGCTGATACCATGCGTCTCATCTATCAATATACCGATCCTAACCAGTGGAATAGTATGCAGATGTCCGACGTTTTTAATACCGATGGTATAGAAAGAACCAAGGATGAATTGATTGAAATGGCTCAGGCAGGAGAATTAACTCCTGAGATTATTAACGGATATAAAAATCTAAATTCTGCAATTCAGCAAAGCGAACTATTTTTAAAGGATGGTCAAACTGCTGCTGAAGCATTTGTAGATGAAATATATGCTGCCGCTGAAGCTGAAGAGCAGTTAAAGAATTCTGCCATAGATACTGGCACCGCATCTCTAAGCATTTCTGAAACTGTCGATCAGCTAAATCTTCAAGTTAAGCCCGCCTTTGATGCTCTGAAATCTGCCTGGGATGAAATATTCACCGATGATGGTTTTGAGTTGGCAAGCGCAAATATTCTTGAGATTGCTGACACTATCAAATCAGAACTGGACAATTATAGTGAATTAGGATTAACGATTGATTATTCTGCTTTTGAGGATTTTGTCCGCATCCTTGAAGATACCGAATCTACTGAAGAAGATGTACGACAAGGATTTAATGAGTTAGCTCAGTCTATTATTGAAGCAGGGGTTACTGGGCTTGAAGATTTCGAAACACTAAAAGAGGCCTTAGCAGATTTAGGTGTTGTCAACAATGAAATTGTAGCTTTTGAAGCCCTCGTCAATAATACCGTCGCCTTAAAAGAAGCTGGTTTGGATTTAGCGACTGCAACAGACCAGCAAATCGAAGCTTTTGCAAATGAATATGTTTCCGCAGATTATGTAAGCCAGGCTATAGCAATTCTTACATATCAGAAAGAGTTGTGCGGCTTACAAGATATGAATACGGCTACTGAGGTTGCAAACCTAAAAACATTAGCCGAGAATGCTGGATATACTGGCGAAGTTATTCAGTATTTAACTCAATTGGAGCAAATTTATCAAAATGTTGCAAATGGTGTTTATGGTACTAATACTGCATTAGCAGCTCAGGCTTTGAGACGTGCCGATCAGCTTAAAGACCTAATTGCTGAATCTGCCGCAAAAGTGAATTACGAAACGCCTCAAATTGATTTCAGTGGAGTTGGAGCCGGAGCTAAAAAAGCGGCTGGTAAAGCTGGAAAAGAAGCCGCAGATGAATATAAGAAAAAGTTCGAAGAGGAACTCGATGATCTTCAAAGTTTACACGATCGGGGTAGATGAATGCCCCTCTCCATAGTGATATGGTTAAAATAAAGTAACTATATCGGTCAAAGTCATACGGGAATGATCAGACCGAGCAAAGACTGATTTTAGATAAAAACTTTTGTGTAGTATATGAGGAAAACAAATATGGTAAATAGTAATAAGAGCAGATTCAATAGAAGTGGTAATACTAAAAATGTGCTAAAGCCATCTGAAGTAGAAAAACACATAAAAGAATGTACGGTTGTCCAAAAGTCGAAGTCGGTTAATGTAACAATTAGTATTTACATGAACATCTAAAATCAGAATGCGTAACGACTGCAGGATAGTCATGGTAACATGGCTATTGAAGTTACTCTCTTTTTACTCTAAGAAAAGATGAATATACAGTCTGAACTCACACAATAATCCCGAATTTTATAAAATGTGAGAGTTAGCCAGAAATGACTAACCGCTGTGAAAATATCACAGTCATAAAAGTAACAGATTGAAAATTACAGAAAAAGAATATCTCGACGCACTAAGGGCAAAAATATATTACCCTTTATTACAGTAATGTAATACATAAAAAGTAGCTATATCGGTTAAAAGGCGATGGGACGCTCAAGACCGAGGAAAGATTGATTGTAGATTATTTGGAGAATACAGTAATGTATTCTTTTTTGTTAGGAGGAAAATGGTATAGACGCAATTAAGATGAAACCCAAAGTAAAGGTTACAAGTGTTGAAATATTTCTTGATGAACTTTCTAAAAAAGGCTTACCAATAGAACTTATTGGGGAATATAAGGGTTCTGGCAAGAAGACAACTTTCCGATGTAAAACATGTGGGAATGAATGGGAAGCACAGCCGTATGCAGTTTTACATTACAAAAGCCTAGGATGTATAAAATGCAGAGATAAAGACCAAGGTAAAAGAAAAAGAAAAACTCATGATCAATATGTAAGAGAATTGTTGTTGGTTAATCCAAACATTGAGGTTATTGAAAGCTATCAAACTGCACAAACCAAGATATTACACAGATGTAAATTGTGTGGATATGAATGGAGTGTTATTCCTTCTTCACTTCTTCGTGGTAATGGTTGCCCGAAATGTTCTCATAGAGTATCAAAAACACATCAAGATTTTCTTAATTCTCTTCCATTGCATATTATAGAAAAAATAGATGTTTTAGATTTGTATAAAAGTGAAAAAACTCCGCTAAAATGCAGATGTAAATTATGTGGGTTTGAATTTACAACTATACCAGAACGATTGCACTATGGAAATGGTTGCAAAAAATGCGCAGACAAATTACGAGGAATTGCATTGCGAAAAACACATAATCAGTTTGTTGAAGAACTAAAACAAGTTAATAGTGATATAGAGATTATAGGTAAATATATCACGTCCAAAGACCCTATCGAATGTAGGTGTAAGAAGTGTGGAAATATTTGGACCCCCAGTGCATCATCTCTTTTGGCTGGGTTTGGATGCCCGCATTGTTTAATGCCTCATGGGGAACGAGATATCGAAAAGTATTTACAGGACAACAATATTTTTTATGAATCGCAAAAGAAATTTCCCAATCTATATGGAAGAAAGATGAAATTATCCTATGATTTCTATTTGCCAGATTATAATTTGTTAATAGAATTTCAGGGGGAACAACACGAAAGACCCATTGATCTTTTTGGTGGTGAACAAACATTTATAATTCAAAAAGAGAGGGATGAAAAGAAACGGAAGTATGCTAGTGACCATAATATTGATTTACTAGAGATTTGGTATTATGACCAAAAGAACATATCAACAATATTAAATAATTATCTACAATCAAAATCCGTAGAGACTGTAATACCTCCTGTAGCAATATAGGAGGTTCCGCTACTCTCCTACTCTTCATTATGAAGAAAGAGGATGAAGATCCAGTCCGAACTCGCACGATAATCCCAATGTAAAATGAAATGCGAGAACGTGCCAGAAATGACACGTCGCTGTGAAAATATCACAGTCATAAAAGTAACAGAATGATTATACGAAAAATACTTCAAAGATCGTGAGAAATATCTTGATGAATACCAGAAGTATGAAAAAGAATACTTAGATGGTATGAAGGATCTCTATGAATCTGTCATGTCAGGGATAGTTTCTCGTATTGACGATCATATAGACGAATTAAATGACGCTAAAGACGCTGCTATAGAAAATATCCAAGCCCAAAAGGACGCCGCCATTTCAGCCCTTGAAGCCGAGCGCGATGCTCGAAAAGAAAACTTAGAGCAGCAGAAAAAGCAGCTACAAACACAGATCGACCTAATTCAATCGCAGATCGATGCCAAACAGGACGAGATTGATGCCATCAATGACGCCGCCGATGCTACGAAAAGACAGGCAGACTTAGAAAAGGCTCTATATGAGCAAAAGCGCGCCCAAGAACAACGTGTCAACAAAGTTTATAGTGGTCAGGACAGAGGTTTTATCTACGAAGCCGACACTTCTTCTATCCGAGAAGCTGACGAAGCTGTTGAGGATGCTCAGAGAGAAATCCGCATAGCAAATATTGAGCAGGAAATTAAAGTCTTAGAGAAAAGACGAGACGTTCTCGAAGACCAGCAAAGCCTGATCAGTCAACAACTAGATGAACTCGATAAATACTACGATAAACTCATCAGTGATACAGAGGCCTACTATGATAACCTGATAGCAAGCACAGAAGCATCTTGGGATGCAATTATCAAAGGTTTTGAAGAAACCAAATCCCGTTGGGAGGAACTGCAGGAACTTGAAGAGCAGGCTGAATTTGAAGCCAATCTCCGAGAATTAGGATTATCCTTGGATGATGTCCTGAACATGTCTGAATCTCAGTTTGCGGCCTTCAAAGATAATTACTTGGGAATTCTTGCAGATATTTATGCTGGAAACGATCAGATGATTTCGTCTATGTCTGAGTTGGCAAATGTCGATATGTCTGCTCTCCCAGGCTATCTCGAAGAAACACAGCAATATATTGATATGCTGAGTAACGGCATTGACTTCACAAATCTGAATGATTCCTTATCTTCTACTATTACAGGATTTGAAGACGCTGCCAAAGCTGCCGGAATATTGACGGGAGCAATCACTGGCGGAGGTGGAAGTAGTTCTGAAGGAGATAAAGGAAAAGAAGGTGAAGGTTCTGGTGGTGAAAGTGACTCTAGTGGATCAGGCGATTCCCTGTTAGGAGCAACTGAGACTCTTAAAACCACTGGTGTTGAAAATATTACCGAATTCGGTAATGCTTTCTCTTCTGGGGAAGATGAAGAAGGTGGCGAAAGTGTAGCCGGGAAAGTAATGAAGGCTACAGCGTCTATCGTTGGGGCTGTTGGCGGAGGAGGATCTGGTGGCAAAGGTAAAGGGAAAGGCTCTGGAGGTGAAGGTTCTGCAGAAGGCGGGGCTGACTCTCTTATGGGCGGAGTTGCACTCCAAACCGAAGCTGCTCTCGATGAAGAAGCCGGTATCCCTGCTCAGATTGCCAAATGGGGAGAACTAGATGAAGTCTTAGATGATATTATTACCAAGCTTGACACTATCAAAGAGAAACTTGAAGGATTATCTAAAATAGACTTCTCTATTCCTGGGCAATTAGGTGGTGCTGGACATTTTGAAGGAACTGAAACTGGTAACTCTTATGCCACAGGGACAAAACATGGGCTTCCATCCCGTGAACATAATGCAATGATCTCTGAGTTTGGGCCTGAAATAGCTGTATATCCTAATGGAACATATAAGCTGTTTACAGAACCATCTATTGTTGATCTCCCCCAAGGAACTGCAATATTTAATACAAGACAAACATTAGATATTCTGAAGGGCAACAAACATATTGAATTAGGCGGCACTGCCCTATTTGACGGCTATGATATAAGCGGGCTTGAAAATATGAGAAATTTAGTTTCTTCTCATGCTGCTGATGTGTTATCTAAAAATCCAGCTATTTTCACAGACTTTGAAGTGCCTGAAAGCAATCAGACAACAACCGTAAACCTGAATGGTGGTATTGTGCTTGAAGGTGTTCAGGATGTCGATGCTTTGGCAAAAGGTATTGTGCAGAAGCTTCCTTTAAAGATGATGCAGATCATGAACAAGAAGGAATATAGACCTAGAAGATAATATGTTCGCTGCAAATAGGAGGTGACTATATGGGGGTATTGCAAATATGCAATGCCCTCTTTCTATGATAAAAATAGACAATAAAGATACAATTAATAAAGCCATTGATATTATTGCTTCAGAAATAGCCAAATGTGCTCGTCAATATTGGCAATCGATAGTTTTTGACGCAGAAGGGATTATTGTCGGGCAGAATGATAATGGAACCTATAAAGTAATGCTTAATAAGCAGGAGTATAACGTAAAAAATGGGACAGAAATAGAGTTCAACCCCGGCATGAAATGCTTAGTACACTATATCTCGGGTAATCAAAACAAAAAAATTATTATAGCAAAATTGTAAAAGGCAGGTGATAGTGTGGCAATATTAACACGAAAACTGAAAAATTTACCTCCAGCAACTTCTCTTTCAGACACTGATATAGTCGTAGGTGAAAACGAAATTGAAACCCAGAAAGTTACTTTACATCAAATTGTAAATTTCATCTGTAATCATAATATCATTCGAAATGCTTTTGCTGCCAAATCCCTGTTTGATGAACATATTGCAAACATGATAATGCACATTACAGATGAAGAAAGAACAAGCTGGAATGATGCTTATAACAAAAGACATGAACATAGCAATAAAATAGTTATTGATAAACTAACCCAAAGTATGTTGGACAACTGGGACGATGCTGATTCTAAGAAACACGTTCACAGTAATAAAGAGGTATTAGATGGGATCTCCCAAGAAGATATTGAAAATTGGAATGATTCAAACTCGAAAAAACATACGCATAGCAATAAAACGATTTTAGACGGTATTGAGCAATCAGATATTACAAATTGGGACGATGCGAACTCTAAAAAACATGTTCATGATAATAAATCTCTTTTAGATGGTTTATCTTCCACTGATATTGAAAATTGGGACGATTCTAACAACAAGAAACACGTCCATAATAATAAAGAGATTCTTGATGCTATTTTGCAGGATGAAGTCGCAAATTGGAATAATGCATCCACTCTTAGTCATTCACACAACAATAAAGAGATATTAGATTCTATTGAACAGACCAATATAAATAATTGGGATGATGCCAATTCTAAAAAACACACTCACACAAATAAATCTATTTTAGATGGTATAACCCAAGAACGGGTTGATACGTGGGATGCTGGAGGATCGGGAGGCGGCGGAGATGGACATATCCATACAAATAAAGTTGTTTTGGATAAAATAACACAAGCAAATTATGATAGCTGGACTGCTGCTGCTAATTATTATGCTGCATCAACAACTGCTGGTGGAGCTGCTACAAAGGCTGTAGGAGATTCTTTAGGAAATACAATTGCGGCGGAAATAGTATCTCCTACTGAACCTGCATCACAATTAGAAAACGGACACTGGCTAGAGCCATATTAATGAGAGGAGGTAAGAATGACATTAAATACACCTCTTATTAAGAAAATTCCTGCTTTCGACCCATCCGAAAATTATTCTGTTGAATTTTCGTATGAGGGGAACCAAGCCGTAAAAAATAGGGCTATTATCATCGACAATGAGACATACCAAACAGTTTATGATAATGAGCAAGAACGAATGAGGTTAGACCACGTTATTGTGGCTAATACGTTAGAGGCTGGCAAAGTATATCAGATAAGAATAAAAGTTTATGACAACTTTGGGAATGAAAGTGATTTTTCATCTCCCGTACTCTTCTACTGTTATACTACCCCATCTTTTTCTTTTATCAATATAACTGATGACATGATCCACCGTACATCGGTTCTGCCTGTAACACTAAGTTATAGCCAACCTGAAGGCGAAACTTTTAACGAATGTCAAATCAGTTTATACACATATGATTATGTTCTATCTTCATCAAGTCCAGTCTTATATGATGTTTCAGAACTAACCCACACCTTTTATGGACTGCAAAACGAAAATGTATATTATATAAGGGCTACTGGGCGAACCACCCATGATATGTCTCTTGATACTGGATATATCAAAATTAATATCCAGTATGTAATGAAGTATTCTAATGTTATTTTTAGAGTGCTGAACCTTCCTGAAATAGGAAGCATATCTATGTCGAGCAATATTATTGATATTGAGTACAAGCTTGAAAATGAAAACTATACACTGAAAGATGGAGAACTTGTAATCTATGACAATTCACTGACTTATTATGATGGCTTTTCAGCTCCTTCTGAGTACACTGTATATTGTAAAGCAAGAAAATTAATTCCTAATTCTCGATTTTTGGAATTAAAGACGCCAGATGGGAGCAAAAGCGTGTGGTTAGAAATTAACAAAATTGGCACTCTTTATTATTGTGTTCTCAATGCGCCTTATGCTCTGGGGACATACAACATTTTTAAAGAATTACCAAAAGCTGTTCTTGTTGATGCAGAAGGCAACCTATTAGTTGATAACACTGATCACGCTCTTATGCTCGTAAATCTTGATTATGTAGATGGATATACTACAGTATTTGAGGTTAAATTCAAGAATGGCTATTTCGGATTGCAGGTTTATTACGAGGAAGATGGAACTGTTGAAGAGGTCGTCGGAGCTGAAGAAGGAGGCTGAGTGAGTAAATGATATTTTTAGGAACGACATTTTTCAGTGGGAAACACACTCTTGATCCTCCAGCTACATACATTCTTCCTATCGAGCAATTAACACTAAGAGATGGGACTTTCGATCATATTTACATGAGTAAAACAGCTGATTCGACAATTGATGAAACTCATAATGATTGGAATGAGAACACTCTGCTCGATGCTCCTTTTGATGAATCATTGGATGCTGGTAATTCAGGATTTTCCCTTAGAAACACTGATACAATTTTGATTAAAGTGCGTGAAAAGGGAACTTTTGATTGGAAAGTGATTTACACAAAAGAGATTAATGAGATCGAAGATTTTGATATTTATGAAATCTATAAATATTGTAGAGGTGGAGATACAGACTATGAATTTCAATTAGTATCTACCAGTAATGGGGTTGAAAATTCCTATGTCCAGGCCGAAGTAACCTCTTCTTTTGAAGGATTCTTCGTAATGGACCAGGAAAATACAATAGGGACAATATTTGATGTTGGTGATAACAATACTGTAAGAAATACTCTGGGGGAGCCTTTAGAGTTACTAAACGAAAAGTACCCGGCCTATATTTCAAATGCGAGCGCAAACTATACAACGGGGACTACCTCTGGGACGTTCTTAGCTTTGACGGAATGGGATTCTGTTGATAAATCTGGAGGAGTCAGATTACGAAAAAACGCTGTTGATGTTTTGTCCGATAAAAAGGCCCATATCCTTAAATTGAGTGATGGGCGTATTTGGTTAATTAAGGTAAATGGACAAGTCCAAAATAACAGAGGGCAACATGATGATCAAAGGCAGCTCTCTTTTGATTGGGTAGAAATTGGAGATGTTAATGATCAAGAGACTTTGTATAATTTAGGATTGTCTGACGTTGCAAGGGAGTGGTGGTATTAATGTTATATTCTATCACAGAACAAGACAAAAACCTTATTACTCAAACCTACGTAGAATACAAATATCGTTTTACCATTATGAAAAAACATCAGGTAATGGATTCTTTTGAAAGTGTCATTTCTATAGGAGGATATTCCATTGATGCCGAGTCAGATGTGCGCCGTACCCTCTCCCTTACGATCTATTTGTCTCCCAACGAGAAAAACATAGAAGAAAGAATTAATTCATGGATGGGTTTGGACTTTGTATTTGAGACGGGAGTTTATAGTATCAGAGATAATGATTATATCTGGTATCCTTGTGGCACATATTTGCTTACGGACGGCAACACTTCTTATGATGCAACAAACAATAGTGTTTCTATCTCTTTAGGAGATAGTTATGTAAAATTCAACGGAACACGAAATGGTCAAATAGGCGGTGCACCCAACATTATCATACCCGCTGTGAATGAAGATGGTACAAGGAATATCCTTCGTGATATTCTTACTACTATTGTAAAGCAGGAAGGCGGTATTGAAGATTATGTAATCGACGATATTGGCGAATTCTATGGAATGGCTGCAAATAATGAGGATTACGAAGAATATAGAAAGAATAATCCAGAATGGAATACTTTGCCTTATGACCTTGAATTCTCTGTGGGTTGCCTTGTATCAGATGAAATTAGTGGTGTTACAGACCTTTACCCAAATATTCAAAAATACTTCGATGTATATAATACATTCTGCTGTGGAATGATCCCGTCTTGTGATAATGATCCCATCACTCTTTCAAATGATTTTCTTCAAAAAATTTTGGTGGCAACTAACAGTGAAAGCACTACTTATGATATACAAAACATCAAGAACGTCACTGAAGTTTTTGGCATGACATATGATATTGATCGAATGTCTGAAACATGTACATCTTCTGAAAATGTATATCATATTGAACTTGAGGATTATGAAAAATATGGCGCTTCTGATTACATAGCATTTACTGCCAATAGCGACAATATAGAAAATATGAGATTTCAAATAAATGAGTTGGATACTATCCCTATTTATTATGAATATACAACTGACCCTATAAGCCCAGGAACGATTAAAACAGGAGAAACGCATGTATTGCAGTACAAAAATATTGACGATATACCTCGTTTCAATTATTTGGGGCAATATCAACCTCACGCTATTTGTGTATTAACAAATGACGATGACGATCCTGTATATACGAAACAATATTTTGAAGAGAAGTACAACTGCAAAAATATTGTATTTCGTGTAGAACCTGAAAGCCCTTTTTCTGTACAAAAATTAGGCGTTGTTTTAGATGTTAAAACTGGCGACGTATATGATAACATAAAATCTGATTCTGTCGCTATTGAAAATGCCATCTACGATAATATTAAAACGTCTTCGTGGAATGATATTGTAACTATCGAAACAAAATTTTTGCCTTGGGCTGACGTACATATTAAGGTAGAATATCAAAAGCAACAGGACAGCGAACCACATCAATACATTATCAAAAGCATTTCTCACAATCTCGAAGGAGCGGCAACAAGCTCTATCACTATGTATAGATTTCATCCCCTGTATTATACCTATTCAGTTGCTTAAGGTAACTGAGAGAAAGGAGGAAAAGAGCATTGGATTTTACGTTATCGAATTACAAAGATGTGGATGATACTGTCATGCCGCTTATTAATCAATATTATGCGTATATTGAAGCTAATGATTTAGCAAATGCAAATAAGATTCTCGAAGACAATGCCGAACTTTTAAAACCATACAGACTTGATATGAATGGAATAAATAAAATCGAGAGAGCAATATCTGATTTAGCTGACATAGCATTTTCAACGCAGCAGATAATCATTTCAACAACAGAACCTATGGGAAATAATCTTGGGATAGGAACAGAATGGTATCAACCATATTAAGAAATCAGGTGAATTTATGACTAGAGAAGATTTGATATATATCCCACATAATTTTGCCGAATTAGGAAACTTGAATATTATCAGTCAACATAAAGACCTCATTTCTTCTAATAACTTTTCTCAGGCTGTTGATCTTTTAAATCAAAATCTACAGGTTGAAGGAATGAGGGCTGAACTATTTAATACTATAGAACAAAAAATTATGTATGTTAAAGAGCAACTGGAAGGTAAAACTAAGGCAGAATACATATTATACCAGCAAACAGAGCCAACAGATGAAGAATTTGAAGGCAAAGTTATCTGGGCGCAACAATATTAACTTTCTAAATTTTAAGGAGGAATTTTATGGCTATTGTTTCAGGCTATCAGAAGATGAAAGATTACATAAAGCAATCTTCTGGGTATAAACTTTTAAGTAGATGGGCAAACGCAAATACAGTGGAATGCGATGATGCCCAGACTGTTCAGAGCAAAATCGGAGGCATTACTGGGATCTCCAGTTCTTTAACTGCTAACAGTTCCACACAAGCAGCATCAACTCAGTTAACTAATCAATTATATCAGAATATTACATCCTTTAATAATGAACTAAAGTTCCCTGACGGTACAGGTTTTTATCCTGATATTAAGAATGGTATTCATGGCTATAATACAGATCCAGAACGAGGTGCTGATACATTCAGCCCTTTTAGCAATTATATAACAGGAGAAGCAGCGTGGGAGAACATAAATAACCAAGAGACAAAGGGGTATACGTATGTAGATCTCGGTTTTAGACCCCAAAAACTAATTGGATATACCGTTGATGATACGCAGGCAAGCACATTAGCAGTAGAAGTAATGTATTTCAACATCTGGGAAAACGATGATATTGTACACCGTCGAGCTGTATCTCGTTACTACGATTATGTGATGGGTGATGCTCCAACAAGAATAGTTATAACTGATACTGGATTTACAATGTATAACGATGGAATGTTATGGCGCTGGCAACCATTTAGATATGTGGCTTTTAAAGTATAATTTGTTATATTACTGATCTATAGCTTGTACAATACCGCTTAGTAGCACGATGTCACTACCTCCTCCCCCTCTGGTTGTGACTGCTACTTCGTCGCCAGGATTAAGGGTGGTGTCATAAGTTTGATAACCAGATACATATGTAGAACTTATTTGTGCAATATCCTTTACAGGCTGATCTTCGCCATTGACTTTTAGAACCGTATAACCACTACGTACATCTCCAGCCATCATCGTCAATCCAACTATTTTTCGCTCTGCCGTGTACCGCGTGATGCCTGACGTTGACGCGTGGAACATTGCCAGCACTTGTGCACTAGCTCCCAATGTTTTTTTTGATGCTGTATCTGCACCTAGCTGGGCGAAGTATTCTACATCTGCGCCACTCCCTTCTACGACAATCCTCACCTCATTAGGGAGACGTTCTTCGATTTCGCCACCTAATGATGCAATATTCTGATTTAATGAAATAGTTTATTATAACCATTTTAATCTGGATATAGTTTATTATCAAAATAGAATCTCCTATCGTATCATTAAAGCAGCAATTTTTACTACAGAAAATGCGAAAGGAGACTCTATGGAAACTACAAATGAAAACAGAGGGACGAAAGATTTAAAAGAACAGGTGATTAGCTTAGTAACACGCACAATGTCGGAGGTTCTTAGTTCTGATCAGCTTGATATGCTCATCTATACCATGACGCATGTTCTTGAAAGCTATGATGTTGTGGAAGCTAAGGATCTGCCTTCAACAGATGTGTGTAATTTTGAAAAACTTATTAACAGCTTTTTAGCCTGTAAAAAGATTGAAGGTTGTCTGCCTAATACTCTAATACAGTATAAGTATGTTATTCAGAGATTTGTCGATACTGTTAATATGGATATCTTTAAGGTTACGACAAATACCATCAGGTATTACCTTGGGATTTTAAGCGTTGATAACCAAAATAGTTATGTAGATAGTGTTAGAAGAACTTTAAATACCTTCTTTCAATGGATGGAAAATGAGGATCTAATTACAAAAAATCCATGTAAGAAGCTTAAAAAAGTAAAAATGGAAAAGAAAATGGAGATGCCATACTCCGACGAAGAAATCACGCTTATGCAGGATGCTTGTATATCTCCCAAGGAAGTAGCTCTTGTTGACTTACTTGTTGGTACAGGAATACGACGTGAAGAGGTCACTAAAATAAAACTTACAGATATCGATTTTTCAAACGAATCTATTATAATTCATGGTAAGGGAGCAAAAGAAAGAATAGTTTATTTTTCTTCCAGGTGCAAAGTCCACATAAAACATTACTTACAAACGAGAGGATACGATTCTGAATACTTATTTGCATCTGATCGAAAGCCTCATGGAAAACTAACTGTCAATTCTTTACATGGGTATATAAAGAATATTGGATTGCGAGCTGGTGTTTCAAATGTACACTTGCATCGATTCAGGAAGTGGTTTGCTACTTCTATGATAAACAAAGGTGTAAAAATACAAGATCTAAAAGAAATGATGGGTCACGAATCCATTGAAACTACAAATAGTTACTATATTTTCAGTAATGTTGCGAGAATTCGATCTGAATGTAAAATTCACGCAGCTTAAATAACATATAAATTTTCATATTTAAAATCATGACATGGCATAGAAGGATATTTCCTCTATGTCTATTTGTCGTGTAGAAAGGATTTAAATGGAAATTATTAGATTTAAAGGTAGTAATGAAATCTATCTTGCAGAAGTCTATCTTGTTAATTCTAATGTAATGGGACTGATTTTTCAGAATGAGATACCCGAAAATTATCTGAATGGTTTTGAACAGATTAACATCGGGAATGGAGTTGTAGAAGGAGATTATACCAGTTATGTAACAGAATATAGAACATATGAAGATGAACCTTTAAAGGTCGAGCTTTCCAATGACGAAAGTATATATGTTCCACCTGTAATTATTGAACCAGAACCTCCAGAAGAGCCAGAACCTTATGTTCCAACTCTCGAAGAAGTTAAGGCCTGGAAACATTCTGAAATGAGTAGCATGTGTCAGTCAACAATCTTTAATGGCTTCGATGTAGAATTAAGTTCTGGAGAAACAAAGCATTTTTCCCTGACTTATGAAGATCAGATTAACCTTATTGGGAAACAGCTTCAGGTAGCTCAAGGGGAAGAAAATATTGAATACCACCCCTCTTCCACTCCTACTTCACCATGCATTTACTATTCCAATGCTGATATGTTAAAAATTATCAACAAGGCATTTGCTTTTAAGTCATATCATACTACTTACTGTAATTCTCTTTATACATGGATTGATAATTGTGAATCAAAAGAAGATGTAGAGGAAATCTATTATGGTGCTACTATTCCTGAAGAGTATCAGTCTATCGTACTTCAGGATTATGTAAAAGCAATGACTCCTCCCACAGAATCTGGTGATTCCAGTGAAAATATTGGAGAAAGTGATTCATTAGATGAAAAACTTGACAAAGTAAAAGCAGAATAAAATAAAAGAATAAGTGAAATAGATGACTTGATAAATTCAGAATATTACTCAGGTAAGTAGTGATTTGGGCGGCCTGTCTTTCGGGCAGGATGCGGAAGGGAATTGGGGATACATCCCCAGTGGTGCCGATGCAGTGGTCCCTTTTAGGATGCATCCTATTCATTGTGGAGCATATGCGGCCACAATGAACTATTCCGGATATAATCTTAACATTGACATTAAACCATACTTCTCAAATTACAAAAAACTTACAGAAGATAATTTTTTCATTATCGTGAATACGATTAATTTTTCCAGTACAACGGCGGCGAATGTCGGAGGAACAGTAACATATAGTTATGATGCAGATACGGGAACCTTTACAGTATATGGAAAAGTCCCCAACAATTTTTGGAGTGCAGCAATTAATTTTGATCTATACATCATTAATATATAGCAATGTCTTCTGCGTAAGTCTGCCATCCGGAAATATATATCTTGATTGTCGCTGGTGTTTCGATTTCTCTCACTACATTTTGTGCGGGTACTGTCGTTCTGTAGATATTTTCATCTCCGGCAGTGATGCTACACAGCATCGTCGTGTTGTAATGGTCCGGATTATTAAGCCCGATTGCCCCTATCTCGATGTGAGTTGCATTTGAGATCGTTATCTGTGCTACAGAATTGCTGTTGTTTCCGTCTCCGTTTGAGCTTTCCAGCCTATTGATGCGGACACCGGAGCTAAAAGGGAGAACTGAATCTGCACCTGCCTTATTCACAAAATGTAACTTTCCATCGCTTCCGACATACACTCGGATGCGATCTGTTTCACTACTTAGCTGATTCATATTCTGAATTTATTCAAGACTCTATTTCACTTATTTAAAAAAATATTATTTTATATCTATTTAAGAAATTCAGAATATCAGCAATGTGAATGTATATGTAGGAGACGACGGCAAACTTCATTTTGTAAATTCAGGAGGTGCTGATACAGTTCTCCCTTTTAATTTTATAAATTCTTTTACTCAAACAATTTCATGGAACGGCAGATGGACAAATTCTGGTGGAACTGCTACAGAATCTACAATTATAAGTGTTCCAGAAGATGCTGATGCCAAAAGAATTATTATAAATTTTCAAACTGTGGATACAGCACGCGGTACCAATAGAGGCTTATGGGTTGAAACTCAATATGGAGAAATAGCATCGTTTGTACCAAATGGATCGGGAGCACCGCCTAATATAAACCAAGATTATGTATACAATATTTCAAATAATCCAGATGCAATAACTATAAGGTGTTTGTTTGGTAACACACAGGGTTCAAATTGGGTTTTTAGATTAACAGTAGAATTTGGATAATTAATATAAGACCATTGCAGTGAGAGAAGAATTACTATTAGATTCATTTGTTGACGATATTGAAATTGTATTTTGGACATTAGGGTAGTGTAAAAAAGTTTGTGTCTTTGGAAGAAAATGACTCCTTTTTGGTAAGAA
>ERZ1090867.467-NODE-468-length-16945-cov-17.769272_pt1 | contig 16945 bp, 18 predicted proteins | sample MGYA00478476_ERZ1090867 | MGnify/ENA primary metagenome ERZ1090867 (study PRJEB33644, sample SAMEA5815742) | chicken gut metagenome | biome: Chicken; feature: Gastrointestinal Tract; material: Caecum | place: Ireland | collected 2019-01-01 | study: A study of the... | reverse complement strand
AATCAAATCATTCAATCTTCCGTAAGTCACGACAAATTATATAACGATTTTAATTTTGTTTATCCTAAAATATTCTCTACAGAAAACAATGATAAAAATACTATTACGGTGTCATTAAAGAATAAAATGATAACTTCTTACACACCTATTAGAAAGGTTGGTGTTATTTTATGAGACTAGAATTGGTTAATGGAACCGTAAATGATTTTCACATTGTTCTCACAAATAGAAATTTTGTTCGGTATGGCGAAATTAGCACTATAGATAAGAAGTCTTTAACTATCAATCTAAATTTAAATACTGCGGACGAAATATCGTTCACTGCTTATAAAACGTTTAATGGAAAAAAATGTGAAGTATGGGATCAGCTTACAGATCTTCGTCTTGTTTATGTTGTTGAGTTGGGCGAATATTTTCAAATAGAAGTCCAGTTAGACGATCAAGCAAATAAAATTTATAAAACTGTAAGCGGCATATCTTTGTGCGAGGCTGAATTATCACAAACAAATATTGTAGAAACATACATCAATACAGAAGAAGATATTGCGCGCGATGATTATGTCGTTACAAAATTTTATAATCCAGATAATCCGAATGGATCGCTTCTACATAGAATTTTAAAAAAGGCTCCACACTATTCCATCGGACATGTAGATAACAGTTTAAAAAATTTGCAACGTAGTTTTGCTCTGGATGATATCAGTATTTATGATTTTTTAGTTGGAGAATGTGCTGAACAATTTAACAGTATCTTCCAATTTGATTCTGCCACACGAACTATTAACGCTTATGATCTTTATACAGTCTGTAATGATTGTGGATACCGTGGAGAATTTAACGATAAATGTCCTGAATGTAATAGCACCAATCTCTCTTATTTTGGAGAGGATACCACTATTTCGATTAGTAAAGAAAATCTAACCGACGACATTCAATACACTACTGATGTAGATAGTATCAAAAACTGTTTTAAGTTAGAAGCGGGCGACGATGTTATGACCGCTGCAATTGTCGCTAATAATCCGAATGGGTCTAATTATATTTACTATCTTTCAGCAGAACAGAAAGCTGATATGTCTGACGAATTAGTAGAAAAGTTAGAGGCTTATGATAAATTATATGATTCTAAAAAAGATATTTATCTTGGAATCATGGAAACTATTTATGATTGCATAGATCAGATTTTATATTACACTAGTGGAATGATGCCAGACATAGAGCATACTGATGTCACTGCTACCACCGAAGCTGCAAAACTGACGAATTCTAATTTAAGCCCCGTCGGATTAACTTCTGTCACTACTTCTACTTCTGTTGCCACTGTAAATGCAGCAGTACGGAATTATGCTAATGTGTTTGTAAAGCATGGATATGTGAAATTGGAAGTTGAAAATGGTACGTTTGATTATGAGGGGACAGATTCAGATGGCAATCATTATGGATATTGGAAAGGCCGTATAAAAGTTACAAATTATGCCGATGAAGAAGATATTGCGTATTCTCCTAATCTCAATATCAAGGTATATGATCTATATGAAGATTTTTTAAAACAGAAAATCGAAAAAGCACTTGCCAGTGAAGATGATGAAGATGGAAGTATTTTCGATGTACTTGAAATCGACGATTTAGACAATTTTAAAAACGCATTGACTTATTATTCATTGAACCGTTTACAGTCTTTCTATGACGCAATTACGGGTTGTCTGGACATTATGATTGAAGCTGATCAAGCATCAGAAATGGCAGATCTATATAATCTTCTGTATGTTCCATACAAGAATAAACTGGATGCCTGTCAGGCTGAAATGGATAAACGGCAAGCTACGATTGATGAGTGGCAAGAAAAGTATGATATCTATACAGAACAAAAAGAAGCGATTCAAGACCAACTTAATTTTGAGGAATTTCTGGGAGATAAATTGTTTTTAGAATTCTCTGCTTATAGACGAGAAGATGTTTATTCTAATGATAACTTTATTTCTGATGGACTAGATAATGCAGAATTATTTGAAAATGCGCAAGAATTTCTATCTTCTGCTCAAAAAGAAATTGTCAAATCTGGCGAAGCACAGCATAGTATTTCTTCTAGTTTACATAATCTGTTGCTTATAAAAGAATTTGAACCTATCAAGGATCATTTCCAATTAGGGGCGTGGATTCGGTTTCGTGTAGATGATAAATTGTATCGTTTACGTTTGATTAAAATACCAATTTCATTTGATGATATTGGCACGATTTCATGTGAATTTTCTGACCTTACCCGTACTCCCGATGTAGTATCTGATACAGAAAGCATTCTGAAAAGTGCACAATCTATGGCGACAAGTTATTCTTCTGTTTCTAAACAGGCATCCAAAGGCAATGAAGCTCAGGCGACTTTTGAGCAGTTACAGCAAGAAGGATTCAACTCTGCTTTATATGCTATTAAAAATGCCGATACAGAAGAAATTATTTTCAATAAAAATGGTTTGTTGGCTCGAAGCTATGATGACATTACAGACACTTATAGTGATGAGCAATTTAAATTAACTCATAATGTCATGGCATTTACAGATGATAATTGGAAATCTGTACGCACTGCTCTTGGTAAGCAACGCTACACGTTAAATGGGATTACATATGATGAATATGGTTTAAATGCAAATTTTGTGATTGCTGGAAAAATGATTGCAGGGGATATCTATTCGGCGAATTATAAAACCGATTCTTCTGGAACTGTTACCGCTGGAACTCACATTGATTTGAATAATGGTAATTTTGCTTTTGCTGGTGGAAAGCTAAAATATGATTCTACTTCTGATCAGTTAGATATGAGTGGGACATTGACAGCTTCTACTATTGAGGGTAGTACAATCACTGGATCGAAAATTAGTGGTGGTACTATTACTGGTAATATAATTACAGGTGGTTCAATTGCAATAGGCGAAAATTTTAATGTTCAAAATAATGGAGTATTAACAGCAAACAATGCTGTTTTATCAGGGAGATTTTCGCAATATGCTTCAAATACCGGATATAAATCTGTAGAAATCTATAATAATCGAATTGACTTTTATGCATGGAACGATAATGGAAATTTTGTTGGCGGTTTATGTTCTGTTAAAGCTAACGAAAGTGAGCGAGTTGGAATGGACTTGTATTGTGATTCAGGGGACAGACTTACTTTAGGATATGTTGATCGTATTTCTCATCCAGAAGAAAATCTGCCTATTGTCCCTATTTTTCAGTTTGATACTTTAAAAACAGAAGATACTCCATGGATAAAAAATACTGCATCCGGTACATTGTTTCCAGAAAATCCTAATGGGGGGATAGTGGTACAAAATGGCTTAATTAAAGATTGGAGCCTATATTCGGCAAGTGGAACACTATCTGTTATGTCAGGTATGCGATGGGATAGCACTGATACTTCGAGCAAAATTACTAGTGTAACTATGACAAATATAGAAGTTAAAAATGGTTTAATTATATCATGGTCAAGTTCTACAACTAATTATTAGAAAAGAGGGTATGTTTATTGGCAAGTATCATTCCAGTAACTCAAGAAGCAAAACCAGAAATTTCTAGACCGGATTTTGTAAATAGTGATTACGAAAAATATTTAGAGTATGAAAAAAAGTTAAATGAAGAGAGGATTCAGTCTAATGGAGAACAAAACACTAACAATGCAAATTGAAGAATTTAAAAACTCTTTAGTGCAGATCATAAATGAATCTAATATCGCACCATATTTTGTTGAAATGGTGCTTAGAGACATTTATTTAGAAGTTAACCAAGCTGCAAAAAATCAGTTACAGCAAGAGCAACAGGCTTATATACAATCTTTACAAAATGCCGCTTCTGCAAATACTGCTGCTTCTACTAATACCGTTTCTGATGAAACGGAAGTAACTCGTTGGGAGAATGAAGATGGCACTCTTACAGAAATTGAAGAGGAAAAAGACGCAGAGTAGGCTTTTATTAGAAAGCGTGAGGAAGTGTAAATGAATTTAACAACTACCAGAAAATTACATCTCGATTTTCATCAAAAAGACTTTCCTATGATAAACGCTTGCCAATATGATAAGAATACTCGTTATGTTAATATAACCTGTACAGATGGTAGCCTAACTGTTATTTTAGATTCTACCATACATGCAGAAGCTAGAACATTAACAGAAGATGGAAGGACGCTATTAGATGCTGTTACTGTGCAATCTGATGGTACTCTTCTATTCCTTTTAGATGATACATTACTTGCTACACCAGGTAGAGCAATTGTACAGATAGATTTGTATCAATCAAACGGTAAACCGACTGATAGTAATTATGATGAAAAGTATAAACGTCTTACTACCATGAAATTTGCTATCAATGTAGAAGAAGCTGTATATTCTGATGAAACCATTATGGCAACAGATGAATTTAATGCACTTACAGATTTAATCAATAAGGCAATTTCTGATTATAAGTATGTTATGGAATCCGCACAGAAAAGCGCCGATTCTGCTAAAGCATCTGCTAATAGCGCAGCTACTTCTGCTACTACTGCAACCAACCAAGCGAAAGCTGCTGCTAATTCTGCTTCTGCTGCTAAAACGTCTGAAACAAATGCTAAGACATCTGAAAATAATGCAAAGAAAAGTGAAACTAACGCAAAGACAAGTGAAACTAATGCAAAAAATTATTCTGATTTATCCAAGAGCTATGCAGTCGGTACTAATGGTCAAGTAAGAGCTGGAGATGCTACTGATAACTCGAAATACTATTATGAACAAACAAAATCTATTTCAGAAGGATTAGCTGGTGGACAGGTAACTGGGGTCAAAGGTAATGCAGAATCTTCTTATCGAAAAGGCAATGTAAATTTAACTCCTGCCAATATTGGCGCGGTTAATAAAACTGGCGATACTATGTCAGGCACATTAAATAGTTCACGAACCACAGGAAGTTATTTGGCTGGTAACAAAGGAACAACTATTATAAATTCTACTGCTGCTGCCGGTGCTTATACAATACTGGCCAAGCTCAATTCTACAAATGGGTATTTTACGGACGGGGTATATCAAGGCAAAAGATTATTTCAGTATACAGCTAAAAGTACTGTAGATGGTGGTAATAATAGTGTAACAAAATCAGTTACATTATTAGATGAAAGTGGAAATTCTTCCTTCCCTGGCACTGTTACTGCCCCGTCATTCAATGGTAATGCTACATCTGCTACCAAGGCAACGCAAGATTCACAAGGAAATACAATATATAATGAAGCATATTCATCTACTGAACCAACAACTCAAAAGACGAATGATTATTGGTGTCAGCCGTATTCGTAAGTGGTAAATATGTTTTGTAATCAATAGACACAGACCTCCTTATGGAGGGCTTTTTTATTATAAGGAGGTTTTTGATGGCTTTATCTTTTCAAGAATCTATGAAATCTTACATAGAAAATAAAGTTGCAAATAAAGTGTCCTCCGCTAATTCTAACTTTATTGAAGATCCAGAAATTTCACAAGAAAATTCTCCTTCTTATGTCACAGTTCAAGGAAGTATAGAATCATTACCTGAAAACGTCACATTACTATCTAGTACTGACGGCGTTGATGATAATGGAGAGAAAACTTCTTTATCTAATGAAATTTCTTTATTAGCAAATGATGAAGAAGATCCGTTTGTATTAAGCGATGAATATAAACAATACAAAAATTATGAAGATGAGAAATTTTCTTATGTGAATGATATGAAAGAGATTACTGTGGATTCGTCACAGGTAAATCTTACTCAAGAAGAAAATTCCCAGTATATACCTTTTGAAATGCCTCGCTATTATGATGGGATTGATTTGATGAATATGTTAATTCAGATTCATTTTGTCAATCCATCTAATCGTGAGTGGTATGTATTGCCAGTCGATGTTTCATATAACTCTACGAAAATACGCTTTCACTGGTTGATTGATCAATATGTGACATCCCGTGAAGGAACCGTAACTTTTGAAATTGTCCTTACTGGTAAAAATGAAAAGGATGAAAATTATTTATGGCGTACTCTTCCTAATGGAAAATTGAATATCATCCGCTCATTATCTGGAAATGGAGACATTACTCCGTCCGAAGATTGGCAGTTTAAGATGATTGAAGAAATTACCAATCGTGTACTGGATGAGTTGGAAGAACAAGTTATGGGGGAATTGGAAGATCGGCTCTCTAATTATTATACCAAAGAAGAGGTAGATGATCTTCTGGATATTGATATCATAGATGCCGGTTCTGCCACTTCTTGATGATCTGTTGGAAAGGTGGTGGAAAAAATTTATACAATATTAGTAACAGAATCAAATGAAATGATCACTTCTGTTCGTGAGAGAATCATGCAACGAAGTAAACTCGTTGATAATTTACATTTTCTTGTAAAACCAAAGTACAAGGAAATGGATATGTCTAAATTTACTGTGTTGTTGGAATACGTTCTACCCGTCAGTAAAGAATATCATTCTGATATTCTCGTAAAATCCCCTGATTTATATAAACGACATTTAGAATATAAATTACCTTTTGATACTGTTTTGACACGGGAGGCTGGGGAAATTGAACTCCAGCTTTCTTTTACATATGTCGAAATGAATGCTGATGGGACAATGACACAATATGTCAGAAAAATTAGTCCAACAACTATTTCTATTATTCCGATAGCAGCATGGAGCGATCTTATTCCTGATGATGCTCTTTCATCTATAGATCAGAGATTGATCAAAACGGATGCAATGCTTAAGGAGCTTGCTGATTTGGCAGATACTCTCAATCAATCCAAAGCAGATAATTTAACACTTGAAGATGATGTTCTGCAATTAACCTCCGAAGGAGAAAAAATTGGAGATCCTGTCACTCTGTCTACTTTTGGTGTGCCAGCAGAAAACGATGGCAACATCAAGGTTGTTGAATTCTAATTTGTCTGGGAAAGGAGGTTGCATTGGCGAGTAAATACTCAAAATTAGGTTACGGTAATTACGAAAATATCGACTCGGCTGTTGAAGCTGGCACTTTGAATAGCAAGGATATTGTAATTACCAAAGATACATCTGAACTAATCTATATCAAGGATGACAATTCTAAGCAAAAAATTAAGTCCAGAGTATCTACTTACGATAGCGAAGATGACGCGGTAACTCAACTAAATGAACAAGCCGATACATACGCTGGTCAACCTGTAGCTATTAAAAATAATGTTGGCGAATACGAAGCATATGTAGTTCAGCAAGGGGAAGAAGGTTTTATGGTTAGCCCCGTTGCTGGCTCTGGTTTCGTTTGGCAAGAATTTTAAATTTAATAAGGAGGATAAAAATGGCTAGTATTAAGTTTGCCTATGGTCTTAGTACCAACTTTGTTTCTCTGTCTCCAAAGGATGACAACACTCTTTATTTTCTAACTGACACTTTACAGATCTTCAAGGGTGCGAATGAATACACCAAATCTGTAAAACTTGTTTCTTCCCTTCCGCAGTCTGGACAGGTTCAAGGGGTTCTGTATGTAAATACAACCGATTTTACTCTACATGTATATAATGGCACACAGTTTGTTCAGATCAATAAAGGTTATGCAACTGCGATTTCTGGTAGTGGAGATGATAATACAGTTCCTACTACTGGTGCTGTGGCTACTTATGTGACGAACAAAATTGAAGAAGTTACTGGTCAGCTTGGCGACTATGTAACAGATGTTACCTACACTCCGGCTACTGGTACTCTTGCTGTTACAAAGGATGGAGAACCAGAATCCCAGGTATTAACAGGAGTAGCTCATAATCCTACTTATGATTCCGATACAAGGACAATCACTATTCCTACCTTTGGTGGCGAAGCTCTGGTAATTGCGCTTGGTAAGGATGCGTTCGTCAAAAGTGGTTCTTATGATGACGAATCCAAGCAGCTTGACCTAGTTCTGACTTCTGGAGAAGAAGTGCATATTCCTGTTGGATCTCTAGTGGATATCTATACAGGCCTTGCTACTTCTACCGCAACCACAACTGTTTCTGGCGATAATCAGATCTCTGTAACCGTTAAAGTGTCTGCAACCGCTAACAACGCTATTACTGTTGAAGGCGACGGACTGTATGTTCCTGTTCCTGATGCATATACAAAGGCACAGGTTGATCAGAAGATCAGCGATGTTAATGCTACGATCACTGCCCATACTGGAAACGCTGATATTCACGTAACAAAAGAGCAGAAAACTTCTTGGGACGCAAAAGCATCAACAGAAGATGTAGCAACTGCAAAACAGGAAGCTATTTCTGCTGCTGCTGCGGATGCTAAACAAAAAGCTGACCAGGCATTAGCTGATGCAAAGACATATGCGGATGGACTGAACGAAGCCATGGACACTCGTGTATCTGATGTGGAAGATGCGCTTGAATGGCAGGATATTTCCACATTCTAATTTTGATGTATAAATGTGCGACACGTGCTTATGTGCGTGTCGCACTATTGTAAAGGAGACTCTATGGCGAAATTATCTTTAAGACAGATTGTACAATCTCAATTATCGCGGACTCCTATTATTTCTGGTCAACTTGTATGTTGTGAAGATACTGGTAATTTCTATAAAGACGGAAATGGTACACGGAAACTTCTAAGTTCCGATATTATTTTTGTCGATTCTTTGCCATTGGCTCCGATTGCAGACAAGATTTATTTAGTAAAACCAAATAAATTATATATTTATAATACTGACGATAGCGATTGGGTATGTCTCAATCAGACAGTAGAATTGCCAGATGTTATTATACAAAAAAATTCTTCATTGGAATTTCCAAGTGTGGGAAAAGAAAATTGTATATACATTGATCGAGAAAAAAATAAAACGTATCGATGGAGTGACACAGATACCAAGTATTATTGTGTTGGTTCTGATTACGACGATATTAAACTAATTAATGGAGGTAGTTCTTCATCTTTTGAATAACTCCTTCTCTTTTTATAATGTCTCTTGATCTTCATTGGTCAAGAGACAATTTTAAAAAATAGGAGGAAAATTTAATGGCGAATAATACATTAGAAACTCGTATTCTAATTTGTAATGATACAACGGCTAATTGGGCATCTTCTGATAAAGTTTTGCTCAAAGGCGAAGTAGCAATAGAATTTACTACTGATGGCACACCGCTTTTTAAAGTTGGTAATGGGACAGATACTTTTGCGGATTTACCTTATGCGATGATGTCCCCAGATCAGATTTCTTCTGCAATCAGTACAGCCATTTCTGGCGTACACACTCACGCAAATAAAGCGGTACTAGATCAGATTCAAGTGGCATTAACCACTGCGTTAAAATCAAATTATGATGCAGCTTATACTCATTCTACGTCTGCTCATGCGCCTTCTAACGCACAAGCAAATGTGATCGAATCAGTAGAAGTAAATGGACATGAAATTGCACCAACTTCAAAGACGGTAGACGTTACAATTAAAGGCACTGGATCTGTTTCTGTATCTACCGATTCTTCTGGTGTTACTACAATCAATGGCACTGATACGAAATATACGCACCCAAATTCAGGTGTTACAGCTGGTACATATAAGAGTGTTACTGTAAATGCCCAGGGTCACGTTACTGCTGGGTCTAATCCAACAACACTCGCTGGATATGGTATTACAGACGCTTTAAAAACAAGTCAAAAGGGTGCGATAAATGGTGTTGCGGAATTGGATGCTTCTGGAAAAGTGCCGGCTTCACAGTTACCAGGTTATGTTGATGATGTTGTCGAAGGTTATTTATCTGGTGGCAAATTCTATGAAGAATCTGGTCACACTACGGAAATAACGGGCGAATCCGGGAAAATCTATGTAGATCTTTCAACCAATAAAACTTACCGTTGGTCTGGATCTGCTTTCGTAGTAATTTCGGAAACTTTAGCTTTAGGCGAAACATCTTCTACTGCTTATCGTGGCGACCGAGGTAAAATTGCTTACGATCATAGCCAGACAGCACATGCTCCTGCGAATGCAGAAGTCAACCAGAATGCTTTTAGCAATGTAAAAGTAGGAGCGACTACGATTGCCGCTGATTCTAAAACTGACACATTAGAAATTGCAGCGGGAAGCAATGTAACTATTACACCCGATGCCACAGGGGATAAGATCACTATTTCTGCCAAAGATACAAATACTACTTACAGTGCTGGCACGGGGCTTTCTTTAAGTGGTACTACTATTAATCACAAAAATAGTGTAACTGCTGGTACAGCGCAAGGGGATGCTAGTAAAACACTAGCTTATGGTGGTACGTTTACAATTCCAACTGTGACATATGATGCACAAGGTCATATTACAGGCAAAGGAACAACCACAATGACAATGCCAGGTGCTCCAACAAGTGTGTCTGGGAACGCTGGCACTGCTACGAAACTCCAAACAGCTAGAACCATCGGACTAGGTACGGCGGTTACTGCGACAGCGCAAAGTTTTGATGGTACAAAAAATATTACAATTCCAATTACCGCTTTAAATGCTATGTATTTAAATGTGGCATCAGGCGATACATTGATTCTAAATGGCGGGGGAGCTGCTTAATACTCTCCTGCTTTTTTATATATGGAGGTTTTAAATGGCTGAAAAAACTTTAAACGTTAAGATTATCTCCCGCCATGATACAGAAGCAGCTTGGATCGAGGCTGATCCTGTATTGTTGGAAGGCGAGGTCGCATATAGCACCGACAAAAATAACCGTTATAAAGTCGGAGACGGAACGTCAAAATGGTCTGCGTTGGCTTATTCTAAAGCCGATCCAATGACACACACTCATACTAAATCTCAAATTTCAGATTTCCCCACATCTTTAAAGAACCCTAGCGCACTTACCATTCAATTTAATGGAACAACAAATAAGACATATGATGGTAGTTCCGCGCAGACAGTGAATATTACTCCAGGTGGAATTGGTGCTGCCACTAGTGGACACACGCACTCAACCGCTTCTACCTCTGCTGCGGGATTTTTGAGACAACTGAACGGGTCTACTGCAAACTTTTTGCGTGGAGATGGTACTTGGGCGACACCGCCTAATACTACATATTCCACTATGAAAGGAGCCACATCATCAGCTGCCGGAGCCACTGGATTGGTACCAGCACCAGCAGCAGGAAAGCAAACTTCTTTCTTGCGTGGAGATGGCACTTGGGTTGTACCAACAAATACAAATACAACCTATTCCTTGTCTAAAAGTGGTTCTACTATTACCCTAACTGGTAGCGACGGAAGTAAGACGAGTGTTACGGATAGCAATACGACTTATTCATTGAGTTCCTTCGGTATTACTGCCACAGCGGCGGAACTTAATTATATAGATGGGGTTACTTCTAATGTACAAGCTCAATTGAATAACAAAGCCGCAAGTAGTCATACCCACAATTATGCTGGATCAAGTTCAGCCGGTGGCTCGGCAAATTCAGCGGTAAAACTAAATACATCAACTGCCGGAAGTGCCACACAGCCTGTTTACTTTTCTGGCGGAAAACCAGTAGCTTGCACATATACACTAGGGAAGTCAGTTCCTAGTAATGCAGTATTCACTGATACAAATACATGGATAGCTTTTAAAGGAGCTACTACTTCTGCGGCTGGTACCGCTGGTTATGTACCTGCACCTGCCGCTGGCGCAGCTAATAGATACTTTAGAAGTGATGGAGTGTGGGCAGTTCCACCTAATACAAACACTACCTATACACTAACTAAGAGTGGATCAACTATAACTCTTACAGGAAGTGATGGAAGTAAAACTAGTGTAGCTGATAGCAATACTACATATAGTTTAAGTTCATTCGGTATTACTGCTACAGCAGCTGAGTTAAATTACATGGACGGAGTTACCTCTAAGGTACAAACCCAGTTAAATGGTAAAGCTTCTACAGGTCATACGCATAATTATGCGGGCTCCAGCAGTGCGGGAGGTAATGCAAATGCAGCAGTAAAATTAGCGACAGCAAGAACTATTAACGGAACTTCTTTTGATGGTACTGCAAATATAACTACAGCGAACTGGGGAACTTCACGTACACTTACTATTGGGAATACTGGAAAATCGGTTAATGGGTCTGGGAATGTTTCTTGGTCTTTATCTGAAATTGGAGCTGCCGCTATCACACATACGCATAGTTATTTACCATTAAGCGGAGGGACACTTACTGGAACATTAAAAGCCTCTAAGGGAGAATATGTTCATTATGCAACTGGGACTTCTGGTACATCTGGCTATATTAACATAGCAACGATTAAAATAAGTGCTACTTATCAAAATATACCTATTTCTTTTGAAGTTTATAGAAGGGGTACAACCCAACCAACAAAATTATATATAACATTTACGTCTACTAATGGTACGGATCCAACGCTCAATACGTTTTATTATCAAGGAGCTGGTGCTAGTACAGATTTTGCATTATATAAAAGTGCAACGTCTACGTGGAATTTATATATAAATAAAACTGAAAGTTATGACGATATTGGAATTGCTGAATATTATACTAATTTTCATTATATGTCGGGCACGACGGTTACATTTACGAACACACAAGTTTCTTCTGTTCCATCTGGTGCGACCAAAGCAACATTGTTAAAAGACTCTGCAAGTTCTGTTTCTGGTACTTTAACTATACAAACCAATGGAACAACGAAAGCCAGTTATAATGGTTCTGCAAGTGCCACGGTAAATATTACTCCTTCTTCTATTGGTGCAGCTGCTTCTTCTCATACTCACAATTATGCGGGAAGTTCTAAGGCTGGTGGTTCCGCTACTTCTGCCGTAAAATTAGATACCTCTACTGCTGGTTCTGCGACTAAGCCAGTATATTTCAGTGGTGGCAAACCAGTTGCATGTACTTATACATTGGGTAAATCAGTACCTTCTAATGCGGTATTTACAGATACTAACACGACCAACACAGCAGGAAGTACAAACACTTCTTCAAAAATTTTCTTAGTCGGTGCTACATCTCAAGCATCTGCACCCGTAACATATTCTCATGATACGGTTTATGTAGGTACAGATGGTTGTATTTATAGTAGCGGATTAAGAGTGGCTACAGAAGTATATCAGAGTTCGGAACCAACCGCACAGGTTGTTAATGATATATGGATGCAAGCCTATTAAAAATATTAATAGTTAATTTCAAATTAGATAGGTTGGCATATTAAAGTGTGACAACCTATCTTTTTATGAAAAGAAAGGATTAAAATGAGCGTTTTATCAGGTTATCAAAAAGTTAATCGTTATATAAAACAAAGTAGCGGTTATAAAAAATTATCTCAATGGACTTCTAGCAATAGTGTACAGATGGATGATGGAAAAACTTTGCAGGCCAACCTTGGAAATATCAAGGGGATTACTTCTTCACTTGCTACAACAAATGCGAATTACGCCCTTTCTGCAAGCGCAGGAAAGAGTTTACAGGATCAAATTACCACACTAAACAATGGTTTAGATCAATGGGAAACTATAGCTCATACTACCTGGATACCAACTAGATACTATACCACAATGTACGAATTTTCAGGCTCTATAAATAAAACATTGGGATTAGTTTCTGTTTATTTGCGTATACCCTTTTCTGTCTATGGAACCGCAGGATACACTTCTGTCGTAGGAGCAGTGGCGGGTGCTTATAGGCCAAGAGAATCATGTGTATTAAGAGCTTTTGTATATAATCAAAATTATATTCTGAGTGCTTTCTTATCAGCTGAATCAGGGGAATTGCATCTAGGTGCTTTAGTAGGCGCAGCAACAGGATCGCAACATGTTATAATAAGCGGAGTATATAAAATTTAGGCTACATATTCTTAATTTTATATCGTAATTTTATAAAGGCTCAACTGCAATCGTCCCGATGATGGCAAAAGGAGTGTTTGCAGGAATACTCATAGCTGGCACACACCACGTTACTCCACCCGACGAAGCATCGGGCGTGTCTTGCCATACAGTTGTAGTGCTCGATTCGGATCCATAAATCAAAGACAACCTCCCCTTGAATTTTGGATTATAGCTATTCATCGCAAACAGAACTTGATTGGCTGGTATTTGACCTGTGGCACGAATAACTACAGATATTGCGGCAATAGATTTATAAAAAATACAACTTGCATTACTTACCAATGTGTAGCTACTTGATGCTAACCGTATTCCTAAAGCTTCACAAACTAAACCATTGTTTAGTTAAATTGCGCGTCGATATGAGTATTTAATATTTTCAATGTTGTTTCTGTAGTACCCTCTTGTGGTGTTGATATTGGAATGTCCCGCTAGTTCTTGCACATCTTGGAGGGGCATTCCTCTATTTATAAGGTTAGTAATCCTTGTCACACGGAATCTATGTGGGTGTAGATGGTCAATATTTGCTAATTGACCTATTTTTTTTACCATTAATTCGAGTGAGGACTTGCTTACTTTCGTATATGGCGCTTTCTTCGTACAAAAAAGTTCATTCCCACGATAATTTCTTTCTGATAAGTATTTTTTTAAGTATAAAGAAGATTTATCGGTAAATAAAGAAATCCTATCTTTACCACCTTTCCCATGCAAAAGAACTGTTCTTTCATCGAAATCAATATCATTAAGTGTTACTTTGGTAATTTCTGACACTCTGGCTGCTGTATCGTACATAAATTGCAATATGGCCTTGTCCCTGACTGATTCACAATGAAGCATGGCGTTTTCCACCTCTCCGGCGGTCAGCTCGCGTTCTTGTGCGGTATCATTCTTAATTTGTTTTATTCGTCTTGCTGGAGACTTCGCTATATAGTCACTAGCTTCTAGCCAAGAGAAAAATGCGCTAATACATTTCCTCATACCGTCTAATGTAGTGTTAGAAACTTTTCGTTCGGTTTGATATTTTGCATAATAATATCTTAAATCTTCTGTAGTAATATCTCGTATGGGCTTTTGTATGTAGGAAAGCATGAGTTTTATTTGAAGAAAATATCTTTCAATAGTACCTTGGCTTTTTCCTTCAACTTTTAATGATCCGTAATACTGTTCGCATAAAAAACGATCATCGTTATCATAAATTTCTAATTCATGTTTTTCTTCTTCGATTTTGTAATCGTACAATATAATTGTAATCGCATTTTCAATGGTTTTTAATTGATTTTCTGTAAAATTATTACGGATACTGTTTATGATATCTTCTGTGATTTTAATTTTAATATTTTTCATAGAATTTTCTCCTCTAGTTTTTTATTTATATTCTATATTTTTTCTGAAAAAATGCCCACTCAAAAAACGATAAACACAACAATGGTTTATTAAACATAAGTCGTGGTAAAGATAATTGGATCAATACGGATACTACAGAGGAACATGCATATGCTATTGGTTTGCAATATGCATTTCCATCTGGTCAAAATAAAGACGATCCAATTCCGACCATAAAATATGATAATAAGTATGAATTCCCATTGATGCGTATTGAGGGACTTTCATCTGCTATACGTCCTTATTCTGTGGAGTTAATTAGAAAATCAAATGGATGGGGATTGCGAATTCATGCATTTATAGATGGTGGCATACATACACTCGATACGACTTTAACTCTAGTTAGTTAATATCTGAACAATGGTTTAGGAACAGTTAATGATCGTATTGACGGACTAAATGAAACAACATCAAAAATTGTAAATGAAGATCTGGCCAAAATCGGATCTGGGGCTACAGTTGTTGGAAAAGCTAATATTGCGATCAATGGATCAACTCCATACAATGGTGGGAATGGCCCAGTATGTACGTCACTTACAAGTAATATTTTTCAATTTCGGTGGAGTAACAATCAAATAGAGGTCTATGTTGACAAAACTAGAATCGGTTATATGACGACACATTGAACAATGGTTTATCTAGAAAATATGATTTAGTTGGAGTGCAAATCAATGATTGTCTTGTAGATACAGCACATACAGGAAATTATATTTATAGGAGTGGAGCAAAAAATAGTCCTGAATCTGGTTCAGGTGGAATTATCCTTACCTGGGGATTCGATCAAGTTTATACGGCTCGTATCTGTGTTACTACATTTGGAACTGTTTTCACTTCGATTTATCAGCCAGGAATTTCTTATGGTACTTGGCAAAAAAGAGGGTAAATTTTCTGAACAATGGTTTAGGCTCTTTATCGAGTATTACGAAAGCACAAGTAAAAACTACTATCAATGGGGCATCCGCCACTATTGATTTGTATAGGAACAAAGTAGGTGTGGTATGTATATGCATAACTTGTATCTCTGCCATGTCCTATGAAGATAATATAACTTCCGCTGTTATTCCCACAGAATGGAGACCTAATTATCCAGTTTTTTTGGTTGCAAGAGCAAGTAGTTCTGTCTCCTACAGCACAGAATATGGCACAACAAGTTATGAAATTCAAGCCGATGGACGTATTCATATTTTAACAAGAGACAAAGGTATATTAACAAGAAACGCAACAGGATGTTATCTTATAAATTTATAATCCATAGTAATCAAGCAGTACGTTCCCAAATATAAACCTTTTTGTATGGGGGCAAATTGGATTCAGAAGTAGTCATAGCATATCTACCAATACCGCTTTCTGTTGGGTTACTCATATTTATTATAGACCGAATTCCTGTATTCACACTAGACCCGTATAGAGGATTTCCACTTGCATCTGCCCAACAATATGCAAAATTCGGATCGAAACCAATAGGAGAAATATGTGAGTGTGAAGATGCGCCACCTATTTCTCCTATATCGCTTGTAGTAGCGCCCATAAGAAAACGTCCAGAAATCAACGTCCAAGTAGTACCACCATAAATGTTTTTAACTTTCGCTTGAGTGTCTAATTTGGTTGTTATGATAATCATTCCAACATGGGACTTTAATGAAGCAAAACCATTGTTTAGTTATAAAAAAACCTGATAAAATGCGATTATTTTTTTATTTATAGAATAGTTTATTATACAGAAAGGA
>ERZ1090867.465-NODE-466-length-17010-cov-30.857859_pt1 | contig 17010 bp, 15 predicted proteins | sample MGYA00478476_ERZ1090867 | MGnify/ENA primary metagenome ERZ1090867 (study PRJEB33644, sample SAMEA5815742) | chicken gut metagenome | biome: Chicken; feature: Gastrointestinal Tract; material: Caecum | place: Ireland | collected 2019-01-01 | study: A study of the... | reverse complement strand
TCCGCAAAGGGGAGAGCCTGTTCATCCCGGCAGGCGCCGGCCAGTGCAGGCTGGAAGGCGACGGCCTCAAGTGTCTGGTGACACGGGTGTGAACTAAACAGCAAGGAGTAGTAGCAGCATGGCTTCCTATCGTTATGAACGGAACATCCGTCCCGAGGACCTGGTCCAGGAACCGCCCCGGGTGCTGACCCCGCAAGAGCGCCGGGCCAACTGGCGGCATTATCACTGGTATTATGTGGCCCTGATCCTGGCCGCCCTGCTGGCTGCCGGCTGGTACGCCTGGCAGAACCTGACCGCCGTCCGGCCCGACTATGTGGTGACGGTGGTCAGCCGCACCGACCCCGCCCCGGAACTGCTGGAGCAAGTGCAGGCCCAGCTGGAAGCGGTGGGCTCGGACGAGAACGGGGACGGCAAGATAACGGTGGAAGTCAACGGCATCTGGCTGGACCTTTCGGCCATGCAGGAAGGCGGGGACTTCGCCCGCCTGATGGAGTCCAGCCAGGAAAAGCTGAACGCGGCCTTTTACCCTGGCGAGAGCACCCTCTTTCTGGTGGACGACCCCGCCGGGCTGGAACAGATGTACGGCTGTTTCCGCCGCCTGGACGGGGGCGACCCCCAGCCCGGCGACGTGGTGCGGATCGAGGACTTTGCCCTGCCGGCCGGCGCCACCCTTCTGGAAGGGCTGGCCCCGCCGCCGGAAGGCGCGTGGTACCTGGCCCGCCGCATCACCGAAGGGTCGGAGGATTCGCCCGCCCTGGAGCGGGACGACCGCTTGTGGTCGGTCCTAACCGCCGCCCCCTGAATCAAGCATCTCTTTCCTCCCTCCAGCGCCCCTCTGTGCGGCCCCACCCGGCCGCCCGGAGGGGCCTTTTTGTGCAAAGCACACCCTCAAATGTACGAACAAAAGGCCGGCAGACGCGCGCCGATCGCGCCGTCCGCCAGCCTTTTTGCCTTCTGCCGCGCCAGGGCGCGCAAAACCCGCCGCCTCTGCCGCGCCAACATTTCCGCCCGGGCAGAACAAACAAAAAAGCCGCAAGACCTTTCGGTCTTACGGCATTTTTTGGTGCACCAAGGCAATCCATATCCGAACTTTTTTCCTTTGCCGCAGCCTCGGTGGCCTCGCCGAAAGAAATGGTTTCCATACCTTCTTTGTAGTTGAAGGTGATCAGAACTTTATCGTCATAGAGGTAAATAGCATTGATGAAGGTGTCGATCAGCGTCTGCCGCTGCTCCTTTTGGGACAAGTCCAGCTTGCGGAAGCGGTGGAGCCAGAAGCGGACGAATTCCTCCTTCATCACGGGCTTGGCCAGCTTCTCCTCGGCAATCTTTGCTTCCAAGTCTTTCTTTTGGGCTTCGAGTGATTCCAGCCGTTCTTTGGTGGAACTGGTCAGGATGCCGGCCTGGATGGCGTTGAGCATATTCTGGATGCCGGTCTCGGTCTCCCGAAGCTGCTTCTCGTAGAGGGGCAAGCTGGTGCTCTCTTTGTTTTGCAGCTCCATGACAGCCGCCACAAGAGAATTGATGACCGCATCGTCCTGGATCAGCTTCATGGTCTCGTTGACCACCAGGTCCTCCAGCCACTGTTTGCGAACTGTCTTTTTGCTGCAGGATTTCCGCTTCTTGGCGGCCGCGCACTTGTAGTAGCGGTGCACGTCGCCAGTGCGGCTGGTGCCGCTTTCACCGAACATCAGTGCGCCGCAGTGGCCGCAGAATAGTTTGGTCGTCAGAAGGTAGTCGTCCTCTGCCTTGCGACGGGCAGGGGCCTTTTTGTTTTTGGCCATTTTCTCCTGCACCTCCTGAAATAATTCGGCTGAGACAAGCGGCGGGATGGCATCCGCAATCAGAATGTCGCGGTATTTCAGTTCGCCGATGTACCGGCGGTTGTTCAGCATATGCTGGACGGTGTTGTAGGTCATGGGGCCGCCGCGCGGGTTTTTGATATGGCGCTCGTTAAGCCAGTCCCGGATCTCTGTCATGGTTGCACCTTCATTGTAACGCTTGAAGGCTTCCGCGACAAAGGGAGCTGTAAGGGAATCAGGCTGAAAGCGCTGCTCTGCATCAATGACGTAACCGATCGGGACAGCCCCACCATTATACTTTCCTTTGAGCACATTTTCAGTCATCCCACGCACGACCTTCTCGGACAGGTCGGCGGAATAGTATTCGGCATAGCCCTCCAGCACCGATTCCAGAATGATACCTTCTGGTCCATCTGAAATGACCTCGGTTGCGGACATCAGCTTGACGCCATTCTTTTTGAGCTGCGTCTTGTAGCGGGCGCTGTCATAGCGGTTGCGGGCAAAGCGATCCAGCTTCCAGACTAAAACGATGTCGAACAGCTTGCGCTCGCTGTCCTTGATCATCTGCTGGAACTGAGGCCGGTTGTCCGTTTTGGCCGAGATGGCCCGGTCGATGTAGTGCCTGACTACTGTCATGCCGTTCTTTTCGGCATAGGCGGTGCACTCGCGGATCTGGCCTTCAATGGATTCTTCACGTTGGTTGTCGGAGGAATAGCGGGCGTAGATGACGGCGGTCATAGGAGGGCCTCCCTTCGCTCTGTATGGGGATGGATGTAACTGCAATATATTTCGTATAATATATACCATATTTTGTGTCTTATTGCAAGACCTTTGCACAGTCTGGTGGTGTTCTTTTTGAACGCTACCTGTTCTTGTACACCAAAGGCGGACGTTCGGCTGTCCGCCGTTACTTTTGGGATGCTTTTCTTTCAAAACAATACGCTTCTTTGACATTTCGCTGTCAAATATGATACAATAAAAACACTTTGAAAAGGCGAGGGGAGGCAGCAGCAATGAGCGAAGCAAAAGTGATGGGTTCTCTGGCAGACAGGCTGCTCAGTTTTGTGAGCACCACACCCGAACGGGACGCAAACTATGATATCGCAGTGACTCTGCTCAAGCATTATCCCCAGCTCAAGGGGATGACTCTCGGCCAGATCGCGGACCTGTGCTATATCTCCAAGGCGTCCATTTCACGGTTTTGCCGCTTTCTGGGGATGGACAGTTTCAAAGCGTTCCAGGCCTGGCTGGAGCAGGACTTCACCATGCGGACCGACTATTCCCGGCAGTTCTACACCATGCTGCACAACAATCAGGAAATGGCCATCGGTTCCTATCGCGACACGCTGATCGGCAACATCTATGCTACCATCACGCCTGAAAACGCCGAAGTTATTCCCGACATTGTGCGGGTGTTGCGCGGCTGCGGCAAGGCGGCCTATTTCTCCCACCACTTTTTGTGGGACATCGGCCACTACTTCCAGAGCAAAATGATGATGATGGGCCGCTATGTCGAGTTGTTCATGGATTATGCCGCTCAGCTGGAGTGCGCCCGCAGCCTGACCGAAAACGACTTTGCCATCATTTGCAGCGTGGGCGGCAGCTACCTGACTCGTTACCCGGACATCTGTAACGCAATCATTTCCAGCGGGTGCAAGGTGCTGGTCATCACCCAGAACCTTGCCAGCCCCTATTTGAACACCGCCGATTTCATCCTGCAATGCGGCACTACCAACCGCAACGACGTGGGCAAATATGCAGCCCTCATGGCCAACGACCTGATCGTCATGGGCTATATGCGGGCATACGATAAAGCGTTCCAGTAAAGCATAGCGAAAAATACAGCAAGGCCGCGAGGGTTGACCGCCCCGCGGCCTTTTTGTTTTGTCAAAGCGCACAAAAATACGCAAAAAATTTTTCATCAACATCACAATTTGAAACAGAAGACCTTGTTTTGAAACGTCACAGCGGCATTTGAAACCAAATACAATTCACTTTATGTTATAATTTTAGTACAAATTGAGGTGAATTCAAATATTGCAGAAGAAAACAGAAAGGAGGATAGAAAATCAGACTGCGCAAGTTTGCATCGCTTCATACACTTGCTGCCGGCTTTACTGCCGTCGGCCGACAGCTTTTGGAAAAATGGCCCCGTCAAACAGGCCAATCATCCAAGTGTAAAATGTACTTACAAGGAGGAGTAGTCGTGAAAAACAAAGGAATCAGAACCATTACCGCAGGCGTTTTGGCGGTCAGCGTAGTGATGAGCACTGCGGTATCCGTCGTTGCGCTTGAGCCGTCACCTGATGGCACCAGCTTCGCTTCGATTCAGCAGGTAAGTCAGGACAGCAGCGAAAATTGTGCAAAACTGCTTGATTGGCTTGGTATCACCATTCCGCGGCATTTTGACAGTCAGGCTCCTTATAAAGTCAACATCCTGCCCGAATCGGATCCCAACTATTGGCAGGCTGAGTGGGAAACCCAGGTCTATAACTACAAGATGGTACGTAACTATCCAACTCTGTACACACAGGAAGCTTGGGACGCCGCGCAGAGTGCTGGTACTGTCTTACTGGGGATTCATCCTGAGGCAATGACCGATGCCAATAAGGAGCAAATCATTGCCGCACGGGACGCCATTGCAGCCCTGGCTGATCAGCAGATTAAACCCTTCAGCGATGGCATCAACGGTGAGGTCATTTATATTTGGGGAGACGATATGCCTGTCACTACCCCGGAAAGTGATTTGCAGTTTCCCTTGGTCAACTATGAAAGGGAATCAGTCTATGATAACGCTGACTTCCGTCCCTTTATCATTCCTTATCTGCTGGACGACCCCAGTTCTGCCAAGGGCACTATTATTGTCACCTCGGGCGGCGGCAATACCAGCCGCAGTAACCCGGTGGAAGCCTATGCTGTCTGTCCGGAGTTCAATAAGTTAGGCTACAACTGCTTCCTGCTTCAGCGTCGTGTCGCACCCTACAATAATGATGATATTGTCATGGATATGCAGCGTGCCGTGCGCGTAGTGAAATACTACTCTGACGAATGGGGCATCGACCTGGAAGGATCGCTGCTTGCTGTGTCCGGCTACTCTGGCAGCGGCGGCAATATTCGCACCATGCTGGAGAAGTTCTACGGTAGTATTACGCCCAATCAGTTTGACCCTAATTATGTATGCGACGCTATCGACGGTGTGAACAGCGATGTGGATATTGCCCATCTGATCTACTCTGGTGCTCCTATTGAGACAGAAAACCCCAACCTGCCCCATATGTTCATTGCGATTGGTGCTGATGACAGCATGGGTTGGGACGGCAGCTTGCAGCTTTTCAAGCAGGCGTATGAGCTTGGCCTGGACCCAGAGCTGCACGTCTACGGCCTGAATGGTCATGGTTTTGGCGCTGGTATGGAAGGTACTTCTTCCATGACCTGGATGGAGACCTGCGATTTGTATATGCAGAAAGTCATGGGCTATGCAGAGATTCCCTTTACCGGAGAGATTCCTGCCGAATACACGTTGACGCAGCAGATCCATGTAGACTGGTTCCCTATTGGCGATGACGTGACCGTTGATGTGTATACCACCGCAGATGGAGGCAAGTGCCTGTTTACCTTCTTTGGCTGGGGCGATAATATCACGGTAGAGGGCCTGCTGATCGGCGGCCGTGTTGCAAGCGTGACATATGACAGCGTCGGTTACTTTGGCCAGGATGCAGCCAAGATGTGGGAACTGGTTGACCCGTCTGCCTGGGTACCTGTAAATTGAATCCGACACAGGCCGGAAATAAAACGATCCTGAAGTCCATCGTTTTGTAAATCACATTATAAATTGCGCCTTTGAAAATGTCGATTTTCAGAGGCGCAGTTTTGTCAAAGCGCACAAAAAACGGCGAAAAAGTTTTTCTGCGTTTCAGAACTTGAAACACATACAGCTGATTTGAAACGCAGCGCTTGTATTTGTAACCAAAATACAATCGACTTATGTTATACTTTTGTCAGAGATGCACAGGGCCTGCGGCCGAGCCTCTGTGTGCAGTAAAAGGAGGTAACAACAATCATGTCGGAGAAAAAAGAAAACCCCGTGATGTCATTTATTGATACCAAATTGATTCCGGTATCACAGCGCATTGCGGACAACAAGTACATCAAGTGCCTTGCAGGCGGTTCAATGAGCCTGATGGCTATCATCCTGATCGGCGCCGTCTTCAACCTGCTCAACAGCATCGGTTTTGAATGGTATCAGAACTTCATCCAGGGCATTGGCATCAATTATCTGTTCAACCTGATTTACAACGCCTGCATGAACCTGATGAGCGTATTCATTGTCTACTCAGTGGGTTTCAACTCTGCCAAGATCTTTGGTCATGAAGAACTCGCGTTCAACAATGGCTTTTTGGCCGAGGTTGCCTTCTTCATTCTGATGCCCATTGGTTCTTACACTGCAGAAGGGGCTTTTGGTGCCACCAACTTCTATGCCATCGACTATCTGGGCAGCCACGGCGTGTTCCTGGCGCTGATTACCGGTATCGTGGTCACCAAAATCAATATTTTCATCGTGGAGAAGAAAATCACAATCAAAATGCCTGCCGGCGTTCCCCAGAATGTCTCGGATTCCTTTACAGCTTTGATTCCCGGCACAGTCATCGTATTCCTGTTCGCCATTATCAACTGGTTGTTTACCATGACTCCCTGGGGCAATGCGGAAGATGCGATCTATGGCCTGCTCCAGACCCCACTGTCCGTACTGACCGGCTCTCTGCCCGCTTTTATGATCGCCGTCATCCTGTCGCAGGTGCTGTGGTTCTTTGGCATCCATGGTTCCTACACCATTCTGCCTATTTTCATGCCCATCTGGCTCGGCTACCTGGCCGATAACACAGCTGCACAGGCTGCTGGCGAGGAAATTCCTTACATCTTCAACTGTGGTATGTTTGACTTGACCACCATTGGCGGATGCGGATGCACACTGGGTCTGGTCATCGTTATGTTCTTCTTCGCAAAATCCAAGCGGTATAAAACCTTCTCGAAGGTCGTGCTCCCCTGTGGCCTGTTCAATATTAACGAACCCCTGATCTACGGCTTCCCCCTGATGCTCAATGCCGCTATGATTATCCCTTTCATCGTAATGCCTCTGGTCAGCCTGATCCTTGGCTATGCCGCGATCATGCTGGGCCTGATGCCCGCGCCTGTGGGTCTGGTTGGTGTTACCAGTATGCCAGTCTTTTTCGGCGGCATCGTCCAGGGTTCCTGGAAAATCGGTGTGTTCCAGATCATCATTACTCTGATTTCCTGCGTCGTCTATTATCCCTTCTTTATGGCGATGGACAAGCAGGCCGTCGCCGAAGAAAAGGCCGACGAAGCCGCCGAACAGTAAGCTCTATCAATCATAAATCATCAGATTTTTAGGAGGAAATTTATTATGACTAAAATTATTCTTCTCTGTGCCGCAGGTATGAGCACCAGCGCTCTGGTCCGCAAGATGCAGGACGCCGCCAAAGCTGACAACTACGAGTGCGAAATTTCGGCCCATCCCGTTGCTGACGCTTCCAACTACGCCGACGCCGACATCATCCTGCTGGGACCCCAGGTCCGCTACCGCCTGAAAGAGGTGCAGGGCCAGCTGCCCAATAACAAGGTCGAGGTCATCGACATGAAAGACTATGGCATGATGAACGGCAAAGCTGTGCTGGACCATGTCCGCAAAGTGCTGGAGGGCTGAGACATGGCAATTTCGGTAGAAGAAGCTCGCGCCATGACCGAGGAGCAGCTGCAAGAGACCATCACTGAAATGGCCTTTGAGATCATCGCCAACGTGGGCACCGCCCGCGGGATGTATATCGAAGCTATCCAGGAGGCCAAAGCCGGCAACTTTGACCAGGCCGCTCAGCTGCTGAAAGACGGCAAGGAAGCCTTTGTGCAGGGCCACCACAGCCACGCCGACCTGCTGGAATGGCAGGGACAGGGTCTGACCTGGAAAACCAATATCTACCTGATGCACGCCGAGGATCAGCTGATGGCCGCCGACGCCTTCGAGACCATTGCCACTGAATTCATCGAGGTGCACAAGGAGCTGCAAGAGCTGAAAGCAAAACTGTAACTTTCTCTTTGTAGAGGTCAAAACTATGAAACGATTACTCATCCGTGCTGATGACCTGGGCTACTCTGAAGGCATCAACTGCGGCATTGCAGCGGCGGTAACCGCCGGGTTGGTGCGCTCGGTAGGGGTGATGACCAATATGCCCGCAGCTGTGCACGGACTGGGGCTGCTGTATGGCCGCCCACTCTGTTTGGGGCAGCACACCAATATCTGTGTGGGACGACCACTGACCGACCCCGCCCACATCCCCAGCCTCTGCACGCCAGAAGGAGAGTTCAAGCCCAGCCGCGCCTATCGTGAGGCCGCCAAAGAAGGCCGCGACTTTGTGGTGCTGGACGAGGTGATTGAGGAGATCGAGGCCCAGTATCGCCAGTTCAAAGCCTTGACCGGCCGCGAACCGAGCTATTTTGAGGGACACGCAGTGGCCAGCGCCAATTTCTTTCAGGGATTGGAAATCGTTGCCCAGCGGCACAGCCTGCCCTACTTTGCGATGGGGCGTCCCGGCGAGGCAGTAACCTTCCGTCACACCAAAGTGTACGCCTATATGCCCAGAGATTTTAAGGCATACGAGACCGACCCCTTTACGGGTGTGCAGGACGCGGTGGCAAATGCTCACGAGGACGGGTGTGACCTGATGGTCTTCCATCCGGGCTATATCGATGCCTATCTGCTGGACCATTCCAGCATGACGACCACCCGTTTGCGAGAAACTGCTATGCTCTGCCGGCCTGAGGTACGCGCCTGGCTGGCGGGGCAGGATGTTCAGCTCGTCACTTACGACGATTTGACTTGAAAATAGGAGGAATCAGTATGGCAGACAATAAAAAGATCGCCGAGCAGGTTCTGGCGGCGGTAGGTGGAGCGGCCAACCTCAAGGATGCCACCCATTGCATGACACGCCTGCGCCTGTATCTGAAAGACGATAGCCTCCCCAAAGATGACGAGGTGAAAAAGATTTCCGGTGTGCTGGGTGTTGTGCGCGGCGGCCAGCAGTACCAGATCGTGATCGGCACCAATGTTCCGAAAGTGTATGAGGAACTGTGCAAGCTGGCAGGCATCAGCGCCAGCGCTGCCGTCAAGGATGATGCTGCTGCCGCCCAGGATGCCGCCATCACCAAACGGAAGCTGACCCCTAAGCAGGTGGGTAAGAATATCATGGGCTATCTGGCGGGCTGTATGACCCCCATGATCCCGGTGCTACTGGCCGGAGGCTTGTTCCGTGCTGTCAACTCTATCTTTGGCCCCGACTTGTTGGGACTGTACACCCTGGAAAGCAACTTATATATCCTGTTTGATTTCCTGTACGATGCGGCGTTTTACTTTATGCCTATTCTGGTGGGTTACAATGCCGCCAAACAGCTGGGTGTCAACGGTATGCTGGGTTCTTTCATCGGCAGTGTTCTAATGGTGCCGGATTTCGCGGCTTTTGCCACCAACGGCCAAACGTTCACGGTCTTTGGTATCCCTGCTACCGTGACCAATTACGCCCAGACTGTTCTGCCTGTTATGCTGTCGGTACCCCTGTTCTGCCTGATTTATAAAATTGTCAAAAAGTTCATGCCCGACCTGCTGACGACCGTTTTTACCCCGTTCCTTAGCCTGATTGTTTCTATGCCGTTTATCCTCTGCCTGCTGGCACCTCTGGGAACTATTGTGGGCAATGCCATAAGCGGCGGTCTTGCCTGGTTCGGCATGACCACTGGCTGGTTCGGTGTGGCGGTTATCGCCGCTCTGTGGGAGTTCCTGGTTATGAGCGGTATGCACCTGGCTCTGATGATGCCCATGATGGCCGATTTCTTTGAGACCGGCATCGGCAGCGGCCCTATGAATGCGGGCAACTTTGCGACTTGGGCCTGCTTCGGTGTGGCGCTGGGCGCGGCGCTCCGCCTGAAAAACAAGGATGACCGCAGCACCTCCTTTGCAGCCTTCGCTTCTGGCATCCTGGGCGGCGTTACCGAACCCACTCTGTATGGTATCTGCTTCCGCTTTACCCGCTGCTTTGCAATGATGGCCATCGGCGGTTTTGTAGGCGGTGCCATCGCAGGTATGTTCGACCTCAAGGGATATGCAATGACCTCCGCCAACTTCCTGTCTCTGCTGGGCTATGTGGGTGGTACCAATGCCAACATTGTGGTTGGCGTGGTAGCCTCCTTTGCTTCCCTGATTGTGGCAGCTGTTCTGACTTATCTGTTTGGCTTTTCCAAAAAAGATTTGGAGAGCGTTTAACTGCGTGATACAATAAAATCAAAAAGGCTGGTGTTATCGACTTGATGAAACAAATGATTTTCCCCACCAATTTCCTCTGGGGCGCGTCTACCAGTGCGTTCCAGGTAGAAGGCGGCTACAATGAAGGCGGCAAGGGGGTGGCTACCACAGACCTGGGCACACGCCGGCCCGGCGTCGCCGACAACAAAGTGGCTGCCGACCACTACCACCACTGGAAAGAGGACGTGGACCTGATGGCCGAACTGGGGCTGAAGGTCTACCGGATGGGCTTTTCCTGGAGCCGCATCATGCCGGACGCCACCTGCACCCCCAACCCCGAGGGGCTGGCCTTTTACGACAGGCTCATCGACTATCTGTTGGAAAAAGGCATCGAACCGCTCGTTACCCTCTATCACTTCGAGTGTCCGCAGGCGCTGGTGGACGCCTTCGGCGGCTGGCTCGACCGCAAGATGATCGACGCCTATCTGAAATACGCCGAGGTCTGCTTTACCCACTTCAAGGGCCGCGTCAAGCGGTGGGTCACGGTGAACGAACAGCTCATCGCCACCGCCGCCGGCATCATGAACGGCAACTTTGAGCAGGACAAGCAGAAGAACTTGCAGAACATCTACCAGATGAGCTACCATGTCTCGCTGGCCGAGCACCGGGCTATTTCGCTGCTGCGGCAGATCGACCCGGAAGCCCAAATCGGCCCGGTGTGTGCTATCCAGGTGGTCTATCCTCAGTCCAGCCGCAGCGAGGATGTTCTGGCTGCTGAAAACGCCGAGGAGCTGATGGAGTTCTACCTGCTCGACCTGAGTGTCCGGGGCGAATATCCGCCCTATGTGGCCAGCTACTTAAAGAGTCATGGACTTTACCCCCAGACGCTGCCCGAAGATGCAGCCGTGCTGAAAGCCTCGACCCCCGACTTCATCGGCATCAACTACTATTTCAGCATTTGCGTCAAAGCCAAGGAGGGTCCCGTCAACTACGACCAGCCGCCCTTCTGGGTGTCGGATGCCTTTGACATCTGCGATAACCCCTATCTGAAAACCACCGAGTGGATGGACAAGGGCATCGACCCGATGGGCCTGCATATTGGAATGCGCAAGGTCTATAACCGCTACCGTCTGCCCATGATCGTCACCGAAAACGGCATGGCCTATAGCGAAACACTGGGCCCGGACGGCCAGATCCATGATCCCTACCGTATCGAGTACCTCAAAGAGCACATCGAACAGCTGGCCATCATGATCGACGAGGGACTGCCGGTGTTCGGCTATTGCCCCTGGAGCTTTGTAGATGTGGTGTCCAGCCACCAGGGCTTTGCCAAACGGTACGGCCTGGTCTACGTAGACCGCACCGAGACCGATCCCAAGCAGTGCGCCCGGGTGAAAAAGGACAGTTTCTACTGGTATCAAAAAGTGATCGCCAACAACGGCCTGACAGAATAAGCCATCACCTATTTCCCCCGCAGCCGTGCGGGCAACGTCCTGCGCTGCCTGCATGGCTGTTTTGTTGTTTGAAAGGAGTTTTTGTATGCACATCGCATTCGTATCCCTTGGCGCCTTCGGCCACATCAATCCCACCCTGGCCCTCGTCACCGAACTGGTGAAGAAAGGCGTCCGGGTGACTTATTTCACCACTGAAGCCTTCCGCACTATCATCGAGCCCACCGGGGCAAAGTTCGTCGCCGTACCCTCCTGGATGGCGGAAAACGACAAGCATAATGAGGACGGCGGGAAGAAAGAGGATGACGGCGGAGTGGCCGCGGCGGTCCCCTTCCTCTTTTTGAATGAGGCCGGGGCCTGCATCGACACGGTGCTGGATACCCTTAGGGAGGACCGGCCCGACGCCGTTGTCCACGACTTTGCGGGCATTGCCGGCACTATCGCGGCGGACAACCTCAAAGTGCCCAACGTCATGCTGTACACCAGCTACCCCTCCAACGACAGCTACTCGGTAGCTGCCGGGTTCGAGAGCTGCCCGCCGGACCACCCTCTGCGCAAGGCCGCAGCACAGCTGGCCCAGACCTATGCCGAAAAATATGGCTGCCGCCTGCTGACCGTCAAGGAGATCTTCGACGGCCACGGGGACTTCAACCTGGTCATGATGCAGAAAAAGCTGGTTCCCAATTACGAGACTTTCGATGACAGTTTCGTGTTCACCGGGGTGCAGATCGGCAAGCGGACCGCCTTCGGCAGCTGGAAAGCCCCCGATAACGGCAAGCCGCTGCTGTATTCCTCTCTTGGCACTGCCTTCAACAACTGGCCCGAGTATTACCCCATCCTGTTTGACGCAGTGCGGGACCTGGACATCAACGTCTTTGCCGCGCTCGGCTCCATCGACCCCGCCAGCCTGAAGGACATCCCCGCCAACGTGGAAGTCGGCCAGATGGTGCCCCAGCTGGATATCCTGTCCCAGGCATCGGTGTTCATCACCCACGCTGGCATGGGCGGCACCGGCGAGGCCATTTACTATGGCGTGCCCATGATCGCCATCCCCCAGATGGAGGAGCAGGCCATTACCGCTCGCCAAATCGAAAAGCTGGGCCTTGGCTGCGCCTTCCTGGATAAAAACGCCATCACCAGCGAGGGGCTGAAAGCAGCTATTGTCAAGCTTCTGACCGAACCTTCTTATAAGGAGACGGCCCACGCCTTCAGCGAGGATATGCGGAGCCTGGGCGGGGCAAAGGCATCGGCGGAAGCCCTGATGCGCTTCCTTCAGAAGTGATTATAAATGCCATTCCGGTCTATGCCTGAAGTTTGCCCGGACATAGATTTCCATAGCAGACATCTATGTCCGCAGCCTCCTTGATTCGGTGCCCCGCTCTGGTCGCACAGGGCGGGGCACACAGGGGGATGAGCTTAAGACTGCGGTCTGCCATGTCTAAATTTCCTGAAAGTTTTAATGATTCTTATGGAGCGCGTCCATTGCAGCCTCCCAAATGAAATGAGGCCGGAACGCCAATGGTAATGGCAAGTCTGCCCAGAACACCCTGTTTTACACTGGCACTTGCTGCTTGAAAACACAGCAGACTTTTTGCACTGTTTACAAAATCCACTTTAATTTTTTGATATTTCATCCAAATTATTCAGCTTTTACTTGACGGTATGCTATCCTTATGCTACCATTTATTACAAACCAATCCGCTTCATCTAAATAAAGCCGAGTAATTCTTTCCTGCCGCCCCGCAGCTACGCCGAACCATTTTGCCGCCATTCACCTACGACAAAATCCTTTGGTCCCTTGCGGGGCGGCTTCCTTTATTCTCACGAGAATTTGCAACCGGACCACCGGCCTGCAATTCTTCATATCCGTACCTTGAAAATTGCATGAGCCGTCTGGATCTGGATACCGCGCCATGACCTCGCATAAAATGCGGGCGAGCCGGACAACGCCGCTGCAACACAGGGGCAGGAACGCAGATTCGGGGCAAGCGGCGACCCACGCAAACAGGAGACACTTCTATTCACAATTTCCCCTTCGCTTTGAGGACAGCTTTGCATTTTGAAAAATTGAAATAAAAAGACTTCTGAAGAAGCGATAAGCAAGTATCGACCTGTGGCCACAATTTCAAAATTTGAAATTGCGGCGCACTGACCGGTCGTACTTGTTGGGGAGTGCCTTCCCCAAACCCTGCCGTTTTGAACCGTTTGCACTCGTTCGAGCTACTTTCTGTGCGGCTTTTTCACAGCGACGCCCAAAGGATTGGAGGTTGATACTCGCCAAGAACATCGAAAAAATTCTTCCGACCACTCACAATGACAAGCCGAACAATCGCACCCACATCATCAAATTTCGCGTGACCGAAAAAGAAAAACTCACCCTCGAACTCTGCTGCAAACGGCTCAACATCAGTATGTCAACCCTCATTCGTCAATCTCTGCTGGGGAAACCTGTCCAGCACACCGTTCTTGTTGCTGGCGGCGGCGAAGACGCCCTGAACATTCTCTCCGCCCTGCTGGGACAATGCGGCAAGATCGGCGGCAACCTCAACCAGCTGGCCCGGCGCTTCAACACCGGCGGCCGGGACACAGAACAGCTTCGAGCCCAGCTTTTGACAGAGCTGTCTGCCCTCACGTCCTTTCGGCTGGACGCCGAGAAAACGATCGGAGAACTGTATGGCAACCATCAAGCATACAAGCTCGAAGAACTCTGACCTCTCGGCGGCGGAACGCTACCTCATCTTCCAGCACAACGAGTACACCGGCCTGCCCATTTTGGACGAGCACGGCCAGCCCAAACTCCGCGAGAATTATCTTTTGGACACGCTGGAATGTGGGGAAAACACCTTCGCCATAGCCTGCCTGCTGGCAAATCGGAAGTACAGCAAAAACGCACAAATTGGTGATGTGAAGACCCACCACTATGGCAAAATCCACTAGAGTGGATTTTTCTTGATTTGTGCGAAGCACACACCTATAGCCATATCGGTCACGATGTGACCGATATAATCATCAGCTTTGACCCACGGGATGTGACCGACAACGGCCTGACCCTGGAAAAGGCGCAAGCTCTGGGGCTGCAATTCTGCAAGGAGAACTTTCCGGGCCATCCGGCCATTGTCTGCACCCACCCGGACGGCCACAATGGCACCGGCAATATTCACGTTCACATCGTGATTGGCAGCCTACGAATTCGTGAAGTCGCACGCCAGCCCCACATGGAGAAGCCCTGCGACTGGCAGGAAGGCTGCAAGCACCGCTGTACGGCAGCCATGCTGCGGCACCTCCGTGCCGAGGTCATGGAGCTTTGCCAGAATGCCGGCCTCTACCAGATCGACCTGCTGAAAGGTTCCGGCGACCGCATCACCGAACGAGAGTATTGGGCGCAGCGACGCGGCCAGCGCCGCCTCGACTTCGCCAACGCCAGGGACACCGCTTCCGGCCTGCCCATCCGGCAAACCAAATATGAAACCGAGAAAGCTGCCCTGCGCAAAAACATCCGTTCCGTTCTGCGAAAGGCGACCAATCTTGAGGATTTCACTGCTCAACTCTTGCAGGAGCATGGTATCACAATTAGTGAGAGCCGCGGCCGGTTCAGCTACCGCACCACTGATCGGACAAAACCCATCACTTCCCGCAAACTGGGGGATGTTTTTTCCAAGGAGAACATTCTGGCGGTTCTTGCCGAAAATGCCGAACGTCAGAAAACATTTGCTCTCCACCGTACTGATCCGAACCCCGATAAAGTCAGCCGCCTGATCGACATTCAGGCCAAGCTGGCCTCGGGTAAAGGTGCTGGTTACGAACGCTGGGCCAAGGTGTTCAACCTCAAGCAGCTGTCAAAGTCGGTGGCGCTTTTGTCGGAGCACGGCGTAAGCACCGAGGCCGAGTTGGCGCAGCGTATCGACGAACTTCAATCCCAGTACAGCGAAGCGCTTGCGGTGGTCAAAGACTTGGAAACCCGCATCGACGAAAACCGGGAACGGAACCGCCACATTTCGGCCTACCTCCAAAACCGGAAGGTTGCCCAGCAGGCCAAGACAGCGAAAGCCCCGGAGGCTTTTCGGGAACAGCACCGCGCCGAGCTGACAGCTTATCAGGCGGCAGCCGCCTATTTCAAGGCCCACAACATCCAAAAACTGCCCAGCCTGAAACAGCTGAAATCCGAGCGCGAGGAATTGATTTCTGAAAAGGCGCAGTTCTACCAAAAGTACCGCGAAGCGCATAAAGCCTGGCTGGACCTTGCCACCGCACAGCAAAATCTGGAGGCCCTGCACCGCGCAGAGGGCCGCCGCGAGATGACGAGAGGAGGGTTGCATGAGCTGGACAAATGAAGATGTCCGCGATGAAATCTATGAGCAGGATGAGGAGGAAGACGAAGGTCCATCCTGGGTGGATGACAAAGGCAAAATTTTGGAGGCCGCCTTCTGCGAGTACTTCCTCGCAAAGCATCCCTTGATGTGCCTGAAACAGACCTTATTTGACCTGAACGGCGAAGTGGACGAGGATAAGCTCATCTACGAGATTCACCAGGAGATACGCTATCACGCCCGCAATGATGTTGCCAAAAAGGTCAAGCGTTTGGTGGAGGCCCTCAAGATCGAGGCATACCGCGAGGAGTGGAAGCCGCAGCTCGACCGTATCCACCTCAAAAACGGCACCTATTATTTGGGCGAGCGTGGTTTTGTTTCGGACAAGGAACTCTGCCTGAACCGGCTCCCGGTCGAATACCAGGCGGATGCCGCACCTCCCGTGCAATGGCTGAAATTTCTGGACGAGCTGCTGATTTCCGAGGATATTTTGACTTTGCAGGAATATATCGGCTACCTTCTCATCCCTTCCACCAAGGCGCAGAAGATGCTGATCTTGACCGGCAAGGGCGGCGAGGGCAAGTCCCGCATCGGGCTGCTCTTGAAGAAACTGCTCGGGCCGGCCGCCCACATGGAGGCCGTCCTTCGGCTGGAAACCAACCGCTTCGCCAGCGCCAATCTGGAACACAAGCTGGTGATGATCGATGACGACCTGAACATGACCGCCCTCCCCGAGACACGGAACATCAAGTCCATCGTCACGGCCGAGGACCGCATCTGCGTGGAACGCAAGGGCAAACAGGCCACCCAGGGCTTGCTCTATGCCCGGCTGCTCTGCTTCGGCAACGGCAATCTGGTGGCCGCCCACGACACCAGCGATGGTTTCTGGAGGCGGCAGATTTTGATTTCTGTCAAGGACAAGCCGGAAGGGCGGACCGATGACCCTTACCTGATCGATAAGTTGTCGGAGGAACTGCCCGGCATCCTGCTCTGGGCGCTGGAGGGACTGAAGCGGTTGCTGACCAATCAGTACCGCTTCACCCTCAGCGAACGCGCCAGGCAGAACCTTGCCGCCGCTATGGAGGACGGCTGCCACCTCGACCAGTTCATGCAGGCTAGTTCGTATGTCCGCTTTGACCCGGAGAAGT
>ERZ1090867.460-NODE-461-length-17125-cov-6.038957_pt1 | contig 17125 bp, 23 predicted proteins | sample MGYA00478476_ERZ1090867 | MGnify/ENA primary metagenome ERZ1090867 (study PRJEB33644, sample SAMEA5815742) | chicken gut metagenome | biome: Chicken; feature: Gastrointestinal Tract; material: Caecum | place: Ireland | collected 2019-01-01 | study: A study of the... | reverse complement strand
GCCACCAGCGACCGTGTTCAGATAGAGTGGAAAATCTGACATTTCCGCTCTATCGCCCCTCATTTCTATTTTATCTCGTTTGTACCCCTTGTACACCGATGCTTGCATTGTACAATTAAAATCTGTTTTTTATTTTCAGCAATCAAGTCACGTCCCATATCGGCTCGGCCTTCTGTTGCGCCAAAGTACCGAACTCGATATCCCTTTTGCTCCAGTAAGTACCCGATGTATCGTTCGTATTCGATTCCGATTTGCCAGTTCGACTTTTTACGATTGTTGTAATGATCCAAGGCGCGCTGCCATTTCTGGACGTTAGGGAGATTGCGGTATTCTTCAGGTGAAAGCCAGGCTTTGCATGGGTCTTCAGAGGAACTTTCATCATGGTCGGGTAAAAGTTTGGCCGCTTCCGCGGGGGACATATCAAGTTCATCTTCCAGGTGAGGATTCAATGAAAGAAGGTAATCCAGTTGATATTGTGCGGCTTTCGCCTGATAAACAGCCTCGCGGCGTAGGCGGCCAAATTCCTGGACTTTATCGGCTGCAGTGAAAGCCGGGTGGCTTTTTGTTTTTAACTGGTAGGCGGTGATTTCCGCTTTTTTGGCGTCAATATCTGCATATTCCTGCGCCAACCAGGATGAAGCAGAGAGTGCGTCGGAGCGTGCCTTTTCAAAGAGCTCTTGATCTGAAGCCAGTTGCTTTTCGCGTTGACTCAATAAAGCTTCCCTATGGGACAACTCCGTTTGCTTTTTTTCGTAATTGCTTTTTATGTTAAAGGTGTCTTGCCTTAGTTTTTGTCTTTCAAAACGAAAATCTTGTTGTTCCTTTTTGAATTGATGGATATTGTTATCTAGTTCTAGTTGATGTTGTTTTAATTCTTCCTCGCGCTTTGGAAGATCGGTTTTGACGGATTTTTCTCCAGCAGAATGACCGGCCATAAATATGAGAGAGCCAAGGAAAAAAACTATTGTGGCGATGGCACCAATTGTATTAACATCCATAGAGTCGTCACCTTATGTTAAGCCTGCTGGGAAAGAGTAGGAGTTGACCCATCCCCGGCGATAGCCTGATATTCGTGCTCCAGAACATTAAGCACAGCGGACTGGCCCCGAGCATCCAGAGCACGGAATTTTTCAATCATACCAAACTCGGACGCTGATAATGAGAAACCATTAGTAGATGGTGATAATGCTGGATCAGATTCATCATCCGTCCAGCCCATTAAATACCCGGGCGTTGTATGCAGCGCTTCGGCCAATTTTGCAATTTTGTCGCGTCGCATATTTTCAATCATGCCGGTTTCCCATTTTCGGACAGTACTCTTACCTACTCCCACAGCTTTACCAACATCTTCAAGTGTAAGATGATGTTTGTTACGAAGATATTTAATACGGTCGCTTATGTCCATAAAATCACCTGTGTATACATATATTCATGCTCATTATAGCGAGGATGTGTCATTTTGGCAACCTGTGAAGTTGCACAAAAGATACAGGAGATTTTTTGCAACATTTTGGATTGACTTCGAGAGAAGTGGGCAGTAAAATAAAGGTGTCTGAAAGGACACTTTTCGGGAGGTGAAAGCAAGTGAATTTCGAACGACTGAAAGAGGCAATGCGGAAAAAAGGCGTGACAGACAAAATGCTTTATACAGCACTTGGAATTTCGCGCAGTGCGTTCTACAGAAAAAGCCGTGGAATTACTGAATTTACGCAAAGCGAAATTCAAAAAATCGTCGACTATCTTCAGCTGACTAGCCCGGTCGGAATTTTTTTTGACGAGAAAGTGTCGTAAAAGATACTTGTAGGCCGGGAATATATCAGATAGTCCCGTAGGTAAGTGTAAGAAAGGAGTTCCGCATGATCGAAAAGACAAGACACTGGGAGCGCTACAGTGCGTTGATGGATGCAGTGACGGCCAACGCTTGGCCGGAGCGGCGGAAGGACGGAGGCTATAAAGCTGCGCTGTACATACTGGCGGCAGACGACGATCTGTTCCGGCTGGCCAGTGAATCTTCCGGCGCAGAGGGAATCCAGTTCGGGAGGATCCGCGCCAAGCTGAAGAAAGGTTGCTACAGCGACAGCCAGATGGCGGCCGTGAAGGTGGCAGGAAACCTGTTCAACGGGCAGAGCGGCAGCGTGACGCCCCTGGAGCTGGCCGGCTGTGAGTGGAGCACGATGGATGTGATCTGCAATGCGTTCTACCTCTGGAAAGGGCGGGACGTTCTGGAAGGACCGGACGGAACGGTCTTGATCAAGACAGCACAGCGGGAAGTGTTTGCCCGGAATTTTGAGACTGGATACGACCTGGAAAGTCTGGACGATGGTCCCAAGTTTGAGCCGCCGGCGCCCAGCGCCCACCACTGAAAGGAGAACACAATGGACGGCATGGAAGAATTGCTGGAAAGGATTGCCGACGTGGTGGCCGAGAAGGTGGTGGAGCGGCTGCAGGGAAGCAAAGAGACCTACACGGTAACCGACCTGGCAGAGCGGTATGGGAAAAGCCGGAGCACGATCCACCGGCTGATGGCAGAAGGCGCATTTGGCAAGACCATCCAGGTGGGGGAGCGGAGCCAGGTGGTAACCGCGGAGGGGCTGAGGTATTTTGAGCAAACCCGCATGGGGGCCGGGCGAGAAGTAAAAACAGCGCCGCGGGTACGGCGCCGCAGGCATGCCGACCCGGGCCCGATCTAAAAGGAGGGATGCTGTATGATAGTGCGCAACTGCAACCGGTGCGGCGCAGCAATCACCTTTATACGGACAAAGGCGGGCAAGGCTATGCCCTGTGATGCCCAGGCAATGCCGTACCGGGTGGTACCCGGCGGGCCGGAAAACATCATGAAGCCGGACGGGGAACTGGTACGCGGAAACTGGCTGGAAAGCGGTCAGGGTGACGGTGTGGGGTATCGGCCGCACTGGGCCAGCTGCCGGAAGGCATGAGAATTACGAAGTGAGGCGTTAGCTTTGGATTGTATAGTATGGCAGTGACACGGCATAGCAGCGAAGCGGATTGGATAGCGAAGGATTGGAGCGGCAGAGCGCTGTTGCGGAAAGGCGTGGAATAGAAACGCTTTGGAAAAGAACGGGGCCGCTGTGATAAGGAATGGAAAGGCGCGAATTCGATGGGCCAGGGAAAAGAAATGGTTTGCACCGCTCCGGAAAAGAAAAGGCTTGCAGAGGCAATGATATGAACTGCCGCGCTTTGTTTGGCGGGATGCAATCGAATAGTGATGGCTTGGCAAGGAGAGGCGTGCTGTTGGGCGGAATGGCAGAGGATTGGCATTGGATAGACGGCAGCGAAAAGAATGGAGAAGGAAAAGGACCGAAACGGAAAGAAGTGGAAGGGAAAAGAAGGGAAAGCATAGAGATGGCTTTGCATAGGAATGCGTAGGACAAGATTTGCCGCGCATTGAAAAAGATTGGGCATTTGACAAATCGTGTGGATTTAATAGATTTGCCGAATTATGAACAAAAGTTTACAAATGTGGAAGGGGTGATTGGGTGAAGGTTCTCGTGGCTTGTGAGGAATCTCAAACAGTGTGCAAAGCATTCCGAGAGCGAGGGCATGAAGCGTACAGTGCAGACATACAAGAACCGTCTGGCGGTCATCCTGAGTGGCACGTTTTAGGGGATGTATTGCCAATCATAAATGGGAATTGCACATTTACCACAATGGACGGGACACAACACCGGATTGAGGGTGCATGGGATTTGCTGATTGCGCATCCACCGTGTACTTATTTATCTATCGCCGCGAATAGAGTATGGAACGCTCCCGGGCGAGAAGAAAAACGACAGAAGGCGTTCGCTTTTTTCATGACCTTTATTAACGCAAAATGCAAAAAAATTGTTGTGGAGAATCCAGTTGGATATGTCAATTCGCATTTTAGAAAGCCTGACCAAATTATACATCCATATTATTTTGGAGACCCTTGGCTAAAAAAGACTTGTTTATGGTTAAAAGGCGTTCCAGTTTTACAACCTTCTCATATGTTGCCTAAGCCGGAACCAGTTTATATTCGCTTCAACGGAAAGAAGATTTATTCGACAGAATGCATGAAACATACGAAAGACCGCGCAAAGAATCGTTCAAAAACGGCACCAGGAATTGCGGCCGCAATGGCCGACCAGTGGGGCAAATTAGTTTAGAACTGCCAAGATTCTATGAAGTCTTCTTCGGATGCAGCTCCTTTCCAAATATAAACCTTTGATGGAATGTGGTTTACAGACATAAGACACATTGCGCGAAGTACTTCAAATGAATATCCATGTCCTTGCTTTTCAATGGTTTTTATGATGTTGTTTGCCGATTCCGTAAAAGCATTTGTGTATCGGTAATCAAAATAAGCAAGGATATCATCTTTTCGGGCAACAAGATATTTTTTCAAATCCTTAAACTCTGGAACGTTTGAATCTACCGTATCACACCATGTGTTGAATCTATCTTCGGCTTGCATTGGGCTTGTAGATTCGTATATTTCTCTGAATTGCTCCTTAGCCCAATAAACCCTACTTAACTCAGGATACGATTCTAGCCACTTTGTGAGCTGAAGACTTGATTCTGGAGAGAGGTCTTCAAAGTTGGCCATAAAAAGAGTCCGTTCGCGTTTTAGCCGTTTTTTAATAATTTTTTCATCGTGCATTCTTTTTCGAATAGAGTCCATGTGTTTGTTTACCAGCTGAATTACGTGGAATCTATCAATCACGACGGTTACAAACGGAAAAACTGATTTTGCTGCTTTTGCATATAACGGAGCAAAATCCATTGTTGCTACCTGAACAATTTCAGGATTCTTAAGGCTTTTCAGGTAAGAGTAAACAGTTTCCGGCTTGTTATTTGGAAGAATATCTAAAAGTCTTTTGTGTTCAGGGTCTGTAATAATCAGACGAAAATGTTTGTCAATGTGGGCTTCATCAATGCCAATTACTTTTGGAGTACTGTAAAGGGCCATATATTTGTGCTTTTTAGCCCAATCGCCAAATGCTCTACGCACCGTCTTGTCCGAAATGCCGTAGTCTTCAGCGATTCTCGAGTACGCTTCTCTCCGAAGAATCCTTTGAACAATACGGTTTCTAAGACGTGGTGTCATACTGGTTTCATCAATGGTTTTGTAAGTCTGCATATATGTTGCTCCGCACGAAGGGCAAAGATACCTCGAAGCGTGGAGCTTCAATATCACTTGCATCCCAGAATTTGGCAAATCTCTAATATAGCGTGTTTTGTAGCCGTGTGGCGTTTGTGGTCCAACTACACCACACTTTGGGCAAAAGTCAGGTTTTTTAGAAGCTTTAATTTCATACATTAAACAATCGGCATTTTTTCCTTGAAAGATGTTTGTGCAAACAAATTCTATCAATCCAGTTGGAGCAACAGCGCCCATAAAAACAACCCCTTTCGTTATAAAAAATTATAACACACCACACGATATGTCGAAATGGAAAAGGAGTGATTTCTATTTGTTATGCAAAAAAAGTACACGAAAAGTCGCAAGCCCAAAAGATTTGAAATGACAAGAAAAGGAGGCCGCAAAGTGAAAATTCGGATCACATTTTTTGAGGAGGCGCTGGGGAGTACCCCGGCCAAGGAGGACCTGCTGCGGGAATACATAGCCAGCAAGGCGCCCGACGCAATGAAAACTGAGGAAGAGGTAGCCGCACGGGGCGTGGATGCCGTGGCGGATGAACGGATGACGGTGTTTCCCCGGCTGGCAGACGGACGTCCCATGTACTGGGACTACCAGATCAAGGGCTTTTTGAAGGACGCCTGGCAGATGCTGACCAAAGCGGGGAAGGCAGGATATGTGGGAGGCAAGGCCTGTGCCGGGGTGAAAGCCTACAAAAAGGTGATTGACGGGCTGATCTTTATCGCCCCGCGGCAGATTCCCATTGACCTGCATGGTATGAAGATGGATACCTGCGAGCGGCCGCTGCGGGCGAGCACGCCCCAGGGTGAGCGGGTGAGCCTGGCCAAGAGTGAGACAGTGCCGGAGGGGAGCACGCTGGAATTCGAGGTGACCTGCCTGGACCCGTCGCTGGAGGCATGTGTGATGGAGTGCCTGGACTACGGCAAACTGCGGGGACTGAGCCAGTGGCGCAACAGCGGAAAAGGTCGTTTTACCTATGAGGTACTGGAGCAATGAGCTACCGGGATGAGGTGGACGAGGTACTGCAGCGCATCGGGAAGCGGCGCGGCCGCGCAGTGACGCTGCAGGAGTACGAACCGGCCTACCAGAGTGCGGAAGAGGTGCCCGAGGAGAAGCGGGCGGTGCTTCTGCGGGCATTGCAGCGGGAAGAACATGCGCTGGCCCTGATGTTGGGCATGGCGGCGGAGAGTGTGACCCTGGCGGACAAGCTGGCGCTGTATGACCGGGCGCTGGCCATGATCCGGGAGGAGTACGGGCTGCAGATGGGGCGGCTGGTGACCTTTGCCGGGTTCAAAACGATGATCGCCAAAGAGATCGAGAAAATAGCAAAGGTGGGTAGATAAAATGCGGAAGCTGAAAAAGGCAGTGTGCAAGCTGGTGTTGGTGGCGGTTGCTGTGGCGGTGGTAGTTCTGGTGGAAGCGGCGGCCATGGGGTACTGGCTGCCGGCAGCCGCCGGCGGTACGGCGGCGATACTGGCCGCCAACTGGGCAGCGGGCGGTTTGCTGCCCAAGGAGGGGGACCATGACGCGAGCTAGTATGCAGCGGTGGCTTGTACATAGCGGGAGAGGGGCGCGGAGCGTGCCCACCGGGAGGAAGCGATGCAGCAGTGTATTGACGTATTCAAAATAACGCGGGAGAAATGCCGGGCGTGCAACGGGCTGGATGGCGAGTGCCCGGAGTACCGGCCGAACCCTGACCCGCGGGCTTGCCGCAGGACAATGAAAGAGGGTCTGCCGGAACGGCTGAAGCTGGGTACAGATGGAAACATGGTACACCAGGCAAACAGGTTCCGGCCACTTGAAGGCGGCCGAAAGTAAAGACAGGGGCGGGGCGGTGATCTGGGCGCCGCCCCGCATATGTGGCGGGTGGTTTGTGCAATCGCGCAGGCAGAGAGCCGGGCCAGACCCGGCACCCGCCGCCATATTTTTGAAAGGACGTGGTATCCATGTGGGGGTATTATCTGGTCATTGCATTGGTGGAAGCCCTGGGGTTGCTGGCCGCCTGGATGAGCGGCCGGGACGTAGAACGGCGCAATGCTGCGCGGATGGCCGAACAGGAGGAAGAACCCACGCTGCTGCTGAAAATTGAGCGTAAAGGAGGTGAGGGAGATGGAGTACATACTGATGAGTATCCGCGCCCGGTATGCGGCGCTGATCCTGTCCGGGCGGAAAACGCTGGAGATCAGAAAGACTGCACCGAAAGGACTGCGTGAAGGTGCAGAGATCACCGTACTGCTCTACGAGAGCAAGCGTGAAGGGGGCCGGGGTGTCATTGTTGGCAGCTTTGTGTGTCGGAACATTCTCCCGGTGACGATGAACGATGTGCGCGAGGTATGCCGCCGCGCCTGCCTGAACCGGGAAGAACTGATGGCATACGCCGAGAGGCCCCAGAGGATTCCCGGCGCAGAAAGCAGTACAGCTGCTCCCGGCGGGAAAATTTACGCATGGAGCGTGGAGGCCCCTGTGACCTTTGAACAGCCGGTGTTGTTGCAGCAGGTAGGCGTAAGCTGCCCGCCGCAGAGTTGGCGGAAACTGCGGGCGGAGCTGGTTGTGGAGCCACGCAGCATCTGACTATAGGAGTTATCGATGATTCAAGTTAAGGAGGATATGAATATGGAAATGATGGATACTGTACAGCTGATGGAGAGCACGGACTACAAAGACCGATTCAAGGCGGAATACTGGCAGGTGAGAATCCGGCTGGAAAAGCTGCGGAAGATGATTGCGAAGTACCAGGCGGGAACGCTTGGCTTTACCACAGCCTGCAGCCTGGAACTGCTGAAAGAGCAGGTGGAGCCCATGCAGAATTATCTGGATGTGCTGGAAGTACGGGCCCAAATTGAGGGAATCAAGCTGTAAGGAGGAGACAGCCACCTACAACGAGTTCCTTGGCTGGGCCATAAGCCTGAAGATGCGGCGCACGATACCGCGCCACAGAGAAAGGGGTAATAACCATGACAGAATTGCAAACCGCGCTAGACAAAATCACCGCCCAGCAAGCCAAGCACCGGCAAGGCTACGCCCCATGGTGTGTGGGCGAGCAGCTGAAGGACATCCTGCGTGCCAAGCCGGAGGCCGCCGACCTGGTCGCCCGTGACCTGGACCAGAACGGCATGGGCCTGGCCGACTGTGAGAAAAAAATCGCCGACTTCGCCCAAAAGAACAAGCAGGGCAACGTAGGCTTTTGCGGCCCGGCGGATGCCGACCGCATCATCCGGGAGTTTTACGGCCTGCCGGATCGCAGCGAAACGCCCTCTCCAATAGCCCCGGCGGGCACCCAGGCCGCGGCGCCCACCCGACGCAAGATCATCCGGCTGGAAGATTTTTTGTGAAGGGGGTCTGGTTATGGAAACATGCGACTATGCAAATTTGATCCCCAAATCGCCCCCCAAAGGCATCGTGAAATGGCTGAAGCAGACCCGCAATTATTGGGAGTGCGGCGTTCTGAAATACAAGCAGGTCAGCCGGGAGGAAGCGGACGCCTACACCTACCATGACGACTTTTTTGCCGACATTCGGGCCGGCGCCGATGCAGAGAAGCTGCGCCCGGCCCTGCTCTACTGCACAGAATGCAATCGGTACATGCTGGCGGGCTACATACCTGCCAAGGGATGCCACGGGTACGGTGTATCCTCCGGGGTGCAGCTGCTGGATTCCTACTGGCAGGAGGGCACCCGATTCCAGGACGGTGAAGCCATGCTCTGCCCCGGATGCGGCGCGCCGGTGAAGCTGCGCAGCACCACATCCATGCGGTACGGTCAGACCGAGCAGCACTTTGTGGTGGTGCCGACTGTGAAGAAAAACCTGCTGGCGCTGACGGAATGGCGGATTGCCCGCCATTTCAGCACGCAGTTGGAAGAAAGCTGGTCTTTTGATGCTTTCTGCTCCTACATCTACGACGGCGGGAAGCTGCACCGGCTGGTAAAATGGCGCCTCGGCATGATGGGACGCTACTACGAGCTGGAAACCTGGGAGCAGTCCAAACGGCAGATCGACAGCCTGGGCGCGCCGGTGTTCTATACCGGCGAATTGCCCAGCCTGGACGGAACCGACCTGGAAAACGCCAAGCTGTGGGAGTATGCCGAGCAGGCGTACCGAAAGGACGCATTCTACCCGGTGGCCTACCTGCGCTTTTACCAGCGCCACCCGGCGGTGGAGAACCTCATCACCGCGGGGATGGGCATGCTGTTGGGACAGGCGATTGCCCAGGAATGCGAGCGGGTAAGCGTCGGTTATAACGGGATCAGGACAGTGGCGCCGAAACTGTCCTGGATGAATTGGAAAGAGCGACAGCCGGCCAAGATCCTGGGCCTGCACTATGAGATCGTAGCCGCCGCCCAGGCCGCGGCCAACAGCCTGCTGACTCTGGGCCGCAAGCTGAAACAGATGCGGGACACCGGCGGTTACAAGCGGCTGGGCTTTGAGACCTTTGCAGACTACACCGAGCAGGCCGTGGGCATCCGACAGCGGCAGGCCTACAACTACATATCGGTGGTGGAGAATGTTCCCGCCCGGCTGGTGGAGGAAAACGCGGCCGCCGGCGTGACCAAGCTGGCCCTGTTGGGGCGCATGGCCCCGGCGGATCAGCGGGAGGTGGCCGGGCAGGACCTGGCCAACATCACAGTGGCCGAGCTGAAAAAGCTGGTGGAGGAGCGCAACGGGCTGAGTGAGCAGCTGAGCATGATTCAGGACACTGCCCGGCCCGCCGCCGAGGCAGAGAGCTATGAAGTAGACATGGAGGCACTGCGAGCCCAAGCGCTGGAGCAGGCCAGGGCCGAAGTGGCCGCCGAGCACCGGAAGGAACTGGCGGAACAGAGCCGCCGCCTACAACAGGATCACCTGGAGGAAATGGATCGGCAGATGCACAAGGTGGCTGCCGACCAGCAGGACGCCCTGGAATGCCGTATGCGGGAATACCGGCAGTCCACAGACCGGGAAGCCGAGGAGAAGGTCCGCAAGATCAGGGCGGAAGCCCAGGAAAAGATCAAGAAGGCAAAGGCGGAAGCAGCTCAGGAAGCGGAGAAGAAACTTGCAGAAGAGCGGGAAGCCGCCCGGCGGGACCAGGAAGAAAAGGACCGGGCGGCCCTGGAGGCGGCGCGCCAGGAGGCTGAGGCAGCCCGCGCCCAGGCCGAGGAGACCGCCCGCAATCTGCAACTGACCGCCAGCGAAGAGAGCATCCGTTTTGCGTTGCTGTTTGAGCAGCTGCAGGGCGCGGCGGGGGCCATGATGGACCTGGTGGATGCTCTGACAGCCGCCGGCCGCGCCGAGGAAGCCGCCAAACTGCGCACAGCCCTGACCGGCGCACTGCAGGCGCTGATAGAGCAAATGAAAGATATATGAAGAGTTATGGCTTATAGAGATTTTTTGGAAAACAAAATCGACATCGCACCATTGAGTGGCATTGAGGTGGCGGATTCCGAGTTGAACCCCGCGCTCAAACCTCACCAGCGTGTGAGCGTCCGCTGGGCGCTGCGGGGCGGGCGCCGGGGCATTTTTGCCCGGTTCGGCCTGGGCAAGACCGTCATGCAGCTGGAATGGTGCCGCCTCCTGCAGGAACACGAGGGTGGCCGGGCCTTGATCGTTATGCCACTCAACGTTATGCCGGAGTTCCGCGACGATGCGGTGAACATCCTGGGCATGGTACCGCCGCCCTACTGCCGCACCATGGCCGAGGTGCGAGACTGCACAGCCCCTATCGTGCTGACCAACTACGAGAGGGTGCGGGATGGAGACATCGACCCGCACGCTTTTACGGCTGTGAGCCTGGACGAAGCGGCCACCCTGCGCAGCTTCGGCAGCAAGACTTACCAGGAGTTCATGATAAAGTTCAAAGGGGTGCCTTACAAGCTGGCCAACACGGCCACCCCCAGCCCAAACCGATACAAGGAACTGATCCACTACGCCGGTTTCCTGGAGGTCATGGACACCGGCCAGGCCCTGACCCGGTTTTTCAAACGGGATAGTACAAAAGCCAACAATCTGACCCTGTACCCAGGCCGGGAGCGGGATTTCTGGATCTGGTGCGCCTCCTGGGGGTTGTTTCTGCAAAAACCTTCCGATCTTGGATTCTCTGACGAAGGGTACAGCCTGCCGCCGATGGATATACGCTACCACAAATTGTGCAGTGCCGACCGCCCGGCGGAGTTTGACCAGGACGGACAGCTGAAGCTGGGTCACGATGCCGCCATGGGGCTGGCAGATGCTGCCCGTGAGAAACGGGACAGCATCGGTATCCGCGCCGCAGAGACGGCCCACATCGTGGGAGAAGCACCCAATGACCATTTTGTGATCTGGCACGACCTGGAGGAAGAACGCCGGGCGCTGAAACGGGCCATCCCGGACATGGTGGACATTTACGGAAGCCTGGACCTGGAGATACGGGAAAAGCGGGTCATGGACTTTGCCCAGGGTCGCACCCGGCTCTTCGGCACCAAGAAAAGCCTGTCCGGGTCCGGCTGCAATTTCCAGAGGCATTGTCACCGGGCGATCTTCATGGGCATTGACTATGAGTTCAACGATTTTATACAGGCTGTCCACCGCATTTACCGGTTTTTGCAGACCGAGCCGGTGGTCATCGACATTCTGTACATGGACACCGAGGGAGAGATCCTGCTGGCATTGCAGCGAAAGTGGAAGCAGTATGAGGAACTGACAGCCAGAATGGCGGAGATCATCCAGGAATACGGCCTGGGCAGTCTGGCACTGGAAAGCCTGAAACGGACGATAGGATGTGAGCGCGTGGAAGTGGCAGGAAAAAACTATACCGCCGTCAACAACGACTGTGTGGAAGAGGTACGCACCTGGCCGGAAAACAGCATTGACCTGTATGTGACCAGCATCCCCTTCGGAAACCATTACGAGTACAGCCCCAGCTACAACGACTTCGGGCACAATCCAGACGACGGGGCCTTCTTCCAGCAGATGGACTATCTGACACCCGAACTGCTGCGCACCCTTAAACCAGGCCGAGTGGCGGCCATCCATGTAAAAGACCGGGTGCAGTTCGGCAACGTCACAGGGATGGGGATGCCAACCATAGAACCGTTCCACGCAGACTGTATCGCCCACTTCATCCGACACGGATTTGCCTATTTCGGTATGATCACCGTGGTAACCGACGTAGTGCGGGAGAACAACCAGACCTACCGCCTGGGATGGACCGAGCAGTGCAAGGACGGCACCAAGATGGGCGTGGGCTGCCCGGAGTATATTTTGCTGTTCCGCAAGCTGCCAACAGACCACAGCAAAGGCTATGCCGACGTGAGGGTGAGCAAGAAGAAGGGCGATTATACACGGGCGCGGTGGCAGATCGACGCCCACGGGTTCTGGCGTTCCAGCGGCGACCGGCCCTTTACCAGGGAGGAACTGGAGCGGGTGCCGGTGTCACGCCTGCAGAGCGTCTACCGAAAATACAGCCGGAATACGGTGTACGACTATGCCGAGCACGTCCGACTGGCGGAAGAACTGGACAAGGACGGCCGCCTGCCATCCACCTTTATGGTGGTGGCACCCGGAAGCTGGGATATGACCGTGTGGGATGATATCAACCGGATGCGCACCCTGAACACCTCCCAGAGCCGCCGGCGGCAGCAGATGCACGTCTGCCCGCTGCAGCTGGACATCGTAGAGCGGCTGATCGAGCGGTATTCCAACCCCGGGGAACTGGTGGCCGACCCCTTTGCGGGGCTGTTTACGGTGCCATACACAGCGCTGAAGATGGGCCGAAAGGGAAAGGGCGTGGAGTTGAACCCGGACTATTTCCGGGATGGCGTAGGCTACTGCGAGAGTGCCGAAGCGGAGCAGGAAGCGCCGACGCTGTTTGATCTGATGGAGCAGGAGGAGCCTGTGGACACTGAGTAGAGGAAGGTGTGCAGTGATGAATCTCTTTGTGAGGATAAAAAGGAAGTTTTGCCGCCATGAATGGGGCCCGACGTTCATGGCAGGGTTCCGGCCGGTGAATGGCTGGTTGGAACCGGTATGGCTGAAAACGTGCAAGAAGTGCGGCAAGGTCGTGGAAGTGGACAAGGAAATGGAGAAAGAAGATGGATCTGAAATACGATAACGAAAAGTGCTGTAGTGTTCCGATGGAGCGGGCAAGCAGAGAACTGCTGCTGCAGCTGGAGCGGATGGCGGTGGAACGTAGACCGGAGGTCTGTTTTGGTTGTGGGCTGGAGCACAACTGCGCACGGGATGGATGCGCGGCGCTGTTGAAAGCAGCAGAGCTGCTGAGGCAGTGAGGCGATAGGATGGAACACCGGTGCCATGATGCACGATTTGACCATTGCTGCTGTAATGGCTGCACAAGATTGTGCAGCTGCTTGATGAAGGAAAAGTTGAACAAGGCCTGCCCGATTACGTTTTGCAGGGAGAGGGCAGAAGAAAAGAAGGAAACAAGACAGAAGAAGTGACCCCAATATAATAAGGAACCGCGATGGCAGGCAGGGGGCCTGCCGGGCGGCCTTGTATGGGGTAGTAACATCTCGACGAAAGGGGGAAAAGGTATGCGGGGCGGGATACGGGAAAAGAAGATCGTGTGCAGCCCGGTGTACCAGGAGGTGGACCTGATCCCCCGGCGGGCAGAGGTGCGGGAAAAGAATCCGCAAGGGCGGGAGAGCAGCGAAAAGCAGAAGCGGGCGAACCAGCGGGATGCCGAGCGGCATTTTGTGCAGTTGGTGAATGCCAATTTTGTGCGCGCGGGGGTGTTGCTGGTAGACCTGACGTATGTGGGCGGGGCGGAACCGGCAGATTTTGAACAGGCGGACCGAAACATGGTCAACTATCTGCGCCGCATATCCTACCTGAGCGCCCGGCGGGGTCTGCCGAAGCCTGCCTATGTAGCTGTGACCGAAGGCGGCGCGGAAGATACGGAGGCGGAAAACCACCGCCTGCATCATCACATCATCCTGTATGCACCGGGGCTGACCCGGGATGAGGTGGAGAACCTGTGGAGCACAGGGCGCGGCCGGAAGCGGCACAGCCTGGGGCGGGTGAACACCCGGCGGGCACAGCCGGTGCGCGGAAGCCTGATTGAGCGGGCTATGTACATGCTGAAAGCGCCGAAGCACAAAAAGCGCTGGCACCAGAGCCTGGGACTGAAGAAGCCAGTGCTGAAAATAAACGATGCCAGGTACACAAAGCGGCAGATCCTGCGGTGGTGCACAAACGGTGATGCCTACGACAGGGTATTTTGGGAGAAAAAGTACCCCAGCTGGCAGGTGGAAGAGGCAAACGTGGAATTTAACGAGATCGAAGGGGCGTATTATATTCGCCTGCGGATGTGGAGGAGTAAGAGCCCATGGAGCAGAGAGTGAATCCGTGTAGGAAAGATTGCCCGAAGCGGGCAGGGGACTGCCATGTGTGGTGCGAGAAATACCGGGCCTTCCGGGCGTGGAAGGAAGAGGAATATGCCGAGAGGGCCGCCCGTGCGGCGTTGGATGAAGCGGATGCGGTACGGGGGAAAAAGATACGGCGGGATGTACGCCAGCGTGGTCTGGATGGGACCAGGAGGCGGGGATGAAGCGAGGAACGGTATGCTACTGCACAAAATGTGGCGGAGAGTATATATACAAGGGCGGCCGCCACAATGAATTATGCCCACGCTGCTACCGGGAAAAACGAATGCGCCGGGTGGTGGAAAGCCGGGAAAAGATGCCTGATAAAAAGAGCGCTGCGCGTAAGTGTGCAGCGCCGAAGAGTTGTGCCCAAAAACAGGAAAGAAGGAAGCGGATGGTGAAACAGGTGAAGGATAAAGAGCCGGTGAAAGGGAAAATCAGCAAAAAGAAATTGGAAGAACTGATGAAAGACCCGGTTTGTCGGGTAGTGCATGAGCTGGAACTGGTAAACAAGGAGCGGGAAAAGAAGGGTTTGCCGCCCCTGACCTACGGGAAGTATGTGCAGGAATACAAGAGATAGACGGGAACCGAAGTGCCCCCAACAGTCCGGGAATGCCGGATGGTTGGGGGCTGGTTTTTTGTTTTTTGCGAAAGTTCGCCGGTAAATAGAAAAAATCTGATCCGATACCAAATACCATCTGCGCGCGGGTACCTTATAGCGGAAAAAAGGAATGTTAGGATGGATGGGCCGGTGATCAAGGATGAGGGAAAAGTTTTTGCATTCTGGCCTTGTTGAAATGGCGAAAAAAACCAATATCATGAAAGAAAGCCGGAAAGGAGGCGGCAAGGGTGATCTACCACGACAATACGGTGAAAGGGACGCGTAGGGGCAAAAAGTGGCCGGAGGAGATACGAACGGCCGCCATGTGTGATCTGCTGGTACACAACAATCTGAGCGATGTGGCCCGGCGGTACAATGTGCCGGAAAGCACCCTGCGGACCTGGATGAAACAGGCGGAACGGAAGAAACCGGAGGAAAAAAAGAGCCTGTTTGAGAAGGCACGGGAAACCGAACTGCGGGCCCTGGCGCGGAAGGCCAGCGCGGCGGCGAACTGCACGGTAGAGTACATGCGCCGGCGCCTGGAGCGGAACCTGACCGATGCACAGATCACCGAATACTGCCGGAAGCGGCTGGATGAGCTGGACGGGCTGATCGCCTATGAAGGGCCGGAGGACCCGGAGTGCCGGGAACTGGGCACGGTGCGCAAGGTGGAGCCGGAAGTGCCGGGAGAGCGCGAAATGTTGCTGAAACTGATGGACAGGCACCGGCCCATGAGCGATTTTGGCGCGGCCAACTTTGCCCGCACGCTGGTGAGCGTGACGGGCCGCGCAGCGGATCTGCTGGGGGATGAAACGGAAGCACAGGCTGCGCTGCGAGTGGAAGTGTGTGGTGTGACAGACACAGAGGCACAGGACATGATGGGGTAAGTTGCATGGGGTGACGCTGAAGATCGAGCCGCCGAACCCGAAGCAAAAGCTGTTTTTTGCTGCGAGGGAAAAGTACATAGGGTATGGAGGTGCCCGCGGCGGCGGGAAAAGTTGGGCCATGCGGCGCAAGAGTGTGCTGCTGGCGCTGCGCTACCCGGGCATCCGGGTGTTGATCTTGCGGCGTACCTACCCGGAACTGACCGAGACCTATGTGAAGCCAATGCGTGGGGAATTGGCGGAACTGATCCGGGCCAAGCAGGTGCGGTACAAGGAAACCAGCAAAGAGTTTGAGTTTTCCAACGGAAGTCTGCTGATGCTGGGGTACTGTGATACGGACGCGGACATTGATCGGTACCAGGGCGCACAGTATGATGTGATCTTTATCGATGAGGCTACCAAGTGGCCGGAAGATTGGTATTTGATTTTGACAGCCTGCCTGCGCGGCGTGAATGATTTGCCGAAACGAATGTACCTGACCTGTAACCCCGGTGGGGTTGGACATAACTGGGTGAAACGGCTGTTTATTGACAGGGAATACATGGCCAATGAAAACCCGGAAGATTACAGGTTTATCCAGGCTTTGGTGTACGAAAATACAGCACTGATGGAGAAGAACCCGGATTACCTTCGTCAGCTTCAGAACCTGCCGGAAAAGCTGCGGAAAGGGTGGCTGGAAGGTGAGTGGGACCTCTTTGACGGGCAATATTTCGCGGAATTTCGGCGGGAAAAGCATGTGATACAGCCATTCGAGTTACCGGCGAGATGGCGGCGGTATGTGACGATGGACTACGGTCTGGATATGCTGGCAGCGTATTGGATCGCGGTGGATGAAGAGGGAAAGGGATATGTATACCGGGAACTGTATGAAGGCAGGGATAACGGGAAAGGTGCAGACGGACGCGGCCACATTGTGAGCGCCGCCGCCCGGCGGGTACGGGAATGCATGCCGCTGGGAGAGCGCATTGAGGCATGGTTGGCACCGCCGGACCTGTGGAACCGGAACCGGGACAGCGGGCGCAGCACCGCGGAACTTTTTGGTGAGGCGGGCATGCCGCTGACAAAGACCAGCAATGACCGCATTGGCGGATGGCGAGCAGTTCGGGAGTGGCTGGCTGACGGGGTGGACGAACCTGGGCCGCCGGTGCCGCGGCTGCGCATTTTTTCC
>ERZ1090867.457-NODE-458-length-17187-cov-18.939820_pt1 | contig 17187 bp, 14 predicted proteins | sample MGYA00478476_ERZ1090867 | MGnify/ENA primary metagenome ERZ1090867 (study PRJEB33644, sample SAMEA5815742) | chicken gut metagenome | biome: Chicken; feature: Gastrointestinal Tract; material: Caecum | place: Ireland | collected 2019-01-01 | study: A study of the... | reverse complement strand
TGTATAAGAGACAGGCGGCTACCCCCGCGGCAGAGACCGCCGCCCCCGCTACCGCCGAAACTTCCGCCAAGACCCCCAAGTACATCTTCCTCTTCATCGGCGACGGCATGAGCTATCCCCAGATCCAGAGCACCAACTACTACCTGAGCGCCCTGCAGAATGGCACCAGCATGGGCGGCGACGGCGCCATCCTCCAGCACGAGGACGCCCTGACCTTCCTGAATTTCCCGGTGGTGGGCAGCGCCCAGACCTACGACAGCACCTCTTTCTGCCCCGACTCCGCCTCCACGGCCACTTCGCTGTCCACGGGCCACAAGACCTACTCCGGCACCATCAACATGGACGAGACCGGCACCGTGGCCTATGAAACCATCAGCGAAAAGCTGAAGGACCAGAAGGGCTACAAGATCGGCGTGGTATCCAGCGTGAACATCAACCATGCCACCCCCGCCGCCTTCTACTGCCACCAGGCCAGCCGCTCCAACTACTACGACATCGGCCTGGAAATGATCGACAGCAACTTTGACTACTTTGCGGGCGGCGCCCTGCTGGACCCCACCGGCGCCGACGAGGACCAGACCGACCTGTACACCCTGGCCGCCGAGGCAGGCTACACCGTAGCCAAGACCCAGGCGGAGGCCGAGGCCATCACCGCCGGCACCGGCAAGGCCATCCTGATCGACGAGCACCTGGCCGACAGCGACGCCATGGCCTACGAGCTGGACCGCACCGACGATATGTGGAGCCTGGCCGACTACGTGGACAAGGGCATTGAAGTGCTGGACAACGACACCGGCTTCTTCATGATGGTGGAAGGCGGCAAGATCGACTGGGCCTGCCACGCCAACGACGCCGGTTCCACCATGCGCGATACCCAGGCACTCTCCGACGCGGTGGATGAGGCCGTGGAATTCTACAACGAGCACCCCGACGAAACGCTGATCCTGGTGACCGGCGACCATGAAACCGGCGGCCTGACCATCGGCTACGCGGGCACCAACTACGACACCTTCCTGCAGAACCTGGCCAACCAGAAGATCAGCTACGCCAAGTTTGACAGCGACTATGTGGCCGCGTACAAAGAGAACGGCACCTCCTTTGAGGACGTGCTGGTGGACGTGCAGAACCTCTTTGGCCTGACCACCGAGGAAGCCTCCGGCCAGCAGGGCGAAACCGGTGTGACCACCGACAATGCCAGCAGCCACCCCACCGGCGTGACCAGCGGTTCCCTGGTGATGACCGACTACGAACTGCAGAAACTCCGTGACGCCTACGACCTGACCATGACCAAGACCGAGGACACCGAGCTCAGCCAGGAAGAGTACGTCCTCTACGGTTCCTACGAGCCGCTGAGCGTCACCATCACCCACATCCTGAACAACAAGTCCGGCATCAGCTTTACCAGCTACAGCCACACCGGCCTGCCGGTGGCGGTGTTCGCCATGGGCGCCGGCCAGGACCTGTTCCAGGGCTACTATGACAACACCCAGGTCTACTTCAACCTGGCGGAGCTCACCGGTGTGGCCTGAGCCCCCGCTGTGAAACCTTTAGCTTTCCTGTCCCCCTTCTGTTGAAAACAGCGCGACCCCGCAGTGCTATGCGCCGCGGGGCCGCGCTGCGTGCGGGGCCTGTTTGAAAAAAATCTTTGGTTTAGGAGAATCCTGATTATGCTGCAACGTATCTTTGGCGCGATCCTGCGGTTTTTGCGCCGTATCTGGGGCGACCAGCCGGTGGGCTGGGCCACCCTGCTGCCGGGGCTTTTGCTCACCGCCGTACTGCTGGCTTTGCCCACGGGCTACGAGGGGGCCGTCATCTACCAGGGCACCCAGAAAGTCCGGGCCACCGTGCTGGCCACCAACGAGGACACCGTCATCTCCACCGGGCTGATCCAGACCGGCGATCAGGTCTGCACCCTGCGCATCGAGGAAGGGATGTTCCAGGGGCGGGAGGTCCAGGGCACCAACCTGCTTTCGGGCAGTCTGTCCCAGGACAAGATCTTTGCCGTGGGGGACAGCGCCTTTGTGGTGGTAAGCTACCAGGGCGACACCATCACCTCGGTGACGATGATCGACCATTACCGCATCACCTGGGAAGCCGTGCTGGCGGTCATCTTCTCGCTGCTGCTCATCCTGTTTGCAGGCCCCGGCGGCGTGCGGGCGCTGCTGTCCTTCGTCATCACGGTGCTGGCCATCTGGAAGGTCATGATCCCCACCTGCCTGCGGGGCGGCAACCCGCTGGTGATGGGCCTTTTGCTGGTGGCGCTGCTGACGGTGGTGATCATCGTCTTTGTCTACGGCTATGACCGCCGCAGCCTGGTGGCGGTGCTGGGCAGTATGCTGGGCACCGTGACCGCCTGCGGCCTGGGCATCCTGTTCACCCATCTGCTGAAAATCCACGGCGCCGTGATGAGCGACAGCGAAACGCTGCTGTACGCCGGGTACCAGAACCTGGACCTGACCAACATCTTTATGGCCAGCATCTTCATCGGGGCGGCAGGCGCCATGATGGACCTGGCCGTGGATATTACCAGCGGCGTGAGCGAGGTCATCCGCAAAAAGCCGGGCATCGGCCCCTGGGAGGCCGTGGGCAGCGGTATGCGCATCGGCCAGGCGGCCATGGGCACCATGACCACCACCCTGCTGCTGGCCTACTCCGGCGGGTGCATGGCCCAGCTGATGGTGTTTATGGCCCAGGGCACCCCCATCCTGAACATCCTGAACTACAAGTACGTTGCCAGCGAGATTTTGCAGACGCTGGTGGGCAGCTTCGGCCTGGTGACGGTGGCCCCCTTCACCGCCGTGGTGGCGGGGCTGCTGCTGACCCGCGGCGACCGCACCGCCCGGAACGCCTGATTTTTCTGCCGCGGTTTGCGGGCAGACCCCTGCGGGGGCCTGCCCGTTTTTGTATTTCCCGGGAAACGCTGGTTTTTTCCGGCGCGCTGTGCTACCATAAAAGGCAAAGGAGGCATCTTGTATGCTGGCATATACCTATGTGAAACAGGGCACCTTTGCCCTGCTGGACAAACCCAAACCCACCCTGCAGAACGACCGGGACGCCATCGTGAAGGTGACGCTGGGCAGCATCTGCACCAGTGACCTGCACATCAAGCACGGGTCGGTGCCCCGGGCGGTGCCGGGCATCACGGTGGGGCACGAGATGGTGGGCATTGTGGAGCAGGTAGGCGCCGGGGTGACCGCCGTGCGTCCCGGCGACCGGGTGGCCGTGAACGTGGAAACCTTCTGCGGCGACTGCTTTTTCTGCCGCCACGGCTGGGTGAACAACTGTACCGACCCCGAGGGCGGCTGGGCGCTGGGCTGCCGCATCGACGGCGGCCAGGCCGAGTACGTGCGGGTGCCCTACGCCGACCAGGGGCTGACGAAGATCCCCGACACCGTCACCGACGAACAGGCGCTGTTTGTGGGCGACGTGCTGGCCACCGGCTACTGGGCGGCCCAGATCTCCGAGATCAAACCGGAGGACACCGTGCTGATTCTGGGGGCAGGCCCCACGGGGCTGTGCACCCTGCAGTGTGCGGCGCTGTACCACCCCAAACGCATCCTCGTGTGCGATAAGGATGCCGACCGCCTGGCCTTTGTGCAGGCCCACTATCCCCAGGTGCTCACCGCCCCGCCGGAAGATTTGCCGGCGTTTGTGCGGGCCCACAGCGACCACGGCGGGGCTGACGCCGTGCTGGAAGTAGCCGGCAGCGACGAAACCTTCCGGCTGGCATGGCAGTGCGCCCGGCCCAACGCCATCGTGACGGTGGTGGCGCTGTACGATGCGCCCCAGGTGCTGCCGCTGCCGGATATGTACGGCAAGAACCTGATCTTCAAGACCGGCGGCGTGGATGGCTGCCACTGCCGGGAAACGCTGGACCTGATCGCCGCGGGCAAGCTGGACACCACCCCGCTGATCACCCACACCTATGACCTCAAGGACATCGAGGCGGCCTACGACCTCTTTGAGCACCGCCGGGACGGCGTCATCAAGGTGGCCATCCGCTGCTGAAAAGGAAAATCTCCCCGCCCGATGGGCGGGGAGTATTTTTGTCTGCGGGAGATTGCCGTGCGGGCCTGGTCCCCCTCTTTGAGCGCGATGCTCACATCACCATCAGCAGCGTACCGGCGCCGATGAGCACGCACCCCAGGGCCGATTTGGGGGTAACGCCCTCGTGGAGCAGCAGAGCGGCCAGCACCAGCGTGATGACGACGCTGAGCTTATCGATGGGCACCACCTTGCTGGCGGGGCCCAGCTGCAGCGCCTTGTAGTAACACAGCCAGGAGGCGCCGGTAGCCAGCCCCGAAAGGATCAGGAACAGCCAGCTGCGGCGGTTGATCTGGGTAAGGCCGCCCTGGGCGTTGGTGAGGAACACCATGCCCCAGGCCATGGCCAGCACCACGGTGGTGCGCACCGCCGTTGCCAGATTGGAGTTGACGCCATCGATGCCGATTTTGGCAAGAATGGAGGTGAGAGCCGCGAAAATCGACGACCCCAGCGCAAAAACGAGCCACATGGGGAACCGCTTCCCTTACAAAAAATGTACAGCCAACCGGGTGGCTGTCAAAGACATTATACCACGCCGGGCGGGCAGATACCAGCGGCCCGCGGGACAAAATTCATTGCGTGCGCAAATTACTACTTGCGCACGCAATGAATCAGGTGTATACTGCTGTACGGGAAAGGAGCGTATGCAAATGGACGATTGCATCAAATGGATGTCCATTGGCGCACGGCACACCGCCATGCACATGGACCGGGCGCTGGCCCCCTACGGGCTGAACGCCAGCCAATATATGTACGTTGTGGAGGTATGCGAGCACCCGGGGCTGACCCAGGACCGCTTTTTCCAGATTTTTTACATCCACCCCAGCAATGTGACCCGGGCCATTGTGGCGCTGGAGAAGCTGGGGTTCCTGGAGCGGCGCAGCAACCCCAAAGACCGCCGCACCTTCTGCGTCTACCCCACCCGGAAGGCGCTGGATATCTACCCTGAGATTCTTCGCCTGCGGCAGCAGTGGCAGGAACAAATTCTGACCGGGCTGGCCCCCGGCACCCGGGCCGAACTGCAGGCCGCCCTTAAACAGGCAGCCCTGTGTGCCGTAGCCCGGAACGAGGAGGAGGTGCCCGACCATGCAGACTGAAAACCCGCTGGGCAGCCGCCCGCTGCCCCAGCTGCTGGCATCCTTCGCCATTCCCAGCATCCTGGCCATGCTGGTGAGTTCCCTGTACAACATCGTGGACCAGATCTTCATCGGCCAGGGCGTGGGGTATCTGGGCAACGCCGCCACCAACGTGGCCTATCCGCTGTCCACCATCTGCCTGGCCATTGCGCTGCTCATCGGCGTGGGCAGCGCCGCCAGCTTCAACCTGAATCTGGGTGCCGGCCGGCAGGAGGCCGCCCGCCGGGTGGTGGGCTCCGCCGTGACCATGATGGTGGTGCTGGGCCTTGCCTACATGGTTGTGCTGGAACTGTTCGCTCCGCAGCTGCTGCGGCTGTTCGGCGGCACCGACAGCGTGATGCCCTACGCCCTGACCTACACCCGCATCACCGCCGTGGGTATGCCGCTGCTGATTTTGACCAACGCCATCAGCAACCTGATCCGTGCCGACGGCAGCCCCCGTTTTTCCATGGTCTGTATGCTGCTGGGCGCCATTATCAACACGATCCTGGACCCGGTGTTCATCTTCCTGTGCCACTGGGGCGTGGCCGGCGCCGCCTGGGCCACCGTCATCGGGCAGGCAGCCCGCCTGAACCCACCCAAAAACCGGGAGGCCCCCCCACAGGGGCCTCCCGGTTTTGTTTTTGTGTTACAGCAGCTTGGGGGCCAGGGCCTTGCTGGTGCGGTCCCGGGCCAGGGCGGTGAGTTCCTGGTTATCCAGGGTATAGCGCAGCACCAGCACTTCGGCCACAAAAAGCACCGCGATCTTGGCCGCGATGCTGCCCGCTTCCAGCGGGCTCTCCCTGGCACCGCACAACAGCACCACGTCGGCCAGGGCCGTGCCCGGGGCGTCGGCATAGTGGGTCAGCAGAATGACCCTGGCGCCGTTCTCCTTGGCGATGCGCAGGGTTTCCATCATATCCCGGGTGGAACCGGAGTAGGACACAAACAGCACCACATCCTCGGGCACCATCAGGCTGGCCGCGATGGTCTGCATGTGGCTGTCCCCCGATGTGCGGAATTTGGTGGATACCGTGGCAAACCGCGCCCAGATATCGTTGGCCAGGATCTGGCTGCCCCCCTGCCCGAAGCAGAACACCTGCCTTGCCCGCTGCAGCAGGGTGGCCGCCGCGTCGATGGCATCGGGGTCCAGCGCCGTGCGGGTGCCGTTGACGGCTTCCATGACCACCGCCAGGGCATGGGTGCACAGGGTGGCGGTATCGGTGCCGGGTTCCAGCTTGTTGGCCCCCGCCGCCGGCAGCGCGTTGGCCTGAGCCAGGGCGATCTTCATTTCGTTGTACCCGTCGAACCCCAGCGAGCGGCAGAACCGGAAAATCGTGGCTTCCGCCACGCCGCACTCCCCCGCCAGGGCCGAGATGGACAGATATTGCGCTTCCTCGGCATGGCGGGTCAGGTAATCGGCCACCACCCGGCCCGAGCGGGTCAGCTCGCTGTAGCGCGAGCGCAGCAGTTCCCAGAAATTACACGGATTCATGGATGGTACTCCTTTGGAGGGACGCACCCCGGCGGTGCGCCGTAAAAATGAAACATTTTTCCTAATACCAGTATAAAAGAAAGGATACGCCATGGCAAGCGGGGATACTCTCTACATTTTGGCAGTATTTTTTGTACATAGTGTACAGATTTTTCAGAAATCACTCCAGAATCCGCCTGCGCCGCGGGGTTTGCCGCATTTTGGGATCTTGCAGAATATGCCGCAATGCAAAATTCTTTCATTTTTGTGGCGGGTGCAAAAATCTTTTTCCGGGCCGGTGCCGGGGGCGTCCCCGTGGGCTGCCGCCCCGCCGGCACAGCAAAAAACCACCCCGCTGTTGTACACAGCAGGGTGGTTCTGTTTTGACGCAACCTGTGGTTTTGTGCTACAATGATACAATACAGAACGGGAGGGAATGTCTATGCCGGCCGATGTCAAACGGCAGATCGCCAACACACTGCTCCAGCTGCTGGAGAAAAAGAGCCTGGAAAAAATCACCGTGAAGGAGCTGGTGGCCCTGTGCGGCATCAGCCGGCAGACTTTTTACTACCATTTTGAGGATGTGCTGGATGTCGTGGACTGGTGGACCCGCCAGGGCGCCCAGCAGTTGATGGAAGAAAGTATGCGCACCGACGACCCCCGCAAGGCGCTGCGGCTGTTTGTGGATTACACCACCGAGCACCGCCGGACGCTGCAGCACATTTTGGCCGGCCGCTGGCGGGAACAGATGGAGCGGCGGCTGGTGCAGGTGTTCACCACCTATTTGCAGGATATGCTGCACCGGGCGCACCCCAACCTGGCCATGTCACCGGCGGATGAGGAAGCCTTCCTGACCTTTTATACCTGCGGCATTTCGGGGCTGCTGGTGGAGCAGGACCTGCGCACCGATGCTGAGAAGGAAACCATGGTCAACCAGCTGTACTGGCTGCTGTTCCAGAATCCCTGGGGGCATATCTTACATTCCTGAGCCGCCTTATTCCGCCTTGTGGGGGTGGCTCTCGCTCCAGAGTTTTTCGGCCTGGGGCTTCCAGGCTTCGGCGTAGGGGGTGGTGCGGTCGCACAGGGTGTCCACCGCTTCCGGCGACTCGTAGTCGGTGGAAACGGCGCCGGTGTCATGCACCATCTTGCGCAGCTTTTCGGGGTTTTCCAGCATGGGGCAGGGGCGCAGCATATTGCCGTTGAAGGGCTGGCCGTCGTGGTAGGCCATGAACAGCGGCGATTTCAGCGCTTCCAGCAGCGTGCAGTTGCGGATGTTCACATTGGAATAGTGGATAAAGACGCAGGGTTCCACATCGCCCCGGGCGTTGATGTGCAGGTAGCGGCGGCCGCCGGCGATGCAGCCGCCCACGTACTCGGCGTCGTTCTGGAAATCCATGGAGAAGATGGGCTTGGTCTGGCGGAAGGCGCGGATGCGGTTGTAGACTTCGGTGCGCTGTTCCGGCGTGGGCAGCAGCTGGGGCGCGGCCCCGCTGCCCACCGGCATATAGTGGAAGAACCAGACAAACAGCGCCCCGGCATCGATGATGGAATCAAAGAAGGCTTCGCTGCTGATGTCGGCATAGTTGGCGCTGGTGTAGCAGGCCGAAATACCGAAGGGCAGCTTGTGGTCTTTCAGCAGCTTCATGGCCTTCTGGACTTTCTGGTAGGCGCCCTCGCCCCGGCGGGAATCGTTGGCGGACTCGAACCCTTCCAGGCTGAAGGCGGGCACGAAGTTCTTGACCCGCAGCATCTCCCGGCAGAATTCCTCGTCGATGAGGGTGCCGTTGGTGAAGCTCAGGAACTCACAGTCGCTGTGCTTTTCGCACAGGGCGATAACGTCCTTTTTGCGCACCAGCGGCTCGCCGCCGGTGAAGATGTACATATAGGTGCCCAGTTCCTTGCCCTGGGTGACGATGGAATCCAGTTCCTCAAAGGTGAGGTTGAGCCGGTTGCCGTATTCCGCCGCCCAGCAGCCGGTGCAGTGCATATTGCAGGCCGAGGTGGGGTCCAGCAGAATGGCCCAGGGCACGTTGCAGTTTTCCCGGGCGCTGACCTCGTCCTGCCGGGCGCTGCCCTGCAGGCTGGCGTTGAGGATAAAGTTGCGGAAGAAGGCCTGCCGCACACCGGGGTCCAGCTCGTACACCTTCATGATCAGCTGGTACCAGTTGCTCTTTTCGTCGATGGCCTTGCGGAAGGCCGCACGCTGTTTGGCGTACCAGTCCTTCGGGGTCACGGTGTCGATGAGTTTCATGATCTTGGGGATATTGGTTTCGGGGTCTTTTTCCAGATAATGCAGAACCTGTTCCATACCGGCAGAGAGCGCGGCATTTTTCAGGGAATGATTTTGTGCCATAACGGTGCACCTCCATACGATTGCTAGTCCTTTTGTACGCGGCGGGGGTACCGTTTTATGCCCCCCGCGGGAATGGTACTATACTACCACCCCCGCCCCACAGCCGACACTGTTAATCTTTCCCCTTTGTCCTGACAACTTCCGACATTTGTAACGACAACGCCCTGGCATTGTAAAAGCCCCGCACCGGTCTGTGGAACCGGTGCGGGGCTTTGTTGCGGTCAGGATTCTGGCTGCGGGGGCGGCGTTATTCCAGCCCCAGGGTGATGGCGTTCACTGCTTCGGTCAGGTCCACCACCAGCGAGCGGGAAACAAGTCCCAGCGTGGTGCCGTCCAGCTGTACCAGGCAGTTGTCACCGTCATACTGGTAGACCGTGACGGTGAGCGTGGGGAAAGCGTCGTTGTCCAGGTGGACCGTGAAGGCGGCCTCCTGCTTTTTGGACGGGGACTCGGTGTTGAATTCGTTCACCACCAGGCCGTCCACCGCCGCGGATACATCGTCGAATTCCACCACATCGTCGCCGATCTGGTAGGTATCGCCCTTCTTATCCACGGTGTAGGTGGTGTCGTCGATGGTGAAGTCGATGCTCTGCACATCGTCCCAGTTCAGGGCCAGTACCTCATCGGGGCGCAGGGTATCGTACCCGGCGGCGGCGATGGTGTCGTTGTAGGTATCGGCATCCACCTTATAGATGATGGGCGAATCGTCCATCCGCATATAGCAGTTGTCGCCCTTTTTGCCGAAGGCCAGGGTCGCGGTGCTCTGTTCCTCATCGGCGGTGGTGGTCACGGTGAAGGTCACCGCCGGGGTGTCCAGGCCGTAGTCCCCCAGCACCGAGGCATCCGCCGTGTAGGTGGCGTAGTCGGTGCGGTCCAGGTCCTTCAGCGTCGTCACAAAGTCCTCCACCTTGGTGGTGGACAGCGCCTTGTAACTGCCGTTTTCGTTGAGATAATACTCGTAGGCGTCGGTGTAGGTCAGGGCCTCATCGGGGTGGTGTTCCACCGTGAAGGCCGTTTCGCCGGTGGCGGTAAGGCCGTCCAGCGTATCGTAGTCGGGGATGTTGTCCTGGCGCATCAGGTCGTCCCGGTCGGTGGCGATATACTGTTCCAGGTCATCGTCGATGAGGTAGACGGTGCCGTCCCCCAGCGTCAGATAGCGCTTTTCGTCCATGGCGGAGTAATCGCCCATCTGCAGGGTGGTTACGCCGTCGGCGCTGGTGAAGGTGATGGTGCAGGAGGGGGTATCCAGGCCGTACTGGCCGAAGTCCTCCACATCCTCAATGATGAAGCTGGCGTGGACGCTCTCGAAATGTTCCAGGAACTCCGTCATCTTGTCCTGATCCACCGGGAAGGCGGCATCCGATGCATCGGACCAGGTATCGTCGGTCTGGGTAAAGGTCAGCGAGGTGCCGTCCTTGGTCCAGGATACTTCGGTCAGGGCGCTTTCGGCGGTGGCGAAGATCTCCTCATCCACCGTGGAGATGGTGTCCATGTGTTTCTGCACGCCGGAAACGATGGCGATGATGGCGCACAGGGCCACCAGAACGCCTACCAGGACGGCCAGTTTTTTCTGTCGATTCATACCTTTTTCCTCCTGCGCAGTACTTCATCCAGGCCCAGCAGCAGGAAGCCCACCGGGATAATGCCGATCATGCAGACCTTGAGCCAGGCGGCCGAAGAAGAGCTGATGGTCAGATAGTTGTAGTCCAGGGACTTGCTGCGGATGGACACCGCGTCGGTGTTGCCGATCATCCAGGACAGGCCGTTCATGACGAAGTCCAGGTTGGCCCCCGACGAATAGGAGTTGTACATATCATCCAGCAGGTAGTCGCTGGCCACCCACAGCAGGCGGCCGCCCGCGTTGGCATCCTCCACCGACACCGCCAGCGTGAAGGGGCCGTCGATGTCGCCGTCCTCCTTATCGTAGGTGGTCATGGCATAGCCCGCCGCCTTGGAGAAGGAGTCCGTGGAAGTCTTGAGCAGCGAAGTGACGGTGGCGCCGCCGTTATCCTCCCCTACGGTCAGGCCCGCGGCGATGGGCACGATGACATGGTAATCGCCGTCCTTGAGGGGGTCGGTGATGTCGGAGGATTCGATCTCGGGCATCAGGACGTAGGGTGCCGTGAAGGCGTAGTAGTCACGGTTGGTATCCACCACCACACCGTCGTTGACGATGACCCCGTAGTCCGAGAGCAGCGCCTGCAGGTTGGGCAGGTCGGCGTTCTCCTGGGGGCCGGAAAGCACCACCAGTTTGCCGCCGCCCTGCACATAGCTGCGCAGCATCGTCAGTTCCTCATCGGAAATATCGCTGGTGGGGGCGTTGATGAGCAGCACGTCGCACTCCTCGGGGATGGCGTCCACGTTCAGCAGAGAGAAATCCTCCACCGTTTCGTAGTTGCTGCGTTCCAGTTCGTCGGCGAAGGTTTCGGACAGGGCCGCCTCGCCGTGGCCGCTGAGCAGGTAGACCTGGGGCAGGTCGGTGCTGACCACATAGTCGATGGCCGAGGTGATCTGGCCCTCGCCGTCAAAGGACTGGGACACCGAACCGGTGGTGTAGTAGCTGCCGGTGTCGTACTGGTAGATGTTATCGTAGGAAATATAGCGGTTCTTGTCGCCGGACTCCACCACCAGCGAGTTGTTCATCACCGTTTCCTCGGTGTACTGCTGGGCAAAGGTGGGATAGACGTCGGGGTCCTTCTTGACCACCGTGATGTGGTCGGAAAGTTCCTGGTAGCGGTCCAGCAGTTTCTGGATGACGGTATCTTCCTTGCCGGCCTGGCTGATCCAGTAGATGGTCACATCCTGCTGAAGGTTCGTGACCACCACCTTGGTATCGGAGGTCAGCGAATAGAGCTGGCCGGCGGAAATATCAAACTGGGTCCAGCTGGTGGGCAGCTTGGAGGCCAGCACGTTGACGGCGATCAGGATGGCCAGCACCACCAGGCTCAGCACAAAGCTGTAGCCGCCAACCTTGGCGGTGCGGGTGCTCAGGGCCTGCCGGTTGCGGGCCAGGGCACCCTGCCATTTGTTTTGCAAGCTGTTTTTCATCCGTTATACCTCTTTTTCTCCCAGGATTGTACGCAGAGGAACAGAAAGAACACCGCCACACTGGCGTAATAGATGATGGCGGTCACGTCAAACACGCCGTTGACGAAGGTATAGAACCGCTCGAACAGCGACAGTTTGCTCATCAGGTCGGGCAGCAGGGTCTGGAGCGAGTCGGGGCTGACGAACCAGGTAATGGCTACCGCCGCCACGCAGAGCACCAGAATGATCAGCCCTGCCACATCGGACCGGGTCAGGCGGCGCACCAGCAGCGCCAGCAGGGCCGAGAGCACCAGCAGCGCCGCCACGTTGAAGGCCGTGGAGGAGATGTAGTCCGCCAGGTCGGCGCTGTAGTAGCAGAACAGCATGACGACCACGCAGATGCCGGCGGCCATGCCCTGGGATTCGGTGAGGGAGGAGATGAACATACCGATGGCGATAAGGGCCAGCCCCAGGCAGATGAAGGCGAACAGCGCGCCGTAAGAGGTGGGCAGGTAGACATCCCCGTAGAGCGAGAAGATGAACGGATAGACGCAGGCCACCAGCATGGGGGCGATGAACACCACCGCCATGGCAAAGTATTTGCCCAGGACGATGTCTGCGCCGGTGATGGGCAGAAGGGACAGCAGCTGGTCGGTCTTTTGCTTTTTCTCCTCGGCCATGACGCGCATGGTCAGGATGGGCACCAGCGCCACAAATCCGATGCAGAAGGTGCCCAGGGCGTACTCGAAGTTGGCCACGGCCCGGTTGATGTTGTACATCATGGCGCCGATGCCGATGAACTCCAGCAAAAAGGCCCCGAACACATAGGCCAGCAGCCCATGATAGTAGAGGCTGAGCTCGTGCTTAAACACCGCTTTCATGGTCTGTCGCCTCCTTTCCGGACGGTTCGTCCTCGGTGAGTTCGATGAAGATGTTTTCCAGATCCGCCTTGAGGGGCGTCATCTGCAAAAGGGCGCACCGCGCCTGGGCGAAGGCGAAGAACAGCGTGCGGCAGGCGGCCACAGGGTCCCCGGCCAGCGTTACCGTAGCCTTGCAGAGGGCCGGTTCCCCGGGGGCAACGGCCGGGTCCGCCGGCAGCACGGCGGTTTCCGGGTCCAGGGGCGCCGGCACGGCTTCGGTGTCGTCGGCAGCGGCAGGCTCCGCCGCTTCGGCGGGCGGTTCCGGTTCGGCGGGCGCAGCCGCCGGGGCCTCGGGCCGGGCGTCGGGTTCCACCGTGTAATCCGCCACCACCGTCTGGTCGTCCAGGATGGCCCGCAGGGCGGCCTCGTCACATTCCGCCGTGATCACCAGGCGGTTGTTGGCGGCCAGCGTCCGCTGCAGGTTCTGGGGCGTATCGAAGGCCACCAGCTTGCCGTGGGCAATGATCAGCACGCTCTCGCAGATGGCCTGCACCTCGCTGAGGATGTGGGAACTGAGGATGACCGTGTGCTTTTGCCCCAGTTCCCGGATGAGGTCGCGGATCTCGATGATCTGCAAGGGGTCCAGGCCCACGGTGGGCTCATCCAGAATGATGTACCGCGGGTTGCCCAGCAGCGCCTGGGCAATGCCCACACGCTGGCGGTACCCCTTGGACAGGTTGCGGATAAGCCGGTTTTCCATCTCGGTCAGGCGGGTTTCCTCCATGACCCGGGCCACCTCGCCCGGGATGTCCTTCTTGGCTACCCCCTTGGCCTCCGCCACAAAGCGCAGGTACTCCTCCGGCGTTTCGTCGGTGTACAGCGGCGGGATCTCGGGCAGGTAGCCGATGCACTGCTTGGCCTGGCGTGCCTGCTCAAAAATATCGTAGCCGTCGATCTTCACCTCGCCGGACGTGGCGGCCAGGCATCCCGTCATGATGTTCATGGTCGTGGATTTGCCGGCGCCGTTGGGCCCGAGAAAGCCGTAGATATGGCCATCCTCGATGGTGAAGGAAATATCGTCCACCGCCGTGAAATCGCCATACCGCTTGGTCAGGTGTTCCACCGTTATCATAATGAAAAATTCTCCCCCTTTGAACGGTTTTAGGGGTATTGTAGGGCCCAATCGTAACAAACTGCTGAAAATATTGTGTCAACTTTGTGGAAATTGCCCCGTGCCCACCTTTTTCCCGGGGAAGATCGCGCCGCACAACAAAAGGCGCCCCCGCTCAGCGCGGGGGCGCATACACACATTTTTTCTTTATGCGGTGTAAAACCGCAGGCAGCCGGCATCCTCGTCCGCCTCATATCCCAGGCCAAACAGCCGGCAGAAATCCTCCGCCGGCAAGCCCACACAGAAGGTGGCCCCGACCTCGCTCTCCTGGTCCACGGTATACCAGGTCAGGTCCAGGGGCTGGCCGTTCTTTTCCACCGTGAAGTCCAGCACCTTCCCGTCCCTGTAGGTCGAACGCATCCGCCAGGTATCGCCGCCGATGGTCCAGCTGCTGTCGCTGCGGCCTTTCTCGTCGGTTTCCCGGGTGTAGCTGCCCCCCAGGGCCAGCGCGTACTCCCGGGCAATGAGGGGGAAGCTGCTGCCGTCGCTCATATACCCGATGTCCATGGCCAGCAGGTAGCTGTCCGCCCCGTAGCTGTACCAGGCGCCCAGAAAATCATCGGTGATCAGCCCAAAGGGATTGTAGGGGTTGTCCTCGGTATCATAGGCCAGTGGCGCGCCGTTCAGTTCCAGGGCGTCCAGCCGGCTGCGGTGCTTTCCGGCCAGATAGGCTGCCGGGACGCTGCCATCCTCCACCTTTTTGTCCACCACCGCCTGGGCGTAGACCCCGGCCAGCCGGTCATAGAGGGTCTGCCGGTCCTGCTGGCCGGTGAGGGAAACATCGGTGAGGTTGACCCAGGTTTTGTGTTCCAGGGCTTCCGCCTCGCTGCGCTGCCACACCAGATGCACCGTGGCCGCCGGGTGTTCGGCCAGGAATTCCGGCGGGTTGTAGGCCAGTTCGGCGCTGTAAATGGCATCGGCGGCCAGCAGGGTATCGGTGATGTTGTCCAGGTCGGCAAAGGTCACGGCGTACATCCATTCCGGCTCGGGCAGCCAGGTCTTGCCCTTTGCCAGGGCCGCGCCGATGTCCTCCCGGTAGAGGTCGTGCACCCGGCTGACGTAATCGCAGGAGATTTCCCGGGTGTACCAGCTGGTCACCGTGGCATCGATGGTGATTGCCGCAAGGTAGCTGTGGGCCGTGAAGGCCAGCCCCCGCTCCCTGGTGACAAAATCGTACCGCATATCGTCGGGTTCCTCGGCCACCAGCTCGGTGCCCACCAGCTCATAGGGTTCGGTGCAGACCGAATCCACATAGTCCAGCACCTTGCCCTGGCCGTAGATCTTGCCGTCGGCGCCGGTGCAGCCGCACAGCAGCGCCGCCGCCAGCGCCAGGGAAAGAAGTCCGCGTTTTTTCATCCTATCACATCCCGTCGGGGTGGTTTGTGTACAGTATACCAGAAACCGCCCTTTTTTGCCAGCAGGATGCACAAAATGCCGCAACCGGGGTTGACAGGCGCGTGTACTATGGGTATAATACAGTCAAAATCCATAGAAAGGCAGGGGATTCAATGGTCAATTTCAGCGGGCTGCAGTTCCATGACCGCGCGCCCGTCTACCAGCAGATTGCCGAGTACCTGAAACGGCAGATCCTGCTGGGCACCGTGCAGGACGGCGACGCCATGCCCAGTCGCCGGGAACTGGCGGCCCAAACCGGCATCAACCCCAACACAGCCCAGAAAGCCTACCGCCTGATGACGGAGGAAGGCTACATCTACACCGACGGCAACAACGGCAGCGTGGTACGGCTGACGCCCCAGCTGCAGGAAGCCATCGATGAGGAACTGACCCGGGGGCTGGTACAGCGGTTTGTGGACGAGGCAAAGCAAAACCAGCTCAGTTACAAGAAAGTGATCGCCCTGGTGAGCGAACTGTGGGGCGACGAGTGAATTTTTTATACCGCAGGTGTATTAGCCAAGTAATACGCCCGTGGAACGACGAAAAAGGAGTGCATGGTATGAAACAGATTTTTTCCCTGGCCGGTTGGAACTGGCGGCTGGCCCGCCGGGCCTACGGCATTCTGTGCGGGGTCTTTGCCCTGGAACAGCTGGCCGTGCTGCTGTTCACCTCCCGCCGCAATGATATGCTGGGCATGGGGCTGGCAGCCTGTTATGAGGAAGGATTCCAGTTCCAGGTGTTCCTGCTGGTATTTCTGCTGGCGGGGCTGCTGGCAGGGCCGGCGGTGAACGACTGGAAGCGGGCCAAATGCAGCTACACCTGGCTGACGCTGCCGGTGCCCCCGGCTGCCCGGCTGGCGGCCCAGGTGCTGACCGCCGCCGTGCTGGAACTGGGCGTCGTGGCCCTGCAGCTGGTGATGTACCTTGTGTATTTCTTCCCGGTGCAGGCCATGGATTCCGCCCGGGCGATGGAAAAGCTGGGCGCCGCCATACCCGCCCAGAGCCTGTATGAGCAGGTGATGCTCAGCGATTCCCTCTACTGGCTGCTGCCCCGCCGCCCCAGCCAGTTTGTGCTGCTGGCAGTGACGCTGCTGGCTTCGGCGCTGCTGCTGACCTGCGTGCGGCTGCACCGGGGCTGGCGCCGGGCCGTGGCGGTGGTCATCGGGGTGGTGTGCGGCGTCTGCTGCCTGCTGCTGTTCCAGTGGGAGAAAGATTTTGCCCTCTTTGGCGCCTATGACGCTCTGGTGCACAATACGCTGCTGGCAGCGGTTGTGCTGGCAGTACTGGTTGTATTCAGCATCTGGTGGGCGCTGCGGGCCATCCGCCGCGCCGAAACGGCCTGAAAGGAGGGGTCTGTATGCCCAAAACCAACCGATTCCGCCGGGGCCTTGCGCCCCTGGGGGTGCTGGCGCTGGCGGTGGTGCTGCTGTGCACGGCCTGGCTGCATCTGGGCTGGCGTGCCATCGACGTGACGCTGGAGGACCTGGCCGGGGACCCCGCCGCCCTGCGGGGATTCACGCTGAACGGCCGCCTGAACTGGAACTTCAGCCACGACAGCCTGCATTTTTCACTGCACGACGGGTATCTGGACACCGAACTGGTGTTTGATGACAAGGACGCGCCCTTTCTTGACCGGCCGATCGTAAGCACCGTCCAGACCTACGCCATCGCCACGGCGGAGCGGGCCGCCGCCGAGCGCAGCGCCGCCGAAGTGCCGCAGCTCAGTGACAGCGACCGCACGGTGCAGAC
>ERZ1090867.453-NODE-454-length-17283-cov-6.958846_pt1 | contig 17283 bp, 14 predicted proteins | sample MGYA00478476_ERZ1090867 | MGnify/ENA primary metagenome ERZ1090867 (study PRJEB33644, sample SAMEA5815742) | chicken gut metagenome | biome: Chicken; feature: Gastrointestinal Tract; material: Caecum | place: Ireland | collected 2019-01-01 | study: A study of the... | reverse complement strand
TCACCTGCGTCTTTTTGTTCAGGGAAAGATACTGGATGGAAAACAGCTTCTTCAGGATCTCCGCCCTGGTGGCGCTGGTCCCGATCCCGCTTCCCTTGATCTGCGCCCGCAGTTCCTCATCTTCGATCAGCTGTCCGGCATTTTCCATGGCAAGGATCATCGAGCCCGAAGTGTAACGCTTCGGCGGGGAAGTCTCCCCTTCCTTGATCCGGAAATCTTCGATGGGAAGAACGCTTCCCTTCCGCACCTTTGCCAGGGCGTCCAGAAAACTCCGGTCGCATGCCATGTCCTGCCCTTCTTCTCCGGAATCCTTTCCGGACTCTGCCGCTTCCTCTCCGGCTTCCTGCCCGTCAGCCGCAGCATTTCTGCTGTTTTTTCCGGACGCTGCCTCCTGCTTTCTTCCAAAAGAGTACTGCATGACCTTCAGGTAGCCCTCATCCCCCAGAACCTTGAAGCTGGAGAAGAAATGTTCTTTCCCAACGGCAGACGTCAGAGAAACCTTCTGGTACACGGCAGGCGGATAAAAGACTGCCAGAAACTTCCGCACGATCACCTCATAGACTTTTTCGGAAAGTTCCCTCAGATTTCTCAGATTTCCAAGGCCCTGCCCTGTGGGAATGATCGCATAGTGGTCCGTGATCAGCTTATCATTGGTATAGCGGGTCTTTCCGATCTTTTTGTAGCTTTCATTTTCCAGGATTTCCGCCGCCAGAGCTGCTGTCTTCCCGTAGTTTTTCAGTCCCGCCAGGTTCCTGTGGATCTCTTTCGCCACTGCGCTGGACAGCACGCGGGCATCTGTTCTTGGGTACGTCACAAGCTTTTTCTCATACAGTTCCTGGACGATCTTCAATGTCTCGTCAGGACTGATCTTGAACAATTTCGCGCAGTCATTCTGCAGTTCCGCCAGATTATAAAGAAGCGGCGGATTCCTGTTTTCCTTCCTGCGCTCTGCCTTTTCCACGACCGCTGTCAGCGGCTCTGTCTGCCTCAGTTCACTGATCAGCCGTTCCGCATCCTCTTTTTTTCGGAACCCATTGTCCTTGTACAGCAGCGGAGACTGGAAGTATTTGCTCCCCTCCATAGCTTTCCACTCTCCGTCGAACTTCCGCCCTTCCACGGACATCTGCGCCAGCACGCGGTAGAACGGCGTCTTGACAAAGGAACGGATCTCCCGCTCCCTGCGCACGACCATTCCCAGCACACAGGTCATCACACGGCCGACGGAGACCGCCTGGTATTTTGTTCCCAGATAGTTGGCGATCGTATTGCCGTACTTCAGCGTCAGGACACGGGAAAAATTGATTCCCATCAGATAATCTTCCTTAGCACGTAAATAAGCGGAGGCTGAAAGATTGTCATACTCACTCTCATCCTTCGCTTCACGGATTCCTCTGAGAATCTCCTCTTCTGTCTGGGAATCAATCCAGACTCTCTTTTGCTTTTTGTCACCGACCTGCGCCATCTGCGCAACAAGACGGTAGATATATTCTCCTTCCCGTCCGGAGTCGGTGCAGACATAGATCGTTGTCACATCCTCCCGGTTGAGAAGACCGCTCACGATACGGTACTGTTTCTCCACCCCCGGGATCACTTCGTACAGAAAGGTTTTCGGAAGAAACGGCAGAGTCTCAAAGCTCCACCGTTTATATTTGGGATCGTATTTTTCCGGATAGCTCATGGTGACCAGGTGTCCGACACACCAGGTCACCACGGAATTCTGTGATTCCAGATAGCCATCCCTCCGCTGCATATTTTCTTTTAAAGCCTTCGCAAATTCCTGCGCCACACTGGGCTTTTCAGCTATGTATAAAGATTTTGTCATTCTTTCGGTGCACTCATTTTACAAAGCGGCCAGCCAAGGAGCAGCGCTCCGCCGACCATATTTCCTAAAGTTACAATCAGCATACTTCGCAGCACGCCGACAATCGAGACACCCGGTACCAGCAGCATAGCCGTTGTGAACGTAGCCATATTGGCGATGCTGTGCTCAAAACCGGATACTACGAATCCTGAGATACAGATCACGATCATCAGGAATTTCGCCGCCTCGTTCTTCATCTTGTTTCCGCACACAATGGCGAGACAGACAAAGAAGTTACAAAGAACCGCACGCAGGAACATCTGTCCTGCCGGTATCGTCAGCTTTCCATCAATGATACTTGCAAAGTAATCCGCAGTGCCTGACGCTCCTGCCCCCACAAAGATCAGGGAAAAAATAAAACATCCGACAAAGTTGCCGATATAGCTGACCAGCCATACTTTTCCGACTGCTTTCCAGGATACCGCCTTCTGGTAAGCGCCGAACGCCATCATCAGGTTGTTTCCTGTGAACAGCTCACTGCCGATAAATGTGATCAGCAGAACCGCAATGGAGAACACGATGCCGCTCAGGAACTTACCCATCGCAGGATCCGATTCACTGAACAGATTTCCGACAACATTACTGTAGATCATCGCAACTGCGATAAAGAAACCGGCCATAATGGCTCTCAGAAAATATCGTCCGAAATGTTCCTCCAGAAATTTAATTTTTCCCTTTGCAATTTGTTCAAATTTTTCTACGTCTTCGTAAGGCATAAAAAAATCCCCCTTTCTTTGTCAGCCTGTCAGTCTGTCATTGGGATTTCCGCCAGGCTTGGTTTTCTATGGCTGCAGCTGCATCATCCTCACCTGCCTCCGGCTCCGGCTTCTTTCTCAACTGTACCCATACATGTTACTTTGCAGCGTCCTGATGAAAAATACCTCCTTTTCCGAATAAAGACATTATACCATCGTTAAAGAAATAACACAACAAGAAGTGTGATTTCAAACTCTTCTTTGAAGCCAAAATTATTCACAAAATATTATGTGCTATTTTGTGAAATATTCGTACTTTTAATATCCACACCTACCGGTACCAAGAAACAGAAAAAATCCCTGAGCAGGTGGCACAGGCGGACCATGGGCATTTGCAAAGAGCCGAGAAAATCTTAGCGTTCCGGAGCCCCGGAGGACGGGACAGACGAAGGGCCACACGCCCTGAGTCTGAGGAGCGCTGAATCGGGAATGCATAAAGCATTCCTGATGAATCGCTCCGGTGCCCGTCCGCAGGGGCTTCGGAACGGTTAGATTTTCCGGCTCTTTGCAACCGCCCACGGTCCGCCTGTGCCACCCGCTCAGGGATTTTTTCGTCCGCGCGAAAAGCATTGACTTTTCACCCCTCTGTTGCTATAGTCTGTTTTGTATAAAAATTTGTATAAGCGGGGAATTACAAGATGAACAGATTAAAGAAAGCTTACTGCAGAACCTATCAGACAGTATTCAAACTCGCCCTTCCGTTTCTTCCATACCGGACGCCGGAAGTTGCGGGGAGTGTCAAAAAGCTTCCGGAGATTATCCTGCGGGAAAAATGCGGAAACGTGCTGCACGCTTCTTACTATGCGGGATGTGCATTTACCAAATCCTATGTAGGATACGTACATGCGGTGGCGCATTCTCTGGGCGGGGAATACAACGTCCCGCACGGATATGCCAACGCCGTCCTGCTCCCGTACGTACTCCAGGAATACGGAGAATCCATCCACAAAAAGCTGTCCAAGCTTGCCGTCGCCGCAGGAATCTGTACAAAAGAAACGCCCTGTGAGCAGGCAGCAAACGCATTCATTGATGAGATCAAGTCCATGAAACAGCGGTTTGGGATCGGGAACACGATTCCGCAGATCCGGGAGGAAGACATTCCGAAACTTGCCCATTACGCAGACAAGGAGGCAAATCCTCTCTATCCGGTTCCCGTTCTCATGGATGCCGAGGAACTGGAAACATTCTATCATATCCTGATGGAAGAAGACTATGAACAGAAGGAGGAGCACGCCCTATGAACGAATCAGAAATCAGACAGATCGTTGAAAAACAGCGGGCATATTTCTACACAGGCGCCACACTGCCCCTGGACGGCAGGATCCGCGCGCTGAAAAAACTGAGAACTTATATCCAGGAACATGAAGCGGAACTGAACGAGGCAATCCGGAAGGATCTTGGAAAAAGTGCCTACGAAAGCTTTATGTGTGAAACCGGACTTGTCCTGACAGAAATCACCTATATGCTGAAACATGTCCGCTCCTTCGCCAGAGAAAAGACCGTATACACCCCTCTGGCACAGTTCCACTCCAGAAGCTTCTTGAAACCGTCCCCCTATGGCGTCACGCTGATCATGAGTCCCTGGAATTATCCGTTCCTTCTGACCATCGATCCGCTGGCGGACGCGATCGCCGCGGGAAACACCGCAGTCGTCAAGCCGAGCGCCTATTCTCCCAACACCAGCCGGGCGATCCAGACCATGATCCATGAATGCTTCGACGAAGAATACGTCGCCGTAGTCACCGGCGGGCGGGCGGAAAATACCTGTCTGTTAAATGAACATTTCGACTATATCTTCTTTACAGGCAGTCAGACGGTCGGAAAAGATGTGATGGCGCACGCCGCAAAGCATTTAACACCGGTAACCCTGGAACTTGGCGGAAAGAGTCCCTGCATCGTGGAAAAAAGCGCCGACCTTAAGCTGGCCGCCCGGCGGATCGTCTTTGGAAAATACCTGAACTGCGGACAGACCTGCGTGGCTCCCGACTATATTTACTGCGACCGTACAGTCAGGGAACAGCTGGTACAGGAAATCAAAAAGCAGATTCAGCAGCAATTCGGATCGGAACCGCTGACCAATGAAAATTACGGAAAGATCATCAACGAAAAACACTTCGACCGCATTACAGGCCTGATCGATCCGAAAAAAGTGGTTCACGGTGGAAATTCCGACCGGGACACGCTGAAAATCGAACCGACGGTCATGGATCACGTCACTTTTGACGACACAGTGATGCAGGAAGAGATTTTCGGCCCCGTACTTCCTGTACTCACTTACGATTCCCTGGACGATGCTATCCGGAAGATCAATTCCATGCAGCATCCTCTGGCGCTGTATATCTTCACTTCCGACCGCGCCGCGGCGAAAAAAGTAACTGCACACTGCGGATTCGGCGGCGGCTGCATCAACGATACGATCATTCACCTTGCCACCAGCGAAATGGGATTCGGCGGCTTCGGAGAGAGCGGAATGGGCTCCTATCATGGCAGAGAAGGTTTCCGGACCTTTTCCCACTACAAGAGCATCGTGGACAAGAAAACCTGGCTGGATCTTCCCATGCGGTATCAGCCTTACCGGAAGTTCAACGAAAAACTTCTCCATATCTTCCTGCGATAGAGCGTGCTTGAAAATTCATTCCCACAAAGCAGGGCGTGCAGATTGCCAAAATATGCAGGAAGCCCTTCCGGGCGGGTTCAATCCCCGTTCGGAAGGGCTTCTGTTCATTCTGTCTTTATGTTCGCTGTATATTCGCTGTATGGTTACTGTTCGCAGCAGTTCCGCCAGGCTGTATCTTTCCTGTGCAGAATGTATGCAGCCATCTTATTTTGCTTTGATGAATCCTTTTGCTGTCAGAGTCTCTGCGCAGAGAACCGCTCCGCCGGCTGCGCCGCGCACGGTGTTGTGGGACAGGCCGACAAACTTCCAGTCATAGATGGAATCCTCGCGAAGACGTCCCACAGAAACGCCCATTCCGTTTTCGTAATCCACATCCAGGGTTACCTGCGGACGGTTGTCTTCTTCCATATAGCGGATGAACTGCTTCGGAGCGCTTGGCAGATTCAGTTCCTGCGGCAGGCCTTTGAAGTTCACCAGTTTTTCGATCAGCTGCTCTTTGGTCGGATTCTTGCGGAATTTTACAAAAACGGCTGCCGTATGTCCGTTCAGTACCGGAACACGGATACACTGGCAGGTGATCTTTGGCTCCTGTGCCTTTACGATCACGCCGTCTTCAATTTTTCCCCAGAGACGCAGCGGCTCCTGCTCGCTCTTCTCTTCTTCTCCGGAAATAAACGGAATGATGTTTTCCACCATCTCCGGCCAGTCTTTAAACGTCTTGCCCGCTCCGGAGATTGCCTGATAGGTAGTCGCAACCACCTCATATGGCTCGAATTCCTTCCATGCGGTCAGTACCGGCGCATAGCTCTGGATCGAACAGTTCGGTTTTACCGCGATAAATCCACGGGTGGTTCCCAGACGTTTCTTCTGGAACTCAATGACATCGAAATGCTCCGGGTTGATCTCCGGCACTACCATCGGTACGTCCGGGGTCCAGCGATGCGCGCTGTTGTTGGAAACCACCGGGGTCTCTGTCTTTGCATACGCTTCCTCGATTGCCTTGATCTCATCTTTGGACATATCAACAGCAGAAAATACAAAGTCTACGGTAGACGCTACATGCTCTACGTCGTTGACATTCATGACAACCAGATTTTTTACGGCTTCCGGCATCGGAGTGGTCATTTTCCATCTTCCGCCGACCGCTTCTTCGTAAGTCTTTCCCGCGCTTCTCGGGCTTGCCGCTACGGTTACGACCTCAAACCAGGGATGATTTTCCAGAAGGGCGATAAAACGCTGCCCAACCATTCCTGTTGCACCTAAAATACCAACTTTCAGCTTCTGTTCCATGTTTCTCTCTCCTCATTGCACTGCAGATTTGTTTTTCTATGGCGTACATTTGTGCGTCTCATGTAATACTAAACGATTTTATACAAAATTGCAAGACTTTTCTTTAAAAATTTTCCTGTTCCAGATATCTGCGGTTTTCCTCCAGAACCCGCTGCATCGCTTCCGCTCCCGGCGCTCCGATGGTATTGCGTTTCTCCACACAGTTTTTCATGCTGATCGCCTCATAGATATCCTCCTCGAATACCGGGCTGATTGCCTTGTATTCTTCCAGAGTCATGTCGTCCAGGGCAATGTCTTTTTCCAGACAGTAAAGCACCAGACGTCCGACGATCCCGTGAGCGTCACGGAACGGTACACCTTTTCCGACCAGATAATCCGCCGCATCCGTCGCGTTGGTAAATCCATTCTTCGCACTGGCTTCCATCCGGTCTTTCCGGAAACGCATGGTGGAAATCATGCCGGTAAACAGCGCAAGGCAGCCCTTGACCGTATCGATGGCATCGAAGGTCAGCTCCTTGTCCTCCTGCATATCTTTGTTGTAAGCCAGCGGCAGCCCCTTCATGGTGGTCAGGATGGAAACCAGCGCCCCGTAAACACGTCCGGTCTTCCCTCTCACCAGTTCGGCGATATCCGGATTTTTCTTCTGAGGCATAATGCTGCTTCCGGTGCTGTATGCATCGTCGATTTCCACAAACTGATATTCATTGGTGTTCCAGATAATGATCTCCTCACAGAACCGGCTCAGGTGCATCATGATCGTAGACATTGCGCTGAGCAGCTCAATGACATAGTCTCTGTCCGCTACGGAATCCATGCTGTTTCTGGTAGCTCCCTCAAACTCCAGCAGAGAAGCCGTGTACTCCCGGTCCAGCGGATAAGTGGTGCCTGCCAGCGCGCCGGAACCCAGCGGACAGTAATTCATTCTCTGATAAATGTCATGCAGGCGCCCTCTGTCACGGCGGAACATCTCAAAATACGCTCCCATATGATGTGCCAGCGTGATCGGCTGTGCCTTCTGGAGATGGGTGAATCCCGGCATATAAGTATGGAGGTTTTCCTCCATGATCTTCTGAAGCGCCTTCAGAAGATCCAGTACCAGCCGGTCCATCTCCCGGACTTCATCCCGCACATAAAGTTTCATATCCAGCGCCACCTGGTCGTTCCGGCTCCTTCCGGTGTGCAGCTTTTTTCCGGCGTCCCCAATCCGCTGGATCAGATTCGCTTCCACAAAACTGTGGATATCCTCGTACTCTTCGGTGATCTCCAGGCGATGGTTTTCCACGTCCTCCAGGATGCTTTCCAGCCCTTTCAGGATCTGCTCTTTCTCCTCTTCCGTCAGAATCCCCTGCTTGGCAAGCATGCGGACATGTGCCATGCTGCCCTGGATATCCTGCCGGTAAAATTTCTGGTCAAATCCGATGGACGCGTTGAAACGATACACTAACTGATCCGTCTCCTTGGTGAAACGGCCGCCCCATAATTGTGCCATATACTTATCCTCTCTTTCCTCTGTTGTCGTCTTTCCCATCCTGCAAAATGGTTCCTTTTTTCTGCTCCCTCTCCCGCTTGGAGAACACACAGCCGCAGTAATCCTGGCGGTACAGACCATACTCGCCGGACAGTTCCACGGAACGCCGGTAGCCGTTCCTCTTTTTAAAATCCGAAGGGAGATAGCGGATGCCATATTCCCTGGCGATCCTTTCGCCGATCTCATTGAGCTTTTCCGCATTCTTCATCGGGCTGATGGAAAGGGTCGTCGTAAAATAATCCGCTTTCCTCTGCCTTGCCGCTTCCGCAGCCTCCCGCAGACGGAGTTCATAACACCCAAAGCATCTCTCCTGTCCTTCCGGCAGATCCTCCATCCCGCGCGCCATCTGGTAAAAGCGTTCAGTGTCGTAAGCGCCCTCCAGAAATGACACCGGATGGAGCACTTCCATCTTCCGGATCAGTTCCTTCTGCTCCAGCACTCGCTTGTCATACTCCTCGGGAGGATAGATATTGGGATTATAATAGAAAACGGTGATCTGAAAATATTGGGAAAGATATTCCAGCACGTAGCTGCTGCATGGCGCACAGCAGCTGTGCAGCAAAAGCGTCGGAACCTTTCCGTTCAGGCTTTCGATCACGCCATCCAACTCTTTCTGATAATTTCTCTTATTCGCCATCCTCACTCACCTCCGGAATTTTGACAGTATCTTTATTTTACCTCGTGCACCCGCCCAAAGTCAAACATGTTTTTTATCATCTGTAACGGGAGTTTTTTTCCCACATATAATATTCCATAAGGAACTGCCGTTTCTTTCACCCTTTCCTGCTATCTTCAAAACAGGAAATGCAGGACCAAAACGATCCGAAAGGAGATACCTATGCAGCGTTTACTGGAATTGAAAAATATTTCTCTGTCTTATCATACATTGGAAGGTGAAACCCCCGCTCTGTCCGATATCAGCTTTTCCATTGAGGAAGGCGAGTTTGTCGCCCTGGTCGGTCCCAGCGGATGCGGAAAAAGTACGATCCTGAACCTGATCTCCGGGCTGCTTCAGCCAGAACAGGGAGAGATCCTGCTGAAAGGGGAGCCCCTCTCCCATTCTCTGGTAAATATCGGCTATATGCTCCAGCGGGACCATCTGTTTGAATGGCGCACCGTTTACAGCAACATCCTGCTGGGTCTTGAGATCCAGCATGCAGTGACAAGAGAAAAGAAAGAAAAAGCTGAAGAAATGATGCGTATCTACGGACTGGACGGCTTCCGGGATGCCCGTCCTTCCCAGCTGTCCGGAGGAATGCGCCAGAGAGCCGCTTTGATCCGCACCCTTGTCATGGAACCTGCCCTCGTCCTGCTGGACGAACCGTTCTCCGCCCTGGATTACCAGACCCGGCTTCTGGTCAGCGATGATATCGGAAAGATCATCCGCCGGGAAGGAAAGACCGCGCTGCTGGTCACCCACGATATCTCGGAGGCGATCAGTATGGCAGACCGCGTGCTCGTCCTCACAAAACGGCCCGCCCGTATCCAGGCGGAGATCCCTCTGAGTTTCCAGATGGAGCAGCGGTCGCCGATGGCATGCCGCAGCGCCCCGGAATTCAAAAATTATTTCAATCAAATCTGGAAGGAGCTGAATAAGAATGAAAACTGACCAACCGCTGACCGCACAGGAACGCTTTCTCAAAAAACAGCGGCAAAGAAAAATACAGATTCACATTGTTCAGATTTTTCTGCTTGCCGCCTTTCTGATCCTCTGGGAGGCGGCTGCCGCCTTTGGATGGATCGATTCCTTCATCTTTTCCAGTCCTTCCCGCGTAGCGGAAACCTTCTGGACCATGTGCCGTGACCAGGGACTTTTCGGACATATCGGGATCACCCTCGCCGAGACACTCATCAGCTTTTTCCTTGTGATCCTGCTTGGGATCGGAATCGCCGTGGTCCTGTGGCTCTGTCCCCGTTTTTCCGCCATTATGGAGCCATATCTCGTCGTGCTGAACAGCCTGCCGAAATCTGCAATGGCACCGCTTCTGATCGTCTGGCTGGGCGCCAATATGCGCACCATTGTCGTTGCCGGAATGTCTGTGGCGATCTTCGGTTCCATCATCAACCTGTACAGCGGTTTCAAGGAAGTGGATCCTGATGCCATCAAGCTGATCTATACTCTGGGAGGGACGAAAAAGGATACCCTGTTCAAGGTGATCCTGCCGTCTTCCGTGCCTTTCCTGCTCAGTACGTTTAAAGTCAATATCGGGCTGTGCCTGGTAGGTGTCGTGATCGGTGAATTTATCGGCGCAAGAAGCGGTCTTGGTTATTTGATCATTTACGGCAGCCAGGTGTTCCAGCTGAATATGGTCATTATGTGCATCATCGTACTCTGCATCATCGCCACATTGCTCTATGCCGCTGTGAATCTTCTGGAAAAGCAATACCTGAAAAGGCACTGAACAATCATCGACAGAAAAATGCTGCAGATCCTGTCTTTATGGTTCTGCAGCATTTTTAAATGTTGCTTATGTAATTTTTATCAACCTCCAAGAGGCGTCAGATCAATCCGGTTGTCAGAAGAACTCTGCACCACCCAGAATTCCCCGTTCAGAAACAGTCCCTCCACAGGATAGCATCCTTCCGGCAGCGCAAAAGCGCCTTCCTGAAACTGTCCGGCTGCCATATCGTAGACTGCCACCTGCTCCTCCCGCTCCAGATAAGCTTTCTGCCCGTCACTGCCCAGGAAGCCCAGATAGGTTCCGCTTTCAGCAGCTTTTTTCTGCTCACCGGTCTGCCAGTTATAGAATAGGTAGCCGGAATCCGCCGTATCGGCTCCTTCGCTGACAGAAGCGAAAAAGATCGTATTCTCCCCTGCCATGGAAAAGGACAGCGTATTCAGATCTTCCGCAAGCACCTGTACCTCCTGCCCGTTCCGGCTGCAGGATTTCAGATCCACAGGGATATATCCTGCTTCACTGCCATAATCCAGGTAATAAATCCTGCCCTCTGACACAAGGTAGGAATTGACATACTCGCCGATCGTGACCGAATTGCTTCCATCCGGGCTGCATACTTTCAGAGCCACAGGAGATACGTCAAAGCGCAGCCCCATCGTAATCACCGCATCCGACAATACGGTTACTTCATCCACATTCTGGGCAATGTCCAGCACCGTTCCATCGCTGATCCGATATGCTTTCAGTGTATTTTCAAAATCATCTGCCCCGGAAACAATATAGTAGAGGTACTCCCGGTTGGCGCCGGCGAACACACTGTTGTTTTCCAGCGCAGCCATTTCTTTTTTCTCTCCGGTTTCCAGATCCAGCTGCCAGATACCCCTGCTTCCCGTATCCGAAACGGCCGCATAGTACACCGTATAACCGTTGGTATAGACAGAATCCCCTCCCAGGCTCAGCTGTCCCAGGTCCGTATAATTCTTTACGATCTGATTGGCTGAATCTCTCACTTCAATGGCGTCCATCTGGCAGACAAGGATCTGCTCTCCGATCACCTGCGCCCAGCCGACTTCCCGGTAATCCCCGGCAAGTTTTTCCTCCGGCGACAGGGTCGGTTCCGGTGTCGGCGTATCCGTCGGTGCAGCAGTCGCCGCAGGTGTCTCCGACACCTGTTCCTCCTGATTTTCCACTGCGGAAGAATCTTCTGTATCCTCCACAGACGCACGCTCTGCCGTTCCTGATGTACTGCCTGACGCAACCCCCTCTTCCGCCCCGGCAGCAGCGTTTTCCCCGGACGTTCCCTCCGTATTCTGTGTGTCCGAATGGTTCTGCTGTGTTCTGAGATACCAGACGCCTCCAGCCAAGACTGCCAGTACGCAGACGACAGCGATCAGTTCCTTCCCCAGCTTTTTCTTTTTATTTTTTGACATTTCCGATCCTTGTTACTCCTCTCTTTCTTCCACATCCCGGTATTCTTTATGATGTCCTACATATTTATATGCGGGACGGATGATCTTGCCGTCGTTTGCAAGTTCTTCGATCCGGTGCGCAGACCATCCGGCAATACGGGAAATTGCGAAGATCGGTGTGTACAGCTCCTTGGGAAGTCCCAGCATGGTATAGACAAAGCCGCTGTAGAAATCCACATTTGCGCAGACCGGTTTCAGCAGCCGGCGCTTCCCTGCGATACACTCTCCTGCAATCCGCTCCACCCGCTCGTACAGGGCAAATTCTTTTTCCTCATGTTTTTCTTCTGAGAGCCTCTTGGCATACCGCTTCAGGATCACACACCTTGGATCCGACAATGTATAGACCGCATGGCCCATTCCATAGATCAGGCCGCTGTTGTCAAAGGCATCCTTGTCCAGGATTCTTTTCAGATAAGCACGCAGCGCGTCCTCGTCCTCCCAGTCCGGCACATGCTCCTTGATATTTTCAAACATTTCAATAACTTTCAGGTTTGCCCCGCCGTGTCTCGGTCCTTTCAGGGAACTGAGGGACGCTGCAATGGCGGAATAGGTGTCTGTACCGGAAGAAGAAACCACATGGTTGGTAAACGTAGAGTTGTTTCCGCCGCCGTGATCCGCATGGAGGATCAACGCCACATCCAGCACCTTCGCTTCCAGCTCTGTGTAAACTCCATCCGGATGAAGCATCTGCAGAATGTTCTCCGCCATGGACAGCTCCGGCTTCGGATTCCGGATAAACAGGTTCTGATTTTCATGATAATGACGGTAAGCGTGATACCCATACACCGCGATCAGCGGAAGTTTTGCGATCAGGCTCAGGGACTGACGAAGTACATTGGAAATGGAAATATCATCAGGATTCTCATCGTAGGAATACAGGGTCAGCACACATCTCTGCAGGGTATTCATCATGTTTCTGCTGGTGGCTTTCATCACAACGTCACGCACAAACGTATCCGGCAGGTCCCGGTAATAGCTGAGGATTTCCTTGAAGTCGTCCAGCTGTGCCTGCGTCGGAAGTTCGCCGAACAGCAGCAGATAAATCGTTTCCTCAAATCCAAATCTCCTGGAATCGATCCCCTGGATCAGTTCTCCCACGTTATAGCCCTGATAATACAGGCTTCCGTCCACCGGAAATTTCTCCCCGTTTTCATCCACATCAAACGCCAGCACATCGGAAATCTCTGTCAGTCCGGTCAGAACACCCTGCCCGCTGGAATCCCTCAATCCTCGCTTTACATCGTATTCCGTGTATAAAGATAAATCAATTTTTCCGGATCTTCTGCTGTATTCTGCCAGTTCATTGATTTTCTCCTCCAGATTTTCACTGTTAACACCCATCGCTGTCTCTGCCCCTTTCTCTGATTGTTCTTCTTTCTCTATCTTTAGTTTTAAACTATACTTTCTTTTCCTCCATCTGTCAATCATTTTCTTTTTCCGAATTAATGTTTTATCACAAGAAAGTGCAGATCTTTTCTGTTGTCTCTTTTCATTGAAGAACCAGTGTCGCAACTGCTTTCTCGTTATACTGGGAGGAAATAATGCCTCCATCGGAAAGACGGGAGTATACGCCTGCAAATTTTCCATTGTATACGAACAGCCCGGACATATTGGTATACGGCTTAAACGCTGCGTTTTCCTCAGGAAAATAAATGTTCTGCGTACGGTACGGATGATGGTATTCCTGATAAATATATCCCTGATTAAAATGCTGCTCTACAATGTCCTCCCATTCCTCCTGGGTATAATCCACCCCGGCGTATACCCCGCGGGAACCGTAGGAATCCAGAGGCTTGATGATCCACCGGTCTTTGTCTTCCAGCAGATGTTCCTCCCTGCAGAAACGGCTGTCCATAAGATTGGTGTAAGGGATATGCTCCATCACAAATTTCTGTTCCCTCTCATCAAGAAGAGACAGGGTCGGTTCCTCCCGCAGGATCTTGAACAGCCATTTGTTGTGCACGATCTGAGTACAGAAAGATCCCATCACGCAGACCGCCTGATCCTTCACCGCCTGCACAAACGGCTGGACTTTCTCGTAATTTGCCATCACGTCCGTGGTCACCGCGCGGCGGTAGATCAGGTCCACCGGATGCCCGGTGGGTGAGTACAGCACGCCGTTCTCATATTTCATCTCTGTAATCTCACAGATCTCACATGCATACCCTGCCCGCTGGAACCGTCTCTGAAATTCCTCAAACTCTGTGATCGAGCAGTGCTCCAGAAAATCCACGATCGCAATATAGGGATGTTCCTTTTTCTTTTCGTACGTCTCATACAGACCGAGAAACATCTGTACCCAGCTGTCAAACAGTTCATACTGACGAAAAGAATAAATTTCTTTCATTTCCTGATGGGTGATATTTCTTTCCAGCGCCATATTCAGCACATAATCTTCATTCATCGCGCTGGTTCCGTCGCTGTTGATCTCACAGAACTTGAAACTCCAGTCCTCCTCATTGAAAAAAATATCGAAACGGGCAATCGGCAGAACGGAATCATACAGATTCGGAACCAGGATCAGCTCCTCCAGCTCTTTGGAGAACGGAAAGTATTTTCTGTATTCCGGATTCCTCAGATATTCATGGATGATCTTTTCAAAGATCCTGTAAGTGGTGTCCACGATCTCGCCAAAATATCCTGCCACATCCTCCGTCAGGATCTTGGGGATATGCAGCGTGTGGACACATCTTCCATGGTATGCCACCGATGAGTGCTCGAGATAATCTTTTACCGCCAGTCCCGACGCCTTGTTTGCCTCATAGTTTTCCTCTATTTTCTTCTGATACGCTTCTCTGATTTCTTTCATATCCATTTTCATTCTTTCCTCTTTCCTGACGCACTTGCTGCGTCATCATGGTAGATTTGGAAGTTTACTTCCAAACTTCCTGCCTTTCCTGCTCTTTCAAGCTCTCTTTTCTCTGAACCAGTTCAGACAACGGCTGCAGATACTTTCTTTCCTCTGGTTCCAGATGGTCTTCCGCCATCTGAAGCAGACGCCCGATAAATGCCGCCGCCGGTTCTCCATAGATTTCTCCTTCATAGCCTTGTTCCGCAAGAGAACGCTCCGCTTTTCTGATATCTTCCTCCTGGATCGGATACCTGGCGAGCAGTTCCTCCCGCACCTCTTTTTCGAAGGTCAGCCCTTTGACCAGAGCCGTGTAAGCCAGCACATAAGGCAGCGGCATGCTGTCCGCGCCGCGGATCTCCACATAATGCTTCACCCGGACATCCAGAAATGTCATCGACAAGATATGTTCCATGTCCTGCCTTGTCAGCAGCCGGTCGCTCCACAGATCCCGTACCTTCTGGTGACCGGTGGACCGGTAACCGCCGTCTTCCGGAAGAAAAATCGGCTCCAGATTCCAGAGATATTCCGCATAGGTATGAAAACCGAAATCTTCTTCAAAGATTCCCGGAAGGATTCCGCACCGTCCGCTGTCCACATGGTCCCAGATCCAGGTGCGCGCCAGGTGACCCGGATAAGGCTTCTCTTCCAGGACCGCCGTATTATCCGACAACAGTTTCAGCGCCGGCATGATCAGATACGCGGTCCGATATTTGCTGATAAAGTCCTGTTCACAGCAGTAATCGATGGATACCTGAGCGGCAGCCGTTCCCCGCATCATATTGCGGCCGGTCGTTCCGGACTCCTGAAAATAAGCGTCCATATACTCATAACGCTTTTTCGGGATCAGATCCAGCTCATCCACACGCCCGAACGGACGGTATCCCCTGGTCACAAGTTCATACCCTCTCCGTTCCAGAGACGGACGGACTGCCTCAGAAAAATTCCGGTATATTTTCTCAATACACCGCAGGCTTTCCTTCGGCGCCATGCTGATTTCCAGCTGAGCAGCCGGTTCCAGGGACAGGGCATAGTCATTGTTGTATAAGCCCAGCAGCCTCCCGTTTTCACGTTCATGGCCAGGATAATACTCCTTCCACTCTTCCAGAAGTTCTTCGATCCCATCCGGACCATAATAAGACACATTCTTTTGATTCTTCCTGTCTATCACGAAATGCTCCAGCTCCACGCCGAGTTTCTGAAGACAGTTCCATTTACATCCATCCCGGAAATACTGCTCCAGCAGCTCCAGGTTCTGTTGTTCTATCTGATTGTTCAATGTACTCTCCTGCTTTATTTTATATTTTGTCTGACTTTTCAGACACACTCCAGTGACATCCACTTGAAATACCTTGCTGTCGGATGTCAGAAAATCAGACCAGCGAAACAGTAAGATATGGAAAGCGGATGTCTCTAGTATGCCAGATATTGACAGATTTTACAAGGCTCCATAGGTACAGGTTTGGTCAGTCATAAATACAGTTTTTTCGCCTGAAACCGTTCAGCCATTTGAACGATTACGGGTGCCTACTTTCGTCTCGGAAAAATCTTATGTGATTTTTTTCACTTTTTCAAAAAAAATTGTTGCATTTTTTCAGAAATAAGGTATAATAGTCATTGTGCCAAGCACAAGCCGAAATAGCTCAGTCGGTAGAGCACTTCACTCGTAATGAAGGGGTCGAGGGTTCAAGTCCCTTTTTCGGCTTACTGTTAAACCCGGGAACGGTAAGGTTTCCGGGTTTTGTTCTTTTCTCAGTTTTTTCATCTTTTTTGATAAAAAGCACCATGCTTTTATCTAGCATGATGCTTCCTTATCTGTGCTTTCTACTTTCTTTCCTGGATTAAACGAAAATCAATCTCCAAATCATCATAAATACCAGATGTTACAGCCTCCCACATCGTATATTCGCCACCCGTTTCTGTTTCAAAGTTATACACCATAACTCTGTTTTTGTCCGGATCCACAATCCAATATTCTCTCACTCCTGCCGATCTGTACTGAAACAGTTTCAGGATATAATCCATCCGCCGGCTGCTCGGGGAAACAACTTCAATGACCCAATCCGGCGCTCCCATACATCCGTCATCTGTAAGTTTTCCCTTGTCACAAATCACACTGATATCTGGCTCTACATAGGTTTTATCATCCATATTCAAAAAGACAGCAAATGGCGCGGGATAAACCTTACATTCCCCATGCTTATTTCTAATGTAAGCATGAATGACAGCAGACAGTTCCATTACAATTTCCTGATGAATTCTTTTCGGCGGAGCCATCATGTACATCGTGCCGTCAATCAATTCTGCTCTTTGTCCCTCCGGTAAAGAATAAATATCTTTTGTTGTATATATCTTTTCTCGTGCTATTGCCATATGCTCACATCCTTTCTGACAATATATCGTTTGATTCAGTATAACATAAATAAAATAGCCGTACAAGGCAGCCGAGCTGTCTTACACCAGAGAAATAATCGCTATATTTTAAGAAATTTTATGATAATACATGGAATTTCGGC
>ERZ1090867.451-NODE-452-length-17366-cov-7.190168_pt1 | contig 17366 bp, 8 predicted proteins | sample MGYA00478476_ERZ1090867 | MGnify/ENA primary metagenome ERZ1090867 (study PRJEB33644, sample SAMEA5815742) | chicken gut metagenome | biome: Chicken; feature: Gastrointestinal Tract; material: Caecum | place: Ireland | collected 2019-01-01 | study: A study of the... | reverse complement strand
GATTATTAGAAACACAAAAGTAGATTATGTATGAACAGTTGTCTTTTTTCAATAAGATAGAATAGGGATAATGTTGTTCCTTCTCATTAGAATGTCAAGATGGTAATTAGTTGTAACATAAAGACCTCTGACTAATAATGTACAAATCTACGGATTATGCTTGCTTCATATTTATTTCTTCTTAGGTTTTCTACGTGCCCATCCTTCTTCGCTGAAGTCAGGTTCTTTATCTTTAAAAAACTCTTGCCAGTCATCTTTCTTTTTCGGACCGCGAGCATCAGAGTATCCTCGCTCAGCACGACTAGGCTTATCTTTTTTTGTTGACTTTGAGTCTTTTGCAGAAGCATCTTTCGGTTTTCTATCCTTATTTTCATAGCGCGGTGCACGTTCGTCGCTTTTGCCGCCGAATCGTTTACCTCCCTTGCGCTCATTTGAACCGTTTTCACGTCCTTTTCCGTTTTCTTCACCGGCACCGGCAATCTCAACAACTACCTTGCGTCCGTTCCATTTAGCCCTATTCAGCGCCTTGATTACATTTGTCACTTCCTTTTCCGGCACTTCAAAGAAAGAATAGTTCTGCATTAGGTCAATACGTCCCAACTCGATACGTCCTCTTGTGTTACTATTTAGTAGTCCGATAAGATCGCTAGGGAAGAAACTGTCTGTTTTACCCAAATTGATAAACAGGCGGTTAAAGCCCGGTGCAGCTTGGCGGCTTCTTTTTTCGAAACCACCTTCTTTGCGGTCACCCCGTCCGGTACGTTCTCCTCTGATGTCAGTCGGTACTTCTATTTCTGCACGGTTGCGATAATACTCGGCGAAACGGTTGAATTCGTGAGAAACCATTCGTTTAATCAGGTCCTCTTTGCTCAACCATTCCAGTTTACGATAGATTTCCGGCATAAAGTCAGCAATCTCTTCCTCGTTTACTTTTACTTTTTCGAGATCATCAATAACCTTAATCAGCTGCTTCTGACAGATTCCTGCTGCTGTTGGCATTTCTCCGACAATGAATTTTTTGCTGATAATCCGTTCGATATCTCTCATCTTTCCTTTTTCACGAAGATTGATGATGGCTATGGAAGTTCCTGTCTTTCCGGCACGTCCTGTACGTCCGCTGCGATGTGTATAACTCTCTGTATCGTCTGGTAATCCGTAATTGATAACATGTGTCAGATCGTCTACATCAAGTCCGCGGGCAGCCACGTCAGTTGCCACGAGCAGTTGCAAATTGCGGATGCGGAATTTCTGCATAACAGCATCCCGTTGTGCTTGAGAAAGTTCACCATGCAAAGAATCGGCATTGTAGCCTTCTTGCATTAATTTGTCGGCAATTTCTTGAGTTTCTTTACGGGTACGGCAGAAAATAATACCGTATATTTGTGGGTAGTAATCGACGATACGCTTTAAAGCTTCGTATTTGTCCTTAGCCTGTACGGTATAAACAACGTGTTTAACGTTGTTGGTGCTTTCATTCTTGCGGCCAATAGTGATTTCTTTCGCATTGCGTAGGTAATTTTTGGAAATGCGTGCGATTTCCGGACTCATTGTTGCGGAAAACAATAGGGTGTTGCGCTCCTGCGGTACATCAGCCAGAATGGCGTTGATGCTTTCTGTGAATCCCATATTAAGCATTTCGTCGGCTTCATCCATTACCACATTGTGGATGGTAGATAGAGATACGGTTTTGCGCTCCATCAGGTCCAGCAGGCGTCCGGGGGTAGCTACAATGATGTGTACCCCTCGTTTGAGGCTGCGTATCTGGCTGTCAATGGAAGAACCACCATATACAGGTAATACTTTTAGTCCGTCAATATATTTGGAATAGTCATTCAAATCTCCTGCTATCTGGAGACAAAGCTCGCGGGTAGGGCAGAGGATAAGCGATTGTGGAATTCTGTTTTTTACGTCAATCTGTTGGAGCAAGGGCAAACCGAATGCGGCTGTTTTACCTGTTCCTGTCTGTGCAAGAGCTACTACATCATTATTTTCTCCTAAAAGGTACGGAATCACTTCTTCTTGTACCGGCATGGGATTCTCGTATCCCATTTCTTCAATTGCTCTACGTATCTCCGGAGAAACGCCAAGCTCTTCAAATGTCTTCATTAAATCTCTGTATATCTTTTATTTCGGCTGCAAAGATAGTTAATTTAGTTGATAATGAATGATTGATAGTAGATAATTATTATAGACGCCACCCTATTTTATCACTTATCAACTATTAATTATCAGTTAATAAGATGCTGCGTAACTGTTCAATTTCTTCTGCAGAAAGTCCGATTCCCTTTTTCAGATAGGTCTGTACGCTCCCGTATTCAGCCTCAATCTGTTCTTTGGCAGCGTTCAGGAAATCTTCTTTTGCAGAGTAGATGGTTGTAATGGCTTCTTGCGAATTGACCGATAACTTATATGCATATTGAGAAGCTTTGGGAATATTAAAATAGTCATTACTCAAACGATAGTCTTCCATAATGACGTCTTCGTTGACTCCAAGAGCGGCAAGCAATAAGGCGGAAACGACCCCTGTACGCCCTTTCCCGGATGTACAATGAATCACAACCGGATAATGAGTACGGTCGAGAAGGACGGTGAACAGCTTTTTGAATTCCTTTTGGTAGTTTATAACTAATTCCCGATTCATTTGTTCTACCAAACGATAAATAGTGTCACTTTTTATCTTCTCTTCCTGAATTCCTTGCAGAATTTCTTCCATGTTCCCTGTGAGAATAGGGATATGTATGATATTAAATTCATCATCATGCAATTGCGGGTAGTTGTGGCGTTCATTTTCAGAACGTAAGTCTATGATTGTCCGTATCCCCATATTCTTAAGTTCCTGGCGTGAGCAGGGAGGAATGCTGTCTATTTGTGCGGAACGGTATATCATTCCCCAGCGAAGAGATTTGCCAGTACCGGCAGATTCATATCCTCCTAAATCACGGAAATTCTGTATGCCGGGGATATTAATGTTGCGGGTAGCCACTTTGATTCGGTATTTGTTATTAAATACCATCAAGTAGTAATAGCGTTGGGACGGATCATTGGTTACGATGGTCATTTTACCACTGGAAATGTTGGCTATTGCAATGGGAGAATTTTCCGGAATAGTTTCAGGAGAAGTGGAAGTGTATACTTTTACCTGCCCTTTTAATATTGGTGCTGTTTCCCATTTGATAATACAGTTTCCTACGTTGTTTTCTTCACATACCACAGATATAGCAGGTGATGTGCCGGAACATGATGGGAGCACTAATAAAACAGTAAGCCAGCTTAACAGGTTTTTATACATAGTTTCTTTGCCTTGAATCGTATACTGCAAAGATAAGAATTACCCGAAGATGTGGTAATTCCTTTGCGATAATTAGCCAAAGTTAATAGTAATTTACGTGTTAAAAAAGGGCACATCTTCTGATGGAAGAGTGCCCTGAATGAAAAATTGTATAAATCAGCTTTATTAGATGCTGTTCAATAAATCAGTTTTTCCTTCATTTATTAACTTTAAAATTAGTTCGCCGAACAAGGTATTTTGCCATGCAAACCAAGCACGGGTGAAGTTATTGGGATCATCTTTGTGAAAAGATTCATGCATAAAGCCTGTCCCTGCGTCTGTGTTGATTAGCATTTTTACACACTCCTTGATCTCCTGGTCGTCCTGACTGGTAAATGCTTTCATCATGATACTCATAGGCCATACCATGTCATAGCCGATGTGAGGACCACCAATTCCTTCTCCTGCTTTTCCTTTGAAGAAATAAGGATTATCCTTGCTCCATACAAAACGGCGTGTATTCTGATAGATAGGATCGTTAATATCTACATCGCCAAGATAAGGCATTGCCAATAAACTTGGTACATTAGCATCATCCATTAAAAAATGATTTCCGAAACCATCTACCTCAAAAGCATAAATTGTACCATATTTAGGGTGATTGTAAGTTGCATATTTTTTTAGTGCAGTCTCTACTTCTTTTGCCAGATCTGTACATTGTTTTGCCATTTCTGCATTTTGATTTACAGTATTCAGAATTTCAGCAGCTTTCTTTAACGAAGAAACAGCAAAGAAATTAGACGGCACGAGAAATTGCAAGGTTGTAGCATCGTCAGATGGACGGAAGGCTGAAACAATTAGTCCGACAGGATTCACAGGAGCACCTAAACCGTTGTTGTTTAATGTATCGAGTGCACGTTCCGTTTTGCGTTGAAATTTATAAGGTCCTACTCCCTCCTTACGTTGTTGCTCCTTAAAAGTAGACAGGATGTTGGTGATGGCTTGTATCCATTCACTATCAAAAATACTGGCATCACCGGTCTCTTTCCAATATTGGTAGGCCAGACGTAGTGGGTAACATAGAGAATCTATTTCCCATTTTCTTTCATGTAATTCAGGTTTCATGTCGGTCAGGTCGGACATCCATTCTCCTCCCACAGCTCCGTCATTGAAAGCATTGGCGTACGGATCAATATTAATACATTTAAATTGTCTGCGGATCACTCCTTCGAGCATTTTCTTCAATTCCGGATCTTTACTGGCCAGTTGTATATAAGGCCAAACCTGTGCTCCGGAGTCACGTAGCCACATGGCATGAATATCACCTGTATAAACAAAAGTATCAGGTTTGCCATTTGTTGTGCGATAATGGACTGTCGTTTCGAGGGTATTTGGAAAACAATTCTCGAACATCCATGCCAATTTTTGATTAGTAAGTAACTTTTTCACCCTGATGATTTCTGCTTCCACGGCTTTTGATGTAAAAAGACGCTTGTTTACGGGTGGACGATTACTTTTATAAGCGGCAATTTCAGCTGCTTGATTAACCACATTGGTATGATCCTTAGCTAGGATAAGTTCTGTAGCTTTAGCATGGCCTCCCATTAATAGGGTAGTTGTGATAATGCATATTCCGATGTTTCTTTTCTTCATATCTCTATTGTTTTAAGAGGGTTATTAAAAGTGATTATTGCAAATCGATTCCGCCTAGTCTTCCATACATTTCTATGAAAGCAGCTTGTGTCAAGAGCCATTTTTTCTCGTTTTTATCCGTGCCACTCCAATCTGTATGGAACAGTCCCCGTTCATCTCTGGCATGATGCCATGCGTAATCAAGACTTTTCTGGAAATCGGTTAGATAGGTCTTGTTATGGTCTATTTGATAAAGTTCAATAAAGCCTCTAAGCATAACTGCTGTGAACCAGATATTTCCTTTTTTCAGTAATTGAAATGTTTGCCCGTTTGGAGAGGTAAAATGAGTGAAAAAGTGTTTATGACATGCTTCTGCTATATTTTGAGCATCTTCCAGATAATTTCTCTGTTTTGTAATTTGGTAGAGTAGGGCAGCTGCTTGCATCATTTGCCCGCTGTTGTAGGCAAATTTGGCACGACCGATTTTCTTATTGAGTGCGATGTTGTCAAAGTATAGATGATCCTTTGGATCTTCCAGGTTCTTTTTAGTCCACTCGTATAAGTCTTTTCCTTGTTTTAAATAGGCGTCATCTTGAGTAGCCTGAAATAGCTTGAGAGCGAATACGGCTCCCGGCGCATTAGAACAAGTATTTTTAGATTCCTTCTTTTGTTCGCACCAGTAGATTCCTCCGCCAAGTACGTCATCTTTACCACTAAGGATAAACTTCCATATTAGTTTAGCTTTCTCCAGATAAGCTTGTTTTCCTGTCATACGATAAGAATCGGTAAAATCGATACCTAACCAGACGTTGTCATCATAAAAACGATCGGAGAGAGGTTGACTGCTGATATAAGATGAGTAAGCGAATGGTTCTCTTCGTGTGTCGAAGTATTCTTCCAATCCTGGTAGTACTTTGTTTTCCAGAAGCTTTTTATACTTCTTATTTCCAGTGCTCTCCAGTAATGCATTTACTGCAGAGAATGTGCCCGAATACGGCCAAAGGTAGGAATATTCATTGCGTCTTTTTGCTTGTTCTTCTGATGCCAGATAAGTTGCCTTATTGTCTTGGTTAAAAGGATAGTTCTCACGTAACAGACACGTGTTGGGTGCTGCATAGTTTTGGTAAAGAGCATCTAGGGTCTGCTGTGCTCTTTCTACGTCGGGACTGGCATTCGATAAAGTTAATGCACAAATAATATTCACTAATAAGTAATGCATGATTTTATTATTTTATAAATGATTATTGCATAAAAATATTTACTTGCTTCCACTTGTCTTCAGTATCATTCGCTACTTCTGCTCCTGGTGTGGAACGTCCTTCCTTTACATACTTTCTGATGAGTCGTGTCATTTCTTTTACTTCCTGTTCATAGCGGTTATCATGGATAATATTTTCTTTCTCTGATGGGTCTTTTTCAAGATCAAATAGCTGCATTGGAGGTAGTTGGGCCAAATCAGCAGGCTTATTGGGATATCCCCATCCGCCTGAACCTCCATTAAAAACTAGTTTAAGTTGTGGTGTGCGTAGAGACAAATATCCTTTCCCTGATTCATAAATAAGGTCCTTTCGGGTAGAAGTCCCTTCTTTACTTAATATAGGCCACATACTGTAACTATCTACAGCCTCTTCAGTTTTTAGTTTATGATTGACCATTTGTGCAAAGGTCGCATAGAAATCGGTAAGAGAAACAAGGGAATTACTTATTTTATTCGAGAACTTCCCTTTCCAAGATACTATTAGAGGAATTCTGTGTCCTCCTTCGTAAATATCTGTTTTATATCCTCTGTAAATATAACTGGGAAAATGACCTTGCTTTTCCATTTCTTTTACGCCGATATAAGGAGCACAGCCATTATCAGAAGTAAAAATAATGATAGTATTATCCAATTGGTTATTTTTCTTCAATGTTTCCACGATTTGTTGTACCATATCATCTATCATGACTACAAAATCTCCGTAGGCTCCTATTGTTGTTTTACCTTTATATTTGTCTGACGGCAACACTGGTGTGTGTGGTGCTGTAATAGGCAAATATAGGAAGAATGGTTTTTTACTGTTACGCTGTTTGTCAATATAGTCTATACTATGACGTATTATGTTTGGTAGACAATCCTGTGGATCAAAGCCGGCTCCTGCCACTCCTCCGTGCATTAAACCGAGTCCCTTCTGCGGTTCAATGATATGGTCGGGAAGAGCAGTTACTTTATTGTTTTCTACATAAACATAAGGAGCTATGTCAAGAGAAGAAGGTATACCATAAAAATAGTCGAATCCTCGGTCTGTGGGACCATTTTTTATAGGTAATGAAAAGTCTACATCTTTCTTATTTTTCGCATTTTGAGGATATCCCCAATCCCAGCCTAAATGCCATTTTCCAATACAGGCGGTATTGTAGCCATTTTCAGAAAACATTTGGGCGATTGTCCGACGGTCGGGTGTAATCATAGCAGGCGAGTAACCGTCGAGTACACCTTCTTTTAATTTTGTTCGCCAAGGGTATCTTCCGGTGAGAATGGAATATCGTGACGGTGTTGACAAGGCGGAAGAGGAGTGGGCATCCGTAAAAGTAATCCCATCTTGAGTTAGATTATCAATGTTAGGAGTAGGAATCTTAGATTCTGGATTGAACGCTGAGATGTCTCCATATCCTAAATCGTCCGCCAATATAAATATTACATTGGGAGATTGTGCTCTTACGGCTGCTGTCGCAAGTAATGCGGATGAAAGGGTGATTAGTTTATGCATGTTTTTTTAATATGAGTGTAATATTTGCTCTAGACTTATGTTTTTAGGGGTTTGTAATAAAGGAAATTCTGGTAGTATACACATGGGTATTGCAGGATCTCCTACTTTCCAAGCTGGTATATTTGCAAAGAGTCTTTCTAGTTTTCTTCTTGATTTTTCAGCTTCGGCATTTCCTTTACCCTTTGCAATAGGATTCGTTTCTTTAGGATCCTTTATTGTATCGTAAAAATTACCATCGGAATAGAGCTTATATCGCATGTCTCTAAAAAATTGTTTTGCATTTTTACTCGCGGACGCGTTAAATCTTGAATCATAATGACAGAATACCCATTCGCGAGACTTACCTTTTTCTCCCTTTATTTGAGGTAAAAAGCTTTGTCCATCTATATCCCATTGTTTAGGCACTTTAATATTCATAGCTTCTGCAAAAGTAGGCATAAAATCGGTGAAATCTATCATATCTGCACATTCATGCTTTGTATTGTTATTTTTTCCCCAATAAACTATCATAGGTACACGTACTCCAGTATCAATTGTTAGCCCCTTCCCACCCCTTACTATTGTTCCATCTTTCATGGTTGTTCTTATGTTACGGTTTGTTCCGTTATCTCCAATAAAAATGATAATGGTATTGTTCAATAAGTTTAAATTTTCTAACTTGTTGAATATCACGTTTATGTTTTTATCCACATGTTCTACCATCTTTGTGAAATTGGCGGTATTGCGTACTTCACGCATGGAGGGATCTTTCCATACATCACTTTGAGGAGTGGGGTAAAATGGATCATGCACTAATACCATAGGATAATATATGAAAAAGGGCTTAGTTTTGTTCTCTTCAATAAAATCAATCACATATTGAGTGAATATATCCGGTCCATATTCATTGTTTGAGTAAAGCTTTATATTTCCATCTTGTTCTATTAGTGGAGCGGCATATCTTTCTTTTATCATCCTGTCATAGCTTAACTGCCAAAGGCAATAGTGGTCGAAACCAAAATGATTAGGCAGATTTCTGTTTCTGCCTAATTGCCATTTGCCAGCTATCATAGTGGTATATCCGGCGTCCTTTGCTAAATGGGCAAAAGTTTTCTCCTTTTGATTTAAGTGCCCAAAGCAGGAGTAATTTTTATTATTGTATTTACCTGTCATTAGTTGTACGCGCGATGGTGTGCTTAAGGGTTGAGAGAAACAGTTGTCGAATCTCACTCCTATTTCTGAAAGTTTGTCAAGGTTTGGTGTTTGATAGGTACTGCCATAACATCCTAAACATTCACGTCCCATATCATCAGCTAAGATCAACACAATATTAGGCTGTTTGTTAGCTGTTTGGGCCATCAAAACGGAGGGAATTATAGCGAGACATTCCCATAAGAAGCTATTAATGACTTTCATTTGTTGATAGTTTTAGATGTTTATATTCTAACTTCTAGGTTTTGTTTATTGCATGAATATTTCGATTTGCTTCCAGCTATTACCAGTATCATTCGCACTCCTCTTTCCTGGGGTAGAACGTCCTTCTTCCACATACTTTTTGATCATCTGTGTCATTTTATCCACATCTTTTTTGTAGCGTTTGTTACTGATGATATTCTTCTTCTCCGAAGGGTCTTCTTTAAGGTTAAAGAGTTGCATGCTGGGTAGTTTGGCTAGATCAGCAGGTTTATTAGGGTATCCCCATCCTCCTGAACCACCGTGGAATACTAATTTTAGCTGAGGCGTACGTAGAGATAGATAACCTTTTCCCGATTCATAGATAAGATCTTTTCGGGCAGAATTTCCCTTTTTGCTTAGTATAGGCCATATACTATAACTGTCCACCGCTTCTTCATCTTTCAATTGGTAGTTCACCATTTGGGCAAAGGTGGCATAGAAGTCGGTGAGTGATACCAATGAACTGTTGGTTTCGTTCGTATATTTTCCTTGCCAGGAAACGATGAGTGGAATACGGTGCCCACCTTCATAAATGTCGTTTTTATAACCTCTGTAGATGTAACTTGGGTGATGCCCTTTATTTTCCATTTCTTCTACACCTATGTATGGAGCGCATCCGTTATCTGAAGTGAAAATAATGATGGTATTCTCTAGTTGATTGTTTTTCTTCAATGTTTCTACGATTTGCTGTACCATGTCGTCTATCATAACTACGAAATCTCCATAATCTCCTATGATTGTCTGACCTTGATATTTTTTTGCCGGCAATACGGGAGTATGCGGTGCTGTGATAGGAAGATATAGGAAGAACGGCTTTTTACTGTCACGCTGTTTATTAATGTAGTCTATACCATGACGTATAATATTGGGTAGGCAGTCTTGTGGCTCAAAATCGGCACCTGCGACTCCATTACGTATCAGTTTGATTCCCTTTTGCGGACCAATGGTGTGATTGGGAAGAGCTGTCACTTTATCGTTTTCTACATAAACGTGTGGAGCTGTTCCGAGTGAAGCAGGTATGCCGTAAAAATAATCGAATCCTCTGTCCGTAGGACCATTCTTGATAGGGAGTGAGAAATCCACATCCTGTTTGTTTTTGGCATTTTGAGGATATGCCCAATCCCAGCCAAGATGCCATTTTCCGATACAAGCAGTGTTGTAGCCGTTCTCAGAAAACATTTGGGCGATTGTACGGCGGTCGGGAGTAATCATGGCTGGAGAGAATCCATTCAATACTCCACTTTTCATAGTTGTTCTCCAAGGATACCTTCCAGTGATAATGGAATAGCGTGAAGGAGTAGAGAGCGCGGAAGATGAATGGGCATCCGTAAAGGAAATTCCGGAGTGTGTCAAATTATCAATGTTTGGGGTGTGGATTTTGGATTCCGGATTGAATGCTGAAATATCTCCATAGCCTAAATCGTCTGCTAATATGAATATCACATTGGGCGATTGTGCCTTTACGGCAGTTGCTGTAAGGAGTACAGATGAGATTGTTATTAGTTTGTTCATCACCTTTGTTAAATCTTTTGTGAGTTTTATTTTCTTTTCAATCGGTCAACGTGAGCTCAATGAACTTTCAGAATGATACAATATGAAAAATCATTGAGCTCACGTTTGCTATTTATTCTTGTACTATGACATTTATAGGACAAGTGAATCCATTTTCAAATTTTGGGTATGCCGTACCCGAATTAGGCAGTGACTCGAATATGAAAGTGAATGTTCCCGCTTTATTCAATAAGGTACCTGCATCCGCATTGAAATCGACATACGATATGAAATACTTTTCATTTAGTTTTGAATCTTCAAAGAAATGAACGATCTCATTACTCTTCTTGTTGGCTGTTCCAGCTCCAATTTTGGACTTGTCACCGGCTACCTTTACAACATCTGGTGTGTAGAATCCTCTGAACCAATTGTTTTTGTTATCATCATGTGCTTTGAAGTTATAACCTGTTGGTACTGTAGCCCCTTCTGATTTGTATGTTGCAAACCAAATGCGCATAGCAGTATTACCTCCAAGTGCCTCCCCTTTGGTCAGTATTTTCGTTTGCTGGTTACTTTTCTGTACCAATTCGCCTCGTATTGCTTTTACGGGATTGCTTTCTGTAGGTTCCCAATCTTCATTGAAAGTCGGTACATCAGGAGTATCGGTAGTAAGGTTGGGGTTGACTATAAATCCGGATACTGGATTTTCTGTAATTGTAAATTCAAAGGGTACCCATCCTGTTTCTCCTGTGACAGGATGTTTGGGAAAATACTGTATGATGTCATTACCGGCATCTGTATTTGTATACTTGATGTATATCTTATAGTTACCTGGTTTTTCGATATAAGATTTGGGCGTTGAAGCACTGATAGTCCAAGATGCGGATGACATGGGACGTGTGCGGTTTCCGCCATAGAGTATATCAGGAGTGTTTTCGTCCCACATGCCTACAGATATTGGTTTTGAATTTGTTCCATGAAAGAATATATCATTTTCTCCCCAAACGTGACTTAGAGTACCGTCTTTTAATGTAAAAGCCTCGGGGTATTGTTCCATATTTTCTGGGGTGGGAGTAAATAAGGTAAGCGCTTTTACACCATTATCTTCGGTAAAGCTGGGACGAATGGCATTATTGGCAATCATAATGGAATTGTAACGTAGATTAGCAACGCAGTTGTATGTAAGTCCTGCAGTTTTGATTTCTGTGGAGGGACTGGACATTCGGGCATACCAAAATATTTGTTCGTTTTGTGCTCCGGTTATTGGAGCAGATTGATTTACCCAGTTAATTTCTCCACCAAGAAGAACAAAAGGTTTTTCACTGGTAGGAATGAATTCGCGTGCAGGACGTTGAGTGCCCTCAGCCCAAATCGGAATCGTTTTAGTGATGGTAGTACCAATTTTTTCTCCATTTTCAAAAATGTCAAATGAGATGGGTACCGATCCGTCTTGTGTTGGGGTTCCGCTTATCGGGAAATAAGCATATTGTTTGTCTCCCTGAAAGGAGAGTTGTACTTCTCCGTCTTCTATTTTCAATCCGGTTTCGGATGACCGGTCAACAAACTTGACGAGTAGTTTCCGGCCAAAACCATTGACGAACGGAATCCCCAAGCGGTCACCGGGTTCATTTTCATCACCGACAAAAGCGGGAGTACCTTTAGCAAGGAATCCATCTACATAAATGGTTGATTCTTGTACGTTCAACCCTTTTTCTTGTATAATATATTCCATTCCGGGGTGTTCGCAGGAACAGAACAGACCTGAAATAAACAATATGGATAGTAATGTGGTAATCTTATTCATAATCATGTTTCCTTTCGTTTATATAACATTTGTCATCTTGCACCATAATTCTGTGTCAGTTTGGGATTGGAACGTATTTCCTGTGACGGAATTGGGAATAAGGTACAGTATTGATCAATCTCAAATTTTTCACTCTTCATATAGTAGTTGTTTACATTAGGAGAACTGTTGGAAGTATAGGCATTATAGAAATTGGTGAAGTGTTGATTCATTACTTCTACAGCTTTTCCTGAACGAACGAGGTCAAACCAGCGGTGACCTTCGAAAGCCAACTCCAATGCCCGTTCGTCATAGATTGCTTGATAAACTTTTTCTGGAGTATCTAAGACCCATTCTTTATTAGGGTCTCCGGACGCAAGATACGGAACAATGCCGGCTCTTTCCCGTACAAGGTTGATTGTTTTATTTAAAACGCTTTGTGACAGGATCCCGTCACTGATATGCGCTTCTGCTTCTGCCAATAACAGCAGTATGTCTGCAAAACGGAGGATATACCAATTGTCATCAGAATCATTTACTTTATACTCTGATGAGCTCATGTATTTGCCGCACATCCACTGGTTATCTGCATTAAAGCCTTTTACAGAAGCCCGGAAAGAGGTACCGGTATAAGGGTCGTAAGGATATGCAACGTCTTGCGGATAATCTTTGTTCTCATTAACCGGGAGATAAGAAATGCCGTCCGTATCTAATTTGATATTACCGTTGCTAATGCGTGTATCGGTGTAGATAATATCATCAAATTTTCGTACTTCATATTGATAATCGGGATACATAGAATCCCATTTTTTTGCCATATCCATAAAATATCCGGTCGGTGAGCATGCACCGTTTCCTTGATTTGAAATGGGAGACGGGATATATCCGTTTGAATTGGCTTTATTACGAGGTGCATAAGAAGCAGGTGAGAAAAGAGTATAGAACGGACTTCCCAATCCTTCCACTTGACCGGTTTTGTATTCCACTTCCCATATGGACTCGCATGAATGTTTGTTGGTGGATTTGAACAATTCGCTGAAATTCGGATATAATTCATATCCTCCATTGTTTATCACATCTTCCAGATAATACTTGGCAGCTTCATATTGCGTAGTGGTTGTTTCCGGATAAAATACGGTAATATTCGGATTAATGGATATATCTTTCCATGTTTCTACATCGGGGTAAGCGGCTTCCGTGATGTCGTTTGGCATAGATAGGAGTACTTTTCCCAGTAAGGCTTCTGCCACATATTTGTCAACTCTTCCTGTCGGAGTTTTTTCTCCGCTGTTTGTCGATCTATAGAGGTTGTTCGATTCGATGGCAGAAGTCAGATCGGTGAGAATCTGTATATAGACCTCTTCTGCAGATGCACGCAGATGACCTCTGGAATCGGTGTATTCTTGTGGAATATCCATGATGATGGGTACTCCACCGTAAGCGCGAACTAAGTTGAAATAGAAAAGGGCACGTAGTACTTCGGCCTCTGCAATGTATTTTTGAACGGTTTCATCATTCCCGAAGAGTTCTTTCCCTTTTTCGATGACTGTATTGGCTCTTATGATTCCTTTGTAGTGATGAGCCCAATAGTTTTGGTTTCCACTATTGTTGGCAGATATGGTAAATTTTTCAATTTCATGTCGGAAAGTATTGGCATAGTAATTAGTTTGATTTGGAAATGCAACATCCGAACGCACATCACCGAAAAGATAGATGCTGGCCGAATACAGCCCGTTATCTCTCAATGAAGAGTAAGTTGAGTACAATGCCGAACGTATATCATCAGGTGACTTGTAGAAATTTTTACCCGTTAAAGTGGTTTCCGGCTCGATATCTAGAAAACCGGTACAACCGGACATGCAGGTGGCGATCAATGCCACTGTAAATATATTCTTCAGATTCTTCATATTCTTTTTCATGCTTTAGATTTATAATGTAGCTTTCAGCCCTATGGTGAAATTTCTAGATAAAGGATATCCGGTACGGTCGATGCCCGGTGCGGTAGCCGAACGGAATGTGTTGGCTTCAGGGTTCATACCGGTATATTTAGTGAAAGTATGCAAGTTGTCAATATTGAAACTTAGTACTAATCCGTTCAGAAAGGTTTTTCGGAGCATTTTCTTGTCGAATGTGTATGAAAGCTGGATGTTACGGATGGACAGATAAGAACCGTCTTCGAGATATCGGTTGGTAAATTTACTCATTTCCGTGGTTGGACGTACATCATTGGAGGTGTAAGTACGGTCTGCTAAGCCGTTACCCGGCGATTCGGGCGAACGCCATCTATCTACTACTTTGATGGAAAGGTTGTTATTGTTGTTTCCGCGCAGTGTCTCACGTAATGTATAGTTGTAAATCTGATTTCCGTATTGTCCGTTCAACTGAAAACTAAATGAAAAGTTTCTGTATGAGAATGTGTTGACCATACCGGCATTGAAACGCGGGTAAGGATTTCCTATAATAGTACGGTCATTGTCATCATAAAGTCCGTCGCCGTTGAGATCGTACCATTTACAGTCTCCCGGCCGAACGTTCGGGTCGAAAGCCAGTCCTGAATAAGGGTCATTCCGCAATGCTTGAATTTCTTCCATTGACTGATAAATGCCGCCGAATACATTTCCGTAGAACATACCTATCGGATAGCCTACTTTAGTGATGTTTGATTCTGCCACTCCATCAGTGATGGCTTCAGAATCGAGTCCTAGTGCCAATACTTTGTTCCGGTTGGCGGAGATGTTGAACGTAGTTGTCCATTTGAATTTGCCGGTCAGGTTGCGGGATACAATATTGAACTCGATACCTTTGTTTTCAACGGAACCGACGTTTTGTAACATGCGTGAAACTCCTAAAGTGCTTGGAACGATTGTATTCAGAAGCATATCGGAAGTGATAGACTTGTACAAATCAAGTTGCATGAATATTCGGTTGTGGAAAAGTCCTATGTCTACACCTAAATTAGTCTGTTTGGACACTTCCCATTTCAAGTCCGGATTCGCAATGTTTGACGGAGCCCAACCACTTACGACAGAACCATCGACTATATACGATTGCTGTGACATTTTGGTCTCATAGTTGTAGTCTCCGATAGCATTGTTGCCAGACAGACCAAAACTACCTCGTAATTTCAGTTCACTAAGTACTTTCTTGAGTGGCTTCATGAATTTCTCTTCCGTCATGGCCCATCCTGCGGAAATGGAGGGGAAATAACCGTATTTGTTGTTCTTTCCAAAACGACTTGAACCATCTGCACGAAATACTCCCTGAATCATATATTTTCTTTTGTAGTCGTAGGTCAGTCGGGCTATATAGGATAGCATACGATCTTCAGTCTTATCATAAGAACCTCCGTTGACTACACCTCCGTTGATGGAAGGGAGAGATTCTGTTGCAAAATGGTAGGCGGACGTGTAAAGCTTGTTGAGTTGGTTACTTTGTATAGTGACACCTCCTACAGCACTGATGTTATGATCTCCGAATTCTTTCTGATAGGTCAGTATATTTTCGTTAATCCACATGAGTTTGCGAGTCATAGTGGTGGAAGCCTCAGAGTCGGTACGGTTTTTGCCAATGGAAGCTGGGTACCATATTGAGTTCTCGGATGACATGAAATCAATGGCCAATGACGGTTTAAACGTCAACCCTTTAGCCAATTTCAATTCGAAGTTAAGCCCACCGATAATACGATTCTGACTCGTCTCGTTTTTGTATTCGTGAGCGATTCTGACTGGATTGTCTTGATTGTCGGCCAATGGCGAATCGGAAAGCGTTGGGAAGGCACCGGTTTCGGGGTCTCTTGAATCGGCTATGTTAGTTGGGGCCAAGTTGTACTCTAATGTAGAGAAATAATCTCCATTAGGAAGTTTGACCGGGAAAAAGGGATACATGGAGATTGCAGTTCGGATTACGCTGTTTGATCCTTCTCCACCTTCTCTTGTTCTTTTCTGATTGATAAATGTAGGAGCAAAGTTGACAGTTACTTTTGCCCACTTATTTAATTCGATGTCGAAGTTGGAACGGAAAGCGAATCGCTTCATTCCGGTACATATCAGGATCCCTTCTTGGTCGAAATATTCGCCTGAGATTCGGTAACGCATATTTTTACCTCCTCCTGCGATAGACAGATTGTATTTCTGCTGAATGGCATTCTGGAAGATGGCATCTTGCCAGTCAGTGTTGAGATTCTCGTCGAAAGGGAAATAGTCCTGATTTTGGTTTGTCGTGTAACGAAATCTTTCATTCAGATTCTTATCCTTATAATATTCCAATAATTGGGCCGTATTCATTAATTCGAATTTATGTTGTATTTGTGCTATGGTGGTTGAAGCATTGATGGTTACTGTCGGTTTGGTACTTTCACCGCGCTTGGTAGTGATAAGTATTACACCATTGGCACCACGTGAGCCATATACGGCAGTTGAAGCGGCATCTTTCAGAATCTGAATATTGGCTACGTCATCAGGATTGACAACAGACAGGCCGCCTTCCATCGGTATTCCGTCGACAATATATAAAGGTTCCGAGCCTGCAGTAACGGTACCGATACCGCGGACTTCTACATTGATATCACCACCAGGAGTCGCGTCGGAAGTCTGTATACGAACTCCGGGGACTAAACCTGAGATGGTTTGTTCGATAGAAGAGCCTACATATCCAGATAATTCTTCGGATTTGATGGAAGTCATGGCAGATGTTATCGTTCTCTTTGTTTGGGTTCCATAGCCGATAACTACGGTTTCATCCAACATATAGCCATCTTCAATCATGACTACTTTAATAAGCTTTTTGGGGTCTTTGATTGTGATCTCCTGTTTCTGAAACCCGATGAACGAAAATTCAAGAACTGGATTCTTACCTTTTGTTTGAATCTTGAAAGTTCCATCGATAGTGGTGGTTGTTCCATAATTGGAGTTTTGGCAAAGGACATTCACACCTGGTATGGGTTGTCCTTGCTCGTCAACAACGGCTGTCTCTTATACACATCTGACGCTGCCGACGACTTAATAGGTGTAGA
>ERZ1090867.440-NODE-441-length-17572-cov-15.824057_pt1 | contig 17572 bp, 17 predicted proteins | sample MGYA00478476_ERZ1090867 | MGnify/ENA primary metagenome ERZ1090867 (study PRJEB33644, sample SAMEA5815742) | chicken gut metagenome | biome: Chicken; feature: Gastrointestinal Tract; material: Caecum | place: Ireland | collected 2019-01-01 | study: A study of the... | reverse complement strand
GCACGCGGGTGGGGGAAACCAACGAAGAGCTGATGCATGCCCGCGACACCAAAGAAGTGCGGGAAAATCAGTAATTTCCCCCCTTTTGCGCTTTTTACAACAAAGAAAGGAGGCCGGCTCCCTTGTGGGAGCCAGCCTCCTGTTTTTTGTATTTACTGCTGTTCAGCGCGCTTCTTGGCGATGGCAGCCAGCGCATCTTTGCGGGACAGGTTGATGCGGCCCTGCTGGTCGATATCGGTGACCATGACGAAGATGGGATCACCCACGGCAACCACATCCTCCACGTGCTCCACGCGGTGATCGTCCAGCTTGGAAATATGGACCAGGCCTTCCTTACCCGGCGCGATCTCGACGAAAGCACCGAAGTTCATCAGACGGGTCACGCGGCCTTTGTAGATGGCACCGATCTCGGGATCTTCCACAATGGTCTTGATGGTGGAGATAGCGCGCTTGGCGTCCTCCTGATCCACCGCAGAGATAAAGACGTGACCGTCCTCCTCAATATCGATCTTGCAGTTGAAGTTGGCGCACATTTCCTGAATGACCTTGCCGCCCTTGCCGATGACGTCTTTGATCTTATCCACAGGAATCATCATGCTGAACATCTTGGGCGCATACTTGGACAGTTCGGCGCGAGGCTCGGCGATGACCGGCTTGATGATCTGATCCAGGATATACAAGCGGCCCTTGCGGCACTTCTCCAATGCTTCCTCCACGATCTCGTAGGTCAGACCGTCCACCTTAATATCCATCTGGATGGCGGTGATGCCGCGGCGGGTACCGCCTACCTTGAAGTCCATATCGCCGTGGAAGTCTTCCACGCCCTGGATGTCCAGCATGGTCATCCAGCGGCCGCCCTGCAGGGGGTCGCCGTCGGTGATCAGACCGCAGGAGATACCAGCCACAGGCGCCTTGATGGGCACGCCGGCATCCATCAGAGCCAGGGTGGAACCGCAGATGGAAGCCTGGGAGGTGGAACCGTTGGAGGACAGCACCTCGGAAACACAGCGGATGGTGTAGGGGAATTCCGCCTGATCGGGCAGGACCGGGACCAGCGCACGCTCCGCCAGGTTGCCGTGACCGATCTCACGACGGCCGGGGCTGCGGGGAGCACGGGCCTCACCCACAGAGTACGGCGGGAAGTTGTAGTGATGGATATAACGCTTGTACTGGGTGTCGGACAAATCGTCCATCAGCTGGGCATCCTTGGTGGAGCCCAGGGTGCAGATGGTAAGCACCTGGGTCTGACCACGGGTGAACATACCGGAACCGTGCACGCGGGGCAGCAAGCCCACTTCCGCAGCCAGAGGACGGATCTCGTTGATGCCGCGGCCATCCACGCGCTTGCCGTCTTCCAGCAGCCAGGTACGCACAACCTTCTTCTGCAGCTTGTAGCTGATGAGGTCGATGTCGGCGGCGGTCAGTTCAGGATGTTCGGCAGCGATGGCGTCCATAATGGGCAGCAGCGCAGCGTCACGCACATTCTTGTCGTCGGTGTCCATGGCAGCCTTGACTTCGTCCAGGTGCTTGGCGTAGACGTCCGCCAGCAGGGCGTGATCCAGTTCCACGGGGGTGAAGGTCTTTTTGGGCTTGCCGATCTCCGCCACAATGCTGTTGATGAAAGCCAGCATCTTCTTGATCTCGGCATGGCCGGCCTTGATGGCGGCCATCATGGTTTCCTCGTCCACTTCGTTGGCGCCGGCCTCGATCATGACGATCTTTTCCTGGCTGGCGGCCAGCGTCAGGGACAGGTCACTGCGCTCGCGCTGTTCCTTGGTGGGGTTGAGCACGATCTCACCGTCCACCAGGCCGACAAACACACCGGCAATGGGGCCATTCCAGGGAATGTCGGACATGGCGATGGCCAGGGAGGCGCCGTTCATGCCGGTGATCTCGGCCGAGTTATCGGGATCGAGGCTCATCACGGTCATGGTGACGCAGACATCGTTGCGCATATCCTTGGGGAACAGCGGACGGATGGGACGGTCCACCACACGGGAGGACAGAATGGCGTGCTCGCCGGGGCGGCCTTCCCGGCGCATGAAGCTGCCGGGGATGCGGCCGGCGGCGTAGAGTTTTTCCTCAAACTCCACGCTCAGGGGGAAGAAATCCACACCCTCCCGGGGTTTCTCGCTCATCGTGACGTTGCACAGCACGCAGGTATCGCCGTAGCGGACCATGGCGCTGCCGTTGGACAGACCGCACATTTTGCCGGTTTCGACCACAAAGGGACGGCCAGCGAAGGTCGTTTCAAATTTGCGATAGTGGGGGAATGTTTCCAGCCGGGAAGCAAATTCGTAAGCCATGAGAGATTCTCCTTCTGTTTGGATTTTATATACCGTGGCCGAGCCTGCTCCCGGTTTGAGCAATAAAGCCAGCAGCCAAGCCGGTGCTTGGGTGCTCGATTTACTGCACAAAACGGCGGGCCTGCCCGGCCGAAAGCCTTGCAGTGGAATAAAAAGAAAAGCGGGCAAGGTGCTTGCGTGCACCCTGCCCGTTTTTGCGAAAATTACTTGCGCAGACCCAGCTCAGCGATCAGGGCACGATAACGGTTGATGTCCTTCTTTTGCAGATAGGCCAGCAGATTGCGGCGGCGGCCGACCATCTTGAACAGGCCGCGGCGGCTGTGGTTGTCATGCTTGTTGGTCTTGAGATGCTCGGTCAGGTGGTTGATGCGCGCGGTGAGCAGCGCAACCTGGACCTCCGGAGAACCGGTGTCGCCCTCGTGCAGGGCGGCCTTCGCGATGATGGGCTGCTTTTCGATAGCAGATTTCTGGCTCATGATACATACCTCTTTCAAGTAATTATTTGCCGATGGCGCAGTACGGGGTAACTGCAGGTTTGAGGCATACGCCCCCTACCGGGCCACGGTAGCAGACAATAGTATATCACAAACGCGCCGCGATTACAAGGCCACGGCGCGCTGTTTTTTGCATTTATTTTACCGTCTGGGCTGCAAAATAGGCTTTGCTTTCCTCCGCGGCACGGCGGATCAGCGCAGAGAGTTCCTCCAACGTGCGGAACTTGCGGACCGGGCACAGGTACCGGTGAAATTCCAGCACCGGTGCGGTGCCGTACAAATCCCCCGCAAAATCCGGCACATAGGTTTCACAGGTAACCGCCGCATTGGCGCTGTCATCCACCGTAGGGCGGCGCCCGATGCCGGTGGCTGCGGGCCACCAGTGGTCCTGAATGCGGATGCGGGTGAGATAAACACCGGCACAGGGCTGCAGCGCGTCGGGGGGATAGTTCTGGTTCACGGTGGGTGTGCCCAGTCGGCTGGTCCCGATCCCTTTGCCGTGGGTCACAGGCCAGTCGATGGCATAGGGAGCTCCCAACATGGCGTTGGCATCATCCAGACGGCCTTCCTCCAGCGCTGCCCGGATACGGGTGGAAGAAACTGCCTGGGCACCATACTGAGCCATCGGTACGATATGCACCGAGATTCCCAGCGGCTCACACAGGGTATGCAGCATTTCCACATTGCCGGCCGCCCGTGCCCCGAAAGTAAAGTTGTTGCCGCAGAACACCGCCTTGGCACGGAAGCATTCCACCAGCACTTTCTGCACAAAATCCTCCGGGGAGAGTTCCCGGAACGCTTCAAAAGGCGGTTCCAGATACTGTTCAACGCCCAGACTTTGGATGCGGGCGTGTTTTTGCACCGGAGAAAGAATCCGGCCGCCTTTCAGCGTCTGATTGCCGGGCAGTTCAAAGGTGAAGGCTGCGGGTGCCAGGCCGTTTTCGGAGGCATAGCGAACAGCGCTGCCCAGCACCATCCGGTGGCCGCAGTGCACACCGTCAAAGTAGCCCAGTGCCACAGCGCAGCTTTTCGCGCCGGATACCGGGGTCATGGTATGGTAAATCTGCATCTGCCCTCAATTCCTTTCGCAAAAGAGTTTTTCCACGCGGAGCACACCGCCCTCCACCGCGGCCAGGCCCAAAAAGGTGCCGGTTTCATCATAGACCCGGTAACGGCCATCGGCCGCCGCATAATGGCTGGTGGGGCACCCGTTGAACAGATGCGCCCGGACACCCGGATTGACGGTCAGGGCCGGAAGCGGTGCAAAGACCGCTTCCACCGGCAAAATCCAGTCGTTGGTTTCCAGGGCGCCGCTCTGCGCCGCTTCCAGAATTTCCGGCAGCGTGTGGCACTGGTTGATGTCAAAGACTCCGGCCCGGGTGCGGCGCAGCGCAGCCAGCGTGGCGGGTACCCCCAGCGCAGTGCCGATGTCCTCGGCCAGAACGCGGATGTAGGTGCCCTTGGAGCAGGACACCCGCAGAGTATATTCATCCGGTGCCGGATTACCCAGGTACTCGATGCTGTACACCGTGATGGGCCGCGGGGTGCGTTCCACCGTCTGGCCCTTGCGCGCCGCCTTATACAGCGGCTGACCGTTGATTTTTACAGCACTGTACATGGGCGGCAGCTGCATCAGCGGGCCGGTAAAACGGGGCAGTACCTCGCGCAGTTCCTCCGCCCCCACGGTTACGGGGGCTGTTTCCAACACGGTGCCGGTCACGTCACCGGTATCGGTACGCATACCAAGGCGCAGCGTTGCTTCGTAGGTTTTATCGTGATCCAGCTGGCGATCGGCGGCAGAAGTTGCCTTGCCGATAAACACGGCGAGCACACCGGTCGCCATAGGGTCCAGTGTGCCCGAGTGCCCCAGCTTGCGTGTGCCCAATGCTCCGCGCAGCTTGGCCAGCACATCAAAGCTGGTCCAGCCGGCGGGCTTATCCACGGGCAGAATGCCGTTTGGCGTTTGCATAGTGGGGAGTTCCTTTTCTGTTTGTTTGGTCAGGATTCAGTTTCCGCAGCATGCAGGGAATCGCTGCGGTCCAATTCCTTTTTTACTTCATCCAGGATGGCGTTCTTCGCGTTGTCCAGGTTACCGCTGATCTCGCAGCCGGCCGCACGGGGATGTCCCCCGCCGCCCAGACGCCGGGCAATGTTGCAGGCGTTGGTATCGTGGCCGGTGCGCACGCTGATCTTGTAGCTGCCGTCCTTCTGCTGGCGCAGGGTCAGGCCCACTTCCACCCCTTCAATGGAGCGCGGCAGGCTGGTCAGGTCTTCCAGTTCGGCGCCCGCCACCCCGGCTGCCTGGATCTGGTCCCAGGTCAGGCAGATGAGGGCGCAGCGGTTATCGAAATAGAATTCCAGACTTTCCAGCGCCATGCGCTCGGCAGCCATCCGCGCATGGGAGCGGCACTCAAACAGGCGCTCGTTGAGATTCTCCACGTCAGCGCCCGCTTCGATCAAAGCCGCTGCCGCACGGTGGGTGGCAGCCGTGGTATTGGTAAAGCGGAAGCATCCGGTATCGGTGGCAATGCCGGTATACAGGCAGGCTGCAATATCCGGAGTAATTTCCACTCCCAATTCAGGGATCAGGGCGGTCAACAATTCCGCCGTGGCGGCAGCGTTGTCGTCCAGCATGGTTTCGTAGGCATACCCGTTGTTGGAGCCGTGGTGGTCGATGCACAGGTCCACGTGCGCTGCATACTGCGGCATATTGTTGCGATCGCCGAACAGCTGGATACCGGCCACATCGACAGCCACTACAAAGCGCGGCGTATAGCTGCCGTCAAACACCGTGATGGGCAAGAAGGCATACATAGCCGGGATGGGATCGCTGCACAGCACCGCAGCGGTTTTGCCCAACCGCTGCAGCGCCAGGCAAAGCGCCGCACCTGACCCGATGGTGTCACCGTCCGGGTTTTTATGGCATAGTATCAGGATCTCGTCCGCGCTCAGCAGGCGAGAGACAACGGTCTCATGATCCACGGATTGCGTCATACAGTTCCTCTTTTCTGCGGTGGTCGGCGGAACACCGCCCCCTGGCGGAGGGTGTTCCCTGCCCCGATCATTCGCTGTCGCTGTCGGCGTCGCCGTCTTGCGCGGCGGGTTCAGCTTCGGCTGCCAGTTCGCCCAGCAGCTTGTTGATGCGGGCGGCATAGGCAGCGCCCTCATCAGCCACGAACACAAAGCGCGGTGCTTTGCGGATATGCATACGGCGGCTGATTTCGGTACGGACATGGCCCGACGCCTTGTTCAGCGCCTTGACCACAGGCTCCGGCCCGCCTTCACGCCCCATCACGCTGATGTAGACTTTGGCCTGATCCAGGTCGGGGGTCACATCCAGCCGCGTGACCGTCAGCAAACCGCCGGTCACGCGCGGGTCCTTCATTTCGCCGATGATGGCGATGAGTTCCCGCTTCATATCCTGTGCCATACGGCCGTGATTTTTACTTGGCATGGTTTTCTATCCTCAGTTTGCAGCAGGCCGGCCTGCCGGACTTTGTACCGGCAGGCTTTTCTGCTTGGGGTAATATCAGTCGCGATACTCCTCGAGTTTGAAGCACTCGAAGATATCGCCCTCTTTGATGTCGGCGAACTTCTCCAGGGTAATGCCGCACTCGAAGCCTTCGGCCACTTCCTTGGCGTCATCCTTGAAACGCTTCAGACTGGCGATGGCATCCTCGCAGATAACGATGCCGTCACGCACCAGACGCAGCTGGGCATCACGGGTGATCTTGCCGTCGGTAACGCGGCAGCCGGCGACAGTGCCGACGCTGGAGATCTTATAGACCTGGCGGACCTGTGCTTCGCCCAGAGCGACTTCACGGATCTTGGGTGCCAGCATACCCTTCATAGCGTCGGAAACATCGTTGATGGCGTCGTAAATCACGCGATACATACGCATTTCCACACCGGTCTGCTCGGCTTCCGCCTTGGCAACCGCGTCGGGACGGACGTTGAAGCCGATGATGATGGCGTTGGAAGCGTCTGCCAGAGAAACGTCGGACTTGGAAATGGCACCAACGCCCGCATGGATGACACGGACGCGGACTTCCTCGTTGGAGATCTTCTCCAGGCTCTGCTTGACGGCCTCGGCAGAACCCTGCACGTCAGCCTTGACGACGATGGGCAGTTCCTTCATATCGTTGGCAGCCATCTGGTCGAAGAGGTTATCCAGGGTGACCTTGGTGTACGCGGCAAACTGGCGCTCCTTGGCCTCGGTCATACGCTTGTCGGCCAGTTCGCGGGCCAGCTTTTCGTCCTCGACGGCCTCAAACAGCTCGCCGGCTTCCGGCACTTCGGTCAGACCCGTGATCTCCACAGGGGTGGAAGGACCGGCCTCGGTGATCTCACGGCCCTTGTCATCCCGCATGGTACGCACACGGCCCACGGCGGTGCCGGCGATCAGGCAGTCGCCCTTATGCAGGGTACCGTTCTGCACCAGCAGCGTAGCCACGGGGCCCTGGCCTTTGTCCAGACGGGCTTCCACCACGGCACCCTTGCCGCGGCGGTTGGGGTTGGCCTTCAGTTCCATGACTTCGGCTTCCAGCACGATACGCTCCAGCAGGTCGGAGATGCCCATGCCGGTCAGGGCCGACACCGGGATGCAGGCCACGTCGCCGCCCCAGTCCTCGGGCACGATCTCGTACTGGGTCAGCTGTTCCTTTACGCGCTCGGGGTTGGCGGTGGGTTTATCCATCTTGTTCACGGCCACGATCAGCTTGACGCCTGCAGCCTTGGCATGGTTGATGGACTCGATGGTCTGGGGCATGATGCCGTCGTCCGCGGCCACCACCAGCACGGCGATATCGGTCATGTTGGCACCGCGGGCACGCATGGCGGTGAACGCCTCATGGCCCGGGGTATCCAGGAAGGTGATGATGCTGTCGCCGCTCTTGACCTGATAGGCACCGATGGCCTGGGTGATGCCGCCGGCTTCGCCCGCGGTCACGTTGGTCTTGCGGATGGCATCCAGGATGGAGGTCTTGCCGTGGTCGACGTGGCCCATGACCACCACGACCGGCGGACGCTCCACGAGGTCGGCGGCGTTATCCTCTTCCTGCACAAACAGACGCTCTTCGATGGAAACATGGACCTCATGCTCCACCTTGGCGTGGAATTCTTCGGCGATGAGGGCGGCGGTGTCGAAGTCGACGACATCGGACACGGCGTGCATCTCACCCATCTGCATGAACTTGGCCACGACCTTGGCAGCGGTCTGCTTCAGGCGGCTGGCCAGTTCGCCGACGGTGATCTCATCGGGAATAGAGATCTTCAGCTGCGCATTGCGGGCTTTCTCCAGCTGGATGCGCTGCAGACGCTCGGCCTCGGTTTCACGACGGCGGCCAAACTGCTGTCCGCGGCGGTTGTTGCGGTTGTTGAACTTTTCCTTCTTATTGGTGGGCTGGTTCTTACGCTTGTTGGGCATATTGCGGCTGTCGGCCAGGTCGTCGTAGCGGGCGTTGAACTTATCCACGTTCACGTCCACCGTGCGGGTATCCACAGACACCTGGGCACGGTTGACCTGCACCTGCTCGGTGGCGGCCACCGGCTTTTTGATGCCGGTATCGGCAGCCAGTTCCTGCAGAGTGACGCGCTTCTCGTTGCGCTTTTCCGCCGGCTTTTCGGGCTTGCGGTTCTCGCGCTTATTCTCCTGCTTTTTGCCCTCGGGCTTCTTGGCTTCCGGCTTCTTCTCAGCCTTGGGCTGGGGCTTGGGTTCCGCCTTGGCGCCACTGGCCAGGTAGGCGTCCAGGCTTTCCTCGGCATTTTCCCGGGTCAGCTTCTCCAGCAGGAAATCCAGTTCTTTCTCGCCAAAGGTGCCGCCGGTCTTGTAGGTTTCACCGGTAATGGGGGAAACCGTTTCGATGACCTTCTTGGCGGGCACGTCGAACTCCTTGGCAACATCAGCAATCTTGTATTTAAAATCCATAAAGTGTGGTCCTCCTCTGCATCAGGTAAGATGTTTTGCGCACAGCTGCGCAAGGTGTTCGTCCGTTATGCCGAACACAGCGGCAGGCTTGGGGGTGAGCATCGCCAGATCGGCGGTGGTCAGCGGCATCTGTTCACAAGCCACGATTCCCTCACAGGCACTGCGCATATGGGTCACGGTGCGGTCGCTGGCGTCTGCGGCAAGCAGAACCAGCGCCACCTTACCGCGCAGGGCATTTTCCTGCACACGGTCGTAACCATGCAGCAGCTTACCGGCTTTGCGGCAAAGCCCCAGCGCGCCCAGCAACGGATGTTGGTCATTCGCCATGTTCTGCCGCCTCCTTTGCACTTTGTTCCGCGCATTGGATCTCCTCGGTCAGGCGATCGTAGATTTCCCCGGGGATGGGGACCTCAAACGTGCGCTCCAGCCGTTTGGCCTTACGTGCCTTTGCCAGGCATGCGGCGGACGGGCAAAGATACGCCCCCCGCCCCGGTGCCTTGCCGCGCAGATCAATGCTGATCTCGCCTTCCGGACTGCGCACAACGCGCACCAGTTCACGCTTGGGGCGCTGGGCATTACAGCCCACGCAACGGCGCACCGGGATCTTTTTTTGCTTTTGCTGCTGCAAGTAGCCGACCTCTTTTCCCTTGGAATCCGGGGCCAGGGCACCCGGGTCATTGTCTTTTGTGATTATTCCTCGTCCTCGCCGTAGTAACCGGATTCAGGGCGGATATCAATATTGTAACCGGTCAGGTGCGCGCACAGGCGTACATTCTGTCCCTTGTTGCCGATGGCCAGGCTCAGCTGGTGATCGGGCACCGTGACGCGGCAGCTCTTGGTTTCACCGGGGAGCAGTTCCACCTTGACCACCTTGGCCGGGGACAGCGCCGCCGAGATGAACTCGGTGATGTCCTCGCTCCAGCGGATGACGTCGATCTTCTCGCCGCCCAGTTCCTGCACGATCTTTTCCACACGGGCGCCGCGGGCACCGATGCAGGCGCCAACGGGGTCTACATCGGGGTTCTTGCTCCAGACGGCCAGCTTGGTGCGGGCGCCGGCTTCCCGGGCGATGGCTTTGATCTCCACGGTGCCGTCGTAGATTTCGGGCACTTCCAGTTCAAACATCCGCTTGACCAGGCCGGGATGGGTGCGGCTGATGGTCACGCGGGGACCGCGATCGGTGGCCAGCACATCCACCACGTAGACCTGCACGGTTTCGCCTTCATGGAAAGTTTCACCGGGGACCTGCTCGTTGCGGGGCAGCACAGCGCTGCCGCCCTTGCCCAGATCCAGCACGATATTGCCGCGCTCGGGGTCCACGGAAACCACGGTGGCGGTGATGAGCTCATGGGCGCGGGACTGCATCTCGCTGCACTGCAGGTTGCGCTCACCTTCCCGCAGGCCCTGACGGATCACGTGCTTGGCGGTCTGCGCAGCAATGCGGCCGAATTCCTTGGTCTTCAGCTGGGTGACCATGCGCTGGCCCACCTTGTAGCTCTTGCGGACCTTCTGGGCATCCTCCAGGCTGACCTGGGTGTGGGGATTTTCCACTTCCTCCACGATGTCGCGCAGCAGGCTGGCGCGGAAGGCGCCGATCTGGGGATCAATGTCCACGACCACATTGTCGTCCTCGACCTCGTAGTCCTTTTTCACGGCAATCACGATGGCTGCCTTGATCTTGTCGATCAGGTAATCTGCCGGCAGGCCGCGCTCCTTTTCCAGAGCAGCCAGAGCATCAAAGAATTCGTTATTCGCAGTAGCCATTTTTACGGTTTCCTCCCAATATAGGTTTCAAGTTCGCACAGTATACAAGAATATCGGCCTCAGCCGAAGAGATCTTCATCATCGCACAGCTTTACATAGCCGGCCGACTTCACCGGGAAGGTGTAGGTTTCCTCCCCGTCGGTCAGGGTCACGTTGCCGTCGGCATCCAACCCTTGCAGAATGCCCGCCAGATCCCGGCGGCCCGCTTCATCAGGGCGAATCAGATGTGCCGCACACTTCTGACCGCGCAGGGCTTCATAGTGTTCGGGGCGGGTCAGGCGGCGGCCCAGACCGGGACTGCCCACTTCCAGATAATAGCTCTGGTCGATGGGGTCGGCCTCATCCAGGATCGGGTCAATAGCGCGGGAAACCGCCTCACAGGTATCGGTATCCAGCGGTTCGTCCCGGTCGATCAGTACCCGCAGGAACCAGTCGGGACCTTCCTTTTCAAAACGGACATCCCACAGGCGCAGGCCCATGCCTTCCACCGTGGGGCGCACCAGCGTTTCGACCGTCTTGGCCGCTCCGCCGCTGTTCTGCTGTTTTGCCATGCAAACGCTCCTTAAAAATCTTCCCTATCATAAAAAGAAAGCGGACCTTGACGGCCCACTTTCCAATAAAATCATCATCGAACAGTAAAAATATACCACACCCCCGCACAAATTGCAACCCCCACCGCAGAAAAAGCCACCACAAAACAGCCTTTGCAGGACATTTTTTGTTTAAAAGAGGGGCACAGGATTGACAGCAGCATGATATCGTTATACAATATCATTAAACGATATCGTCATGTGAGGTGTTGCCGATGCCCAAACAGGCAATGGAAAATCTGACCGAATCCATGTTTTATGTTTTGATGGCCCTGCAGCAGGGCGATGCCTGCGGGGCGGAGATCACCGCCTATGCTGCACAGATCTCCGGCGGTGCCGTGCGGCTGGGCCCGGCCACCCTGTACACCCTGCTGGCCCGGTTTGAAAAAGAGGGATTTTTGACCGATGCCGGTTCTGTAGGCTGCAAACGGTACTACCGCCTGACCGCCGCCGGGAAAGCCGCCTATGAAGGCGAGCGTGCCCGTCTGCAGCGGTGTCTGGAGGATGCCGCCCGAGCCGAGATCACCGCCCCCGCCCGCCTGACGAAAGGAGTTGACCGGCATGAAACTGCTCAACCCGGAGATTGCTTACCGTCCGGTGCCCAGCCCGTGTTATGATGTGGAAGCCTGCGAGAGCTGGCTGTCCCACATGGCCGCCCAAGGGCTGTTTGTGGAGAAACTGGGCATCCGCTTGGCCCGGTTTCGCCGCGGCACCCCCTGCTCCGTACGCTATCGGCTGACCGCCGCCCGCCTGAAAGGCGGCTGGCTGGATGTCGTTCCGTCAGAGCCGCTCTCTACGGAGAAAGCGCTCTACGCCGAATCCGGCTGGTATTTTGTCTGTGCACAGCAGGAATTCTTTCTGTACGCCTGCGAAGACCCCTGTGCCCCCGAACCGCACACCGACCCTGCCGTGCAGGCCTTGAGCCTCAAGATGGCCCGGCGCTCCGCCTGGTGGGAGTTTTTCGGTGCGGTCATCGTTCTTGTGGCGCAGTTTGCATTGAATGGTCACGGCCGGGTGGTGCAGCTTCTTGTGGAAGCGCCGCTGCTTTCCATCTGCATCTACCTGTACTTTTTCGGAGCCTTGTTTCTGGCTTCCCGGGACCTGTACAACATCCTGAAGCTGAGCCGCCGCCTGCGCCAAGGCTATGCACCGGACCATCGGAAAGACTGGCGTACCGCCGCCCGGATTCATTGGATCGGGCAGGGAGTCACCATGGGGGCCCTTCTTCTGTTGATTTTGGGTGGTGTGTGCTTTCTGGCCCAGTCCGGCACTCGCCAGCCCCTGACAGAGTATCCGTCACCTCTCCCCTTTGCCACTTTGCAGGACCTGGCTGACGGAACGCTGGTCCGGGATGATCCGACCTTTAACACTTTGGAGGTGCGTCATTCCCTGCTGGCCCCCACCATACTGGACTATGAAGAAAGCGGCAAAATATTGCAAAACGGAAAAGTCGTACTGGACACATCGCTCACCGTCCGGTACTATGACACCCGCTCCCCCTGGCTGGCACGGCTTCTGGTGAACGATTTGCATGAAAACCAGTCCCTATTGGCTGATGAGCCGCAACCGCTGCCAGATCTGCCGGGAACGGATGCCGCCTATGGTTACAGCGGGAAGGAGGGCGTTTTCCGGCAGCTGATTCTGGTGCAGGGTGGCCGTGTTATGTCCGTGCTGTGGATCGATGCCGACGGCACCCAGAATTTTGACCGGCTGGCGCCACGTTTTGCGGATGCCTTTGCCGTCGCCTGACAAAAACACCCCGGACGGGCAATCCGTCCGGGGTTGATTCTTTTATGCAATCAGAAGGCCCACTCGCCGTTGGTAAAGATGGTAACTTCTTCACCGGACTTGGTCACACCGGTCACGTGGGTATCCGGGGCACCGATCATCACGTCCTCATGAATGGCGGAATCGTTGAGGCCCTTTTCCATCAGCTGAGCGCGGGTCATGGATGCACCGCCGCGGATGTTGGTGGGATAGCCGGCGCCAAAGGCAATGTGGCAGGCGGCGTTTTCGTCAAACAGCGTGTTGAAGAAGAGCACACCGCTGCGGTTGATGGGGCTGGAAGCCGGCACCAGCGCGATCTCGCCGATACGGTTGGCGTTTTCGTCGGTGGAGAGCAGTTCCGCCAGCAGATTGGCGTTCTTCTCAGCACCGTGCTCGATGACCTGGCCATCCTTGAAGGTCACATGCCAGCCCTCAATGAGCTGGCCGTTGTAGACATAGGGTTTGGTGCCATAGACAACCCCGTCCACACGGTTGCGGTCCGGTGCACAGAATACTTCCTCGGTAGGCACGTTGGCAATGAATTCAATCCCCCGCTCCGACTTGCTGGAAGCGCCTTCCCAGGTAGCATCCTGAGCAATACCTACCGTCAGGTCGGTGCCGTTGCCACTGGTGATGTGCACACGGTCCAGGTCCCAGGCATTGAGCTGGTCCCGCCGGGCCGCCGTCTTGGCTACATGCTCCCGCCAGGCCGTGACCGGGTCCCCGGTGGAAACGCGGCAGACATCAAAGATGACCTCCCACAGCTTTTCCACGGCTTCGTCCACCGGCAGATCCGGGAACACCTTGGCCGCCCAGCCGGGTGCCGGGACCGCCACCACGCACCACTGAACGCGGTCGTTCATGGTATATTCCTGCCAGGACTTCATGAAGGTGCGGCGCGCCAAATTGACACGGTTGATTTTGGCTGCGTCCAGTCCGGCCAGCGCTTCGGGGTCTTCGGCATGGATGGCCAGCGTGCAGCATCCGTCCGGGTCCTCGGCATAATCAAGGTAGCTGCGCAGTTCGTAGGGTTTCAGTTCGCACAGGTCCTCTTCCTTGGCCAGTTCCATATTCAGGCGGGTGAGCTTATCATCCTCCCAGCGAACGACCACATGCTTGGCCCCCGCCTCATAACCGGCGCGAACGCAGGCATGGGCAAACTCCGGCATCGTGACCGGGCAGCGAACGATAAAATTCTGGCGCGGGCGCACATTGACGCCCACCTTTACGACGAAATCAGCATACAACTGCAGATAGTGCTGGTTCATAGTTTGGTTCTCCTTTGTTGATTTTGTTTTTTAGTATACACCATTTCACGGCAAATGTGTAGAGATTCAAAGAAAAAGCAGGCTGCCCGCCGGGCAGCCTGCCATTGTTTTTTCTGTGGAATTACCGGCCCACCATCATGTCGGCCGCTTTATACAGATCGCCGCAGCTCATGCAGACCACAAGGTCGCCCTTGCCTGCATTCTGCTTAACCCAGTCGGCAGCGCCTTCCAGGCCATCCACCACCACGGTGCCGGGGATCTTGGCTGCCAGCTGTTCCGCCTTGACGGTGCCGTCATCCTCTTCCCGGCCGCCCATGATGGGCAGCAGCACGACCTGATCTGCCTGACGCAGCACCTCAGCGAAATCATCCATCAGCATCTTGGTGCGGCTGTAGGTGAACGGCTGATGCACCGCGATCACACGCTGATACCCCAGACCCTTGGCCGTCTTCATCGTGGCAGCCAGCTCGGTGGGATGATGGGCGTAATCGTCCACGATCACCGCACCGTTGCATTCGCCTTTGATCTCAAAGCGGCGGCCCGTACCATGGAAGGCCTCCGCCGCACGGGCGGCATCCTCCGGCTTCAGGCCCAGCGGACGGACACAGCAGCACATGGCCAGCGCATTGTAAATGTTGTGGTACCCCGGCACGCCCAGGCGGATGTGTGCAAAGAACTCGCCCAGTTCGATGACATCGAACTCATAGAAGCCGGGTTTATACTCAGCAATGTTCACTGCACGGAAACGCGCTTCCTCCGAAATGCCGAAGCTCAGCACGGGACGGTCAATGGTATTCATGACGTCCACGGTATTGTGGTCATCCATATTGAATACCACGTTGCGGGACAGCAGCGCAAACTTCTGGAACGCCAGTTTGAGCTTGCCCATCGTGCCGTAGTATTCCAGGTGATCGTTATCGATGTTCAGGATAACGCCCACCGCACAGGTCAGGTTGAGGAAAGTTTCATGGTATTCGCAGGCCTCAATAACGGCGCTCTGCCCGCTGCCTGCCTTGCCGTAACCGTCGATGAGCGGCAGCTTGCCGCCGATGACCGCGGCAGGGTCCCGTCCGGCCAGTTCCAGCATGGTAGTGATCATGCCGGTGGTCGTGGTTTTGCCATGGGTACCGGCCACGCCCACCGTCTGGGGATGCATACGGCTGACATAGCCCAGCAGCACGCTGCGTTCCACGGCCTTGATACCGCGGGCACGGGCAGCCTGCAGTTCCGGGTTATCATCATGGATCGCCGCACTGTACACCACCAGATCGGCATCGCCGACATTGGCGGCGTCGTGACCGATCATCACCTTGACGCCCAGCGCACGCTCCGCCTCGGTATTCTTGGTTTCTTCCACATCCGAACCGGTGATGGCAAAGCCCCGGCTGTGCAGGATCTGGATCAGCGGATAGGTGCCGGAACCGCCGCAGCCGATAAAATGAACGGTTTTTACGCCTTCCAGCAGTTTCGGGTCGAACATATTATATACCATGGGTCGTCACCTCAAAAAAATAACCGTGCCCCGCGGGCGTGGTCTGCTCTAGTACAACTTTGCTTATAATTATAATATTTTTTTGCAGCGAAATAAACACTTTTCCGAAATTTTTGGTATAATGGCAGAAAAGATTTCCACAATTCTGGTATTTTGCCCATGAGGAGACCGAAAAGATGGCAAGATTTGTATGGAGTTTGAATCCTTTAGCAATTTTTCACATGCGCGTTCCGGAAGGAAAAAGCCCTCTTTCTTCCTCGGAACTTGCCTGTCTGGGCATCCCGAAGCACAAAATCCCCCGCGTGGAAGCCGAACTGGCCCGGCTCAATTCCCAGGCTGAGCTGGACCGCGCCCTTTTGCCCGATCTGGCGCGTCAGATTGCCCGCCAGCTGCTGTAACAGCCCAAGGCAGATTTTTTGCAATCGGCTTGTGCGCGCCTGTTGCCTATGCTATAATACCGGTATTGCGCCCGATTGGTGCGGCGCAGGAAATCACTTTGTGTGGCAGCCAGCCATGCGGAAGGAGTATAACAAATGAAGAACAGTGAAAAGACCCTGGACATGATCGTCAACCTGTGCAAAAACCGCGGTTTCATCTACCCCGGCAGCGAGATCTACGGCGGCCTGGCCAACAGCTGGGACTACGGCCCCCTGGGCGTTGAGTTCAAAAACAACGTCAAAAAAGCCTGGTTGAAGAAGTTCGTGCAGGAAAGCCCCTACAACGTGGGCCTGGATGCCGCCATCCTGATGAACCCGCAGACCTGGGTGACCACCGGCCATGTGGCCAGCTTCTCGGACCCGCTGCTGGACTGCCGCGCCTGCAAGAGCCGCCATCGTGCCGATAAACTGATCGCCGACTGCGAGCAGGGCCAGAATGTGGATGTGGACGCCATGACCTTTGACGAGATGGACGCCTTCATCGCCAGCCACGAGGAAGTGGTCTGCCCCGTGTGCGGCAAGCATGATTTCACCCCCATCCGCAAATTCAACCTGATGTTCAAGACCGCCATCGGCGTGACCGAGGATTCCTCCTCCACCTGCTATCTGCGTCCCGAAACTGCCCAGGGCATCTTTGTGAACTTTGCCAACATCCAGCGCACCACCCGCCGCAAGCTGCCCTTCGGCGTCTGCCAGGTGGGCAAGGCGTTCCGCAACGAGATCACCCCGGGCAACTTCACCTTCCGTACCCGCGAGTTCGAGCAGATGGAGTGCGAGTTCTTCTGCAAGCCGGATACCGACCTGGAGTGGTTTGCCTACTGGAAAGACTACTGCAAGAACTGGCTGCTGAGCCTGGGCATCAAGGAAGAGAACCTGCGTCTGCGCGACCATGAGGCCGCCGAGCTGGCTTTCTACTCCCGCGCCACCACCGACATCGAGTACGCCTTCCCCTTCACCGACTGGGGCGAGCTGTGGGGCATCGCCGACCGCACCGACTACGACCTGGGCCGCCACCAGGAGGCTTCCGGCAAGAGCCTGGAGTACTTCGACCCCGAGACCAACGAGCACTACATCCCCTACGTCATTGAGCCTTCTCTGGGCTGCGACCGTGTGGCTCTGGCCTTCCTGTGCGAAGCCTACGACGAGGAGCACCTGGTGGATTCCAAGGGCAAAGAGGATGTGCGCACCGTGCTGCATCTGCATCCGTTCCTGGCGCCCTTCAAGTGCGCCGTGCTGCCCCTCTCCAAGAAGCTGGGCGACAAGGCCATGGAGATCCGCAACGAGCTGGCCAAAGACTTTATGGTGGATTACGACGACGCCGGTTCCATCGGCAAGCGCTACCGCCGTCAGGACGAGATCGGCACCCCGCTGTGCATCACCGTGGACTTCCAGACCGTGGGCGACGACAAGGTGGAAGCCGACAACTGCGTCACCGTTCGTGACCGCGATACCATGGAGCAGGTCCGCCTGCCCATCAGCGAGCTGAAAGATTACATCGCCAAGAAAGTGGCGTTCTGATTTTTCCGCT